>Ga0316189_10003567_pt1 | contig 15074 bp, 20 predicted proteins | sample LowCovwburrow_MG_FD_204930 | JGI IMG/M metagenome (GOLD analysis project Ga0316189, IMG submission 204930) | Coastal sediment microbial communities from Maine, United States - Lowes Cove worm burrow | ecosystem: Environmental > Aquatic > Marine > Coastal > Sediment | place: USA: Maine... | reverse complement strand
CCTTTTTCCAGGGCAGCCTTGGCAAAGTAATAGGCCGAGTCAGCAGACTGGTGCTGGTAGGGACCTTCGTTAACCTGAATAGTGAGCTTCATACAATTACCCCCTAGAAACGGATATGTGTTGAAGCATTCAGACTTGCACGCGCACCACGCCAGTTATCGATATGGTACTTGGTGAACGGCAGACCGGTTTTTTCGAAGAAACGCGGCCAACCGATGCGCTCAATCCAGTCGTTCATGCGTTCCCAGTCCTTCGCGTCTTCCTTGTAGGCGCCGAGGATCTTCTTCACAACCGCGGTGGCTTCAGGCCAGCGCGGCGGGTTGTTCGGAATACCGGAAGCAACCAGCTTCTGGAAGGTTGGCTTGCCACGTGCGTTGGAGTGATTGCCGCCAACCCAAATGGCCAGCTTGGAGTGCTCGGCGTCGTTAATTTGCATCGGCGGACAAGGCGGGAAGCAGGCACCGCAACAGATACATTTCTTCTCGTCGACTTCCAGTGAAGGCTTGCCATTCACCAGTGCCGGGCGAATCGCGGCAACCGGGCAACGGGCAACAACTGAAGGGCGTTCGCAAACGTTGGATACCAGATCATGATTGATCTTCGGCGGCTTGGTGTGCTGGACGTTGATAGCGATATCACCCTGGCCACCACAGTTAATCTGGCAGCAGGAGGTGGTCATGTGTACGCGATTCGGCATGTTCCATTCCTTAAATTCGCCGATCAGTTCGTCCATCATGGATTTAACAACACCGGAGGCGTCAGTCCCCGGGATGTCGCAGTGCAACCAGCCCTGCGTGTGTGACAGCATGGCAACCGAGTTGCGGGTGCCGCCAACGATAAAACCGGCGTCTTCAATTGCCTTGATCAGCGGCTGTACCTTGGCCTCGTCTGCGACCTGGTACTCAATGTTGCTGCGGATGGTAAAGTGGATGTAGCCTTCACCATACTGGTCACCGATATCGCAGAGTTTGCGCAGGGTGAATACGTCGAGGATGCGCTGGGTGCCGGCGCGAACGGTCCATATCTTGTCACCGTTGTTGGACACGTGCAGCAGAACACCCGGTTGCGGGTCTTCGTGGTAGGCCCACTGTCCGTAGTTCTTGCGCATGACCGGGTGCATATACTGGAACGCATCCGGGCAACCTGATTCAATTGGCGACCGCATTTCTTGTGCCATGAGATTCTCCTGAATTACTGTATTTTATTGAACAGACCCCGCTGCAGCGCAGCGGGACTGTCTCGATTCAACGTCGGGTTTGTCAGGCGGAAGCAGCCAGCTTTTCTTCACGCTTCCTGGCAAACCATTTCTCGGCTTCCTCGTCCCAGCCATCCATGCGGACGTATGAGCTCTGGCGCGGACTGCTGACCATGTTCGGGTCAACATCAACACCAATACCCTCGAGAAAGTTGACCAGACCGATACGTTCGATCATTTCACCGCAACGTTCGTGCTCGAGGCCGTTCTCTGCCCAGAAGTCAATGATGTCTTCGGCCATTTCCTGCATGCTTTCGTAATCTTCCTCGGTTTCAAGTTTCTTGAAAGGAACGACTACGGTGCCCATCAGGTCACCAATCTTGAGTGTGCGCTTGCCGCCGATCAGGATGGTGACACCCTTGTCGTCGCCGGGATGCAGTGCCTTCGGCAGGACATTCAGGCAGTGCATGCAACGTACACAGTTGTGGTTGTCAACGGCGATGGTGTCATCGTCGTTCAGGGAAAGGGCCTGGGTCGGACAACGTGTAATGACATTGTCGATAATGTACTGGCGACCCTTCTTCTCGATGTAGTTCTTGAATTCTTCCTGGTTGACTTTCATGTCATCGCGCCAGGTGCCGATGATGGCGAAGTCAGAACGTTCGATGGCGTTCTGGCAATCGTTCGGGCAACCGGAAACCTTGAACTTGAACTTGTAAGGCAGGGCAGGGCGATGCACGTCATCGGTGAAGTTGTTTACCATCAGGCGGTGGATTGCATGCTCGTTACAGTTGGACATTTCGCAACGTGCACCACCAACGCAGGACATGGCAGTACGTACGCAAGGACCGGCGCCGCCGAGATCCCAGCCGTATTCGTTGATTTCGTCAAAGAAGTGCTGGGTGTTTTCGGTGGTAGCACCGATGAACATGATGTTGCCGGTCTGACCGTGGAAGGTCACCAGCCCGGAGCCGTGTTTTTCCCAGCTGTCGCCAAGCTGACGCAGCATGTCGGTGGTGTAGAAGTTACCGGCCGGTGGCTGTACACGCAGGGTATGAAATTCCTTTGATTCAGGGAAGGCATCACCGACTTCGGAGAAGCGCGGGATAATACCGCCACCATAGCCGTAGACACTGACCGTGCCACCTTTCCAGTAGCCCTTGCGTGTCTCGTAGGAATGTTCCAGCTGGCCGAGCAGGCCATTGGTCATACCATTTATGCGTTCATCCGGATGCTCGTCACGCAGACGCTTGATGCCGGTTATGAAACTCGGCCACGGACCTGTTTCCAGGTTGTCGAGCATCGGTGTTGGATAAGTATTCTTAGCCATGGTGATCTCCTGAGATTTTGTTTTCTACACCATCAGGTGTTTACTGAATCAAATCGCGACTTGTTGCCCGCTTAGACTGAAGCAGACAACGTTTAAATCAGTGAGTTAATACCAGCCGACGGCAGACTAACTCTTGATTAAGGGCATTCTAGGTTTGGTACTGGTGTGAACATATCCTACCCATGGGGTGGCGTGCTTATAAGCCTGTATCCCGAAATAGGTATTGGAAAAAAATTATTTAAATTCCTGTAGTTAGTAGATACTGGATGCGCTACTAATGTGAGTAGTATTTTTTCTTATATTAACGCGCACTTAAATGCTTTTTAGTATTTTTATAACAGCTGTAGATCGGTAAAAAGTCAATTCTTAATGAGAATGACACGCATTATTAACTGACTGAACTACAAAAGTTTTTGTCATAAAAGTCGTGTATAAAAAATTCTTCACTCGTAAAATTGCGCACCCGTTTATGCCAAATTCAAAACAGATATTGCAACCGTTTCGGCTGGACCGCGAGCATGATTATCAGCAGTGGCGTTCTGCCAAGCTTGATAATTACAACACATCGGCTGCCGATGTGGTGGTTGCTGTGGAGAATGTGACGGCGCTTTCAGCGACCGAGTATGCTGCCATACTGCAGCGTTGTCGCAAATTCAATCTGGCCATTTACATGGTGGTTGCTGATGCTGATACGGACAAGCCGGCAATACGTGCGCTGGGCCGGCAGTTTGGCCTGGAAACACTGGATATGAACCTGCGCGCTGATGAGGACAGCATTACCTCGTTGCGGGTGGTCGAGGCCGGCGCCGGGACACACTACATACCCTATACCAATCGCCCGTTGAACTGGCATACCGATGGCTATTACAACCGGCTGGATGAACAGGTGCGAAGCATTGTCATGCATTGTGTTTCGACATCGGCAAGTGGCGGTGACAACCTGTTCCTGGATCCGGAAATTGCCTACCTGTTACTGCGCGACGAGAATCCTGAATATATAACGGCACTGATGCAGCCGGATGCCATGACGATTCCAGCCAACATAGAGGCCGGTGTGGAGTTACGCGCGGCGCAGTCCGGGCCGGTTTTTTCAGTCGCACAGGACAGTGGTGCACTGCATATGCGCTACACCGCACGTACCCGCAGTATAAAATGGAGCAGTGATCCGGTAACTCGCCAGGCGGTAGGCTTTCTGAGTGAGCTGTTGGCATCTGATTCGCGCTTTATAATCAGGCACCGCCTGTGCGCCGGCCAGGGAATTATCTGCAATAATGTATTGCACAAGCGTGAGGCCTTTGCTGATGATGCAGCAGCCGGGCAACAACGCCTGTTATATCGAGCACGCTACCATGAACGAATTCGTGGTACCGGTATCAAACATACATTGACTGAATGACGAGGTTTAAACATGCTCTGGTTGAGTGAAATTCTGTTGCAACGTCATGACCTTGAGTCGTTCGAAGGCCTGAAGCAGGAGATTGAGGCGCGCGCGCGCGGGGGTGAAATGTTTTTCCGCATGGATGTAAAGCCGCCGTTTCCGGATACCCCGCAAGATTGGGAAGACCGCCTGGAAGCCGCTTTTTCTTCTGCACAAAGCAATTAATAAACATAGAGTTACACAGGGTATTTGAGAATTATGTTTTGGAATGATGACAAGGACAGAAAAGCCGATTTCACGGTTTCCGATGCGGTGGTTGATGTGGCGTTTAAAATCAGCTGCCCAACAATTCCGCTGGACCATGCGCATGCGCTCTCATCTGCGCTACTAGAGCGGCTGCCATGGTTGCAAGACGAGGTGTATGCCGGTGTGCACCTGATTCACGGTGCGGCTTCCGGAAACGGCTGGTTTCGTCCGGAAAGCGTTGAAAACGAGTTGTTACACCTGCCGCGGCGAACGCGCATGCGACTGCGTGTGCCCAAAAGTCGATTGCAGGAAGCGCAGGCATTGAGCGGTGAAACGCTGGATATTGAGGGACATGCGCTGGAGGTCGGCAAGTCCGATGTGTATATGTTGTCGAGTCTGCCAACATTGTTCGCACGTTATGTGGAGACACGCGAAGAGCTGGATGAAACGCAGTTCCTTGACGAGGCAGCAAGCCAGCTGCAGGCGCTGGATATTCCCTGCAGGAAAATGCTCGGCGGTATTACGCATACCCTGAATTTTCCGGATGGCCCGGTATTCACCCGCAGCCTGATGGTGGCGGAGCTGGAGCCTGAACAGTCGGTACGCTTGCAGCAGCTTGGTTTGGGCGATGGCCGTGTCCAGGGTTGCGGTCTGTTTCTGCCGCACAAGGGCATCAAGGCAGTTAAAGAAACTGATGCCGAGCAGTAATTGCCGGCGTGGCAAGGGGGCAGACGGGCTTTTGCCGTTGAAGACAGCCCATTCGGGATATATTACAGATCCTGAGCAATAGCTATAGTTGTGAAAATAACCGATGCCTACCACATACAATTACCTGAATCTGGAGAATCTGTCATGAGTGAGAAACAGGAACTGATTACAAAGATGCTGGAAATGCAGAAGAAGTTTATGGACTTCGAACATGCAAACGGCGTCGAGATGGAAGACTATTTTGTTGCTGAGGAAGGCCACCCGCTGGCAGGCTTTCGCCAGGAATACATGGATCTGGCTAACAAGCTGGTCGATATGGCGCATGCGGAGAAGGGTTCGCACCGCTAGATTTACAGTTGATCTGTAAAGGGCGCATTAAAAAAGCCGCATCCCGAAAGGGTGCGGCTTTTTTATTGGCAGCCGAACGTGTTTCCCTGAAGGCCGCTTCATCTTGAACCGGCAGGCTTAATAACCGCCTTTACGTGCGACGTAAGGCAGGCCGGCAATCTTGTTCCCCTGCTTGCTGGGGGCCAGCGGGAACAGCGCATACAGGTCCTTGCTGGTGACTTTCCTGCCCCATACCTTGGACATGCCTTTATTGATGGCGCGCTCCATGGGTTGTTCGTTGTTATCAAAGTATTCTGCGCGCAAGTACTTGATTAGATCCCAGTGGTCCTGGGTCAGCTCAATACCGTCCTTGGCAGCCATTGCCCTGGCAACATCTTCATCCCAGCTGTGTGGATCGGTCAGGTTGCCATTGCCATCGGTCTCGATGCTTTTGCCATTTACTTCGATTGCCATTTCTTCACTCCTGCTTCAGATTAAGAAAGGAATATTCGCTTTTGATAGTATTGCAATGTGTGCGTTATCGGAATATCTCTCAAATGGAGTATATGACCGGGCCTGTACGCCTGATGGCGCTTTTGAAGATGTGCACGCAGAAGGTAAAATACCGGTTTTGCAGTTTTTCGAAACCGGATATAGATGCTTCTAAAAGAATTGACTTTAGATGACGCGGATAAGCTGAATGCCCGCTTGTATGACCGGTTCATGGCTATACGCGACACTGACCGGGTAACACAGTCACATCATTTTGAGGGCCGCTTCGAGAATATCTATGCAGACGAAGTGGATATTCCCGAGATAGCCACGGTGTTAGATGTATTGAAGCAACAGGCGTCGAGTTTGCTGGCGGTCCCGGTCGCCAGCTTGAGGGCCGGTTTCTGGTTCAATGCGATGGAAGCCGGACATCGGACGACACTGCATCACCACGACGAGAACGATGAAATGCTCTCGGCTGTTTACTACATTTGTGTCCCCGATAATTCCGGCGATCTGATCTTGCACGATGCGGGCAAGCAGGTCAGGGTGCATCCGCAGGCTGGCAAGCTGGTGATGTTTTCACCCGGCGTGATGCATGAGGTGACGCTCCATCAAGGTTCCGGGTTACGCTTGTCAGTCGGGATGAATGTCGGACCGGCGGAAATCAGCTAGCGCAAGACTGGTTGACTGCATCTATATCGGCTTTTCCCGGACAACGGGAGTCAAATATTTTAAAGCCTTTGTCTTATGCGCTTCACCCTGGTGTGGTGTAGGTGGGTTCCCGTATTATTAGCATTCAGTTTCCATGCTATTGATCTGTATCAATCACTCTGATCTGCATACTTGTTACAAGCATCAAGACAGATCTAACCGGAAAATATGTTGTCCGAATGGCGCGTATCATCTGATTGCATCGGCAAAAGCTCTTCGAAGGTTTCTAAATTTATCAGAAATCAATTAAATTGATTTGTAATGAATGAGTATGAAAACACTAATAATCGTTTCGCTAACATTCCTTTTAAATATGGGATGTTCAAAAGACTTCTCTGAGATATATCCTTACAAGCCTCCTCAAAATATCGGCGATGGGTTGGCCACAGGTACACTAACGGAAGTACAAGTTGACCCACAGATGATTCTAAAAGCTTCAGGAAGAATTCATAACGATAAATATGGAGAAGTGCACTCTATGTTAATTTACAAGGATAATAAGCTTGTATTTGAAGAATATTATCAAGGTCATAGATACAAATGGGATGCACGTGCTTACCATGGAGAATTAGTGAATTGGGATCAGAGCATGGCCCACGAAATGATGTCTGTTACCAAGAGTTTTACCTCGGCTTGTATTGGAATTGCAGTTGATAAAGGATTTATTAAAAGTGTTCATCAATCCATATTTGACTATTTGCCGGATCATCAGCACCTTAAAGTTGACAATAAAGAATATATTACCATCGAACATCTGCTAACAATGACCTCAGGACTGGCCTGGGATGAGTGGAGTGCAGCTCATGGCTCATCTGCCAATGATATTGATGCATTATGGTTTGATTGTGAAGAAACAATCAGCTGTGTTTTGCTAAGACCCTGGTGGCAGGAACCTGGTAAATTATTTACCTATAATGGCGGTGGCATGGCAATTTTGGGTGAGATTCTTAACAATGCTACCCGGATGAATATCGATGAGTTTTCAACAAAGTATTTGTTCGAGCCTCTTGGCATTGAAAATACTCAATGGACGCAATTCCCGGGAGGTGTATGGGATGGTTCAGGTGCATTTTATATCACCCCAAGGGACATGATGAAGCTTGGAGTGACCTATTTAAACAAGGGCGAATGGAATGGTGAAAGAATTGTTTCTCCTGAATGGGTTAACAAGAGTTCAACTCCCTTTGCAAATAACATTGATATTGATATACCCGGAGAAGATTCCGGAAAAAACGGTTATGGATATACATGGTGGACAAGTGAGCTGGACTATTCAGGCCAGCAAACAAAGATGTTTCGAGCTGGTGGTTGGGGCGGCCAGGAAATTATGGTTTTTCCCGAGCTCGATATGGTTGTGGTGTTTACCGGAGGAAACTATGCCGAAAAAACACATTTATACGAAATAGTCGAACGTTTCATTTTACCGGCAATAATTCACTAGGATGAAGTGTGGTTTGACGCCGGCATCTCTTGATCAGAAAAACATTGCCTTGCTGCCAGGCTCGGAACTTTTCTCGCAGACAATCACCTTGTTGTCCAGGTATTCTGCAACAGTCGTTTTATGGTCTTGCCTAGATATCTGACCACATTCTCACCAGGTTGGTATAGGACTGGTTGACCTGCCGGGTTTCCTCGGCATCCGGTTTTTCACGCAATAGCGTTTCACGTGCCTGGTTCAGGTCATGCAGCAGGGCACGCTGCTCCGGTTGCTGTACCAGGCTTTGTACCCAGCTGACCGCAACCAGTCTTTCGCCGCGGGTGACTTCGGCAACCCGGTGTGTGCTGGAAGACGGGTAAAGGATAGCGTCTCCGGCCGGCAGTTTTACCTGTTGCTCGCCAAATGAGGTCTGGATAACCAGCTCGCCGCCGTCGTACTCAGCAGGACTGCTCAGAAAGACAGTAATAGAGATATCCGAGCGGTACAGTTCGTTGCCGCTACCCATGATCGGGTCGTCAACATGGTCGCCGTAGGACATGCCCCTGGTGTAATGGGCGTAGTAGGGGGCAGCAACTTTTAGCGGTAAGGCAGCGCTGCGATAGGTCGGGTGTTTGACCAGACTGCCCATGACAAGGTTGTTGAGGTCTTTCAGGCGGGCCTGGTCCAGCGCCAGTTCTTCATTGTGCTTGACGCGCATGGCCGCCATGCCTGCAGACTGGCTGCCATCCGCGAACTGGCCGGTTGCTATGATGTTGCGCGCCGCTTCAAGCTGTTTCTGATTGAGGACCTGGCTGATTTGTGTGAGCATGGATAATCCTGCATGTACCGGTGTGTATGGGTTAAAATAACAGCACTGTAATCCCCGCTATCAGGAACAGGGCCGCGCGCATGATTTTAAAAGTTGTTATTGAAGACCAGATATATCCTATCACTGTTCCGGAAGAAATTATTTCCGAAGGGACTGAGTTTTTTGACAAGATCGACAGGGATATGGACAACGGCTGGCAAATGAGCCGTGACTGGGTGCAAAACCCGAACCAGGAACAACGGTGCCAGATCGTCGGCGACAAGATGCTGACTGCCATGCATAACGACAACCAGCACCTGCTGGTTTTATTGTCGGCCTATGTGCTGGCAAGAGTGCCGACTGCCAGTGAGTTGCGCATTGATACAAACGGTGAAATGCTCGAGACTGAGCTGATACTGTCCTGAGCGGAGCACGCTGCCTGCAAGCAATTCATCGTTATGGCAGATTTGTTTACAGTAACAACACCGTTGTTGATTCGTTACCCGGATAATACCCGGCACGTGATGGTGGCGTGTTTTCGATGTGCAGATGGCATCGTCTATTTCAGGCCCTGGTGGAACGAGTTGCCTGACGGCAAAGGTGTCCAGCTTGTACGCGGCAGCCTTCGGGGCGAAGGACCATGGAAGCTGGGCGATACGGTCATCACTGTGCTGGGCTGCCAGGGAACCCACCCGCAGCAGGCCGCTGAATTAGCCGACTGGAAGTTCCACCTTGAGCAGCGAGGGGAACGCTATCCGGCGAGGGCTGAGCTGGAGATGGTTGCAAGGGAGCTAGGTATGTTGCCTGGTTGATCAAGGACGAGGTCCGCTCCCGCATCAACACTATCACCACTGGTAAATGTTGCATCTGTAGGAGCGGACCTCGTCCGCGATTGATCCAGCCATGCTCCATGATCGCGGATAAGATCCGCTCCTGCACCAGAACCGATACCAGTGGAAAATGTTGCACCTGCAGGAATGGATCCTGACCGCGATTGATCCAGCCACAGTGCATGATCGCGGATATGATCCGCTCTTACGGGATGATGTTTTTCCGCATCTTTACATGCGGGATACTGTTAAAAAGAGTCTGCCCGGGCCCCTCTGCCTGATAACCGTGTTTGTGGTAGAAACGCAGAGCATGTTCGCGTGCATCCAGTACGATGCAGTCTGCCCCAAGTTCGATTGCCTTGCGTTCCATTACCCGCAGTAACAATGTGCCTGCACCCCGGCGTTGCTGTCTGGTGTCAACGGCCATATAGCGAAACTGTGCCTCGCGAATGCTGTTGAAATGCAATCGTCCAACAGCAATGACGTCGTGATTATTGTCAACAACCATTAGATGATGACTGGATTTCTCCATGTCATCCTGTTCGCTGCCACGTGGCTGGTTCCAGGGAGCGCGCAGGACTTTCCAGCGCAGGTGGTAGTAATGCTGATAGTCTTCGGGGGTCAACGGCTCAATAACTTTCATATGGAGCAACTGGCAGTCAGGCGAATATCACCCAGGTAGTGGCAATGTATTTTACGCCTTGCTGCAGGATTGCACCACGATGTTCATGTGTCCAGAAGGGTGGAAACAGCAGCAGTTTTCCGGCTTCCGGCTTGACCTTTATGCCCTGGTAGGAAAACTCGGTTTCACCGCCCGGGCCCGGCACATCATTCAGATACCAGACGGCAACCAGTTGCCGTTGGCTGAATTCATGGCTGCCACCATCAATGTGCCAGTGATAAAACTCGCCTGGATTAGTGCGCTGAATGGCATAGCCGCTGTCCTTGAAGGGTCCGCGGAAGAACGGGTATGTTTCGCGAAATTCCTGGATGGCCTGGCCAAGTGAGCGAAACAGTTCACGGTCAATGTCCTGCCAGTGTGACTTGCCACTGACCACCAGGTCCGTCGAGCGTTTAATGCTGGTTTCCTGCTGGGCTGTTTGCCCAATTCGTCCGGGATACTGTTCATCGCCGCTGGCTTCAAAGCGACGTATCATTTCACTGCATATATCGAGCGGCAGTGCCCTGCATTTCTCAAAGATGAAGCTGTTTTCCCTGACCTCCCTGATGGTTGCGAGTGGCGGTCTGTTTTCGGGAGATAAACTTTTCATGGGTGATGTTTTCTTTTCTCAACGGGGACTGGATTCTATCAGCGTAATCAGCTCTTGTTGACAGTTGCTGTTATTTTTCCGGTATATCGCGAGTACGCTTTCGCACAGTGTTTGCCAGTGTTCGACTGAGTCTGTAGCGCAGCGTTCGAGTGCATGACTGTTGCCGGTCGTGGCCCATGTTTCATAAGCTGAGATTAAGGACGGGTATAGCTGCTTGCGCATATTGGCCATGTTGGCGATATAAAAATGCAGCGCGGCGGAGTTCATTCCGGACAACAGTTCGGGCAGCGTCGAAAGGGCGTCTGCAAGGTGGTCACGCACAGCGCGAATCATGATTTCTGCTTTGCTGTGAGGCATGCCGGCAAGCATTGCCTGCCACTGGTCTCCAAGTAATTCACCGGCCTTTACTTCGCCGATTTCATGCAATTTCACAGACAGCAGCTCGTTTTCTGTCATGGCATCCAGTGCCTGTTCTGCGTCGTTGTCAAAGTCGTAACAGGCGAGCGCGTTCTGCATCGCATTCACCGGTTTATTCCAGCGCCATTCCTCAACTTTTTCCCAGAGCATGCGGCGCAGCGACTCACGTCGCACGAAAATCGTTTTGCCCAGGCTCATGGCCGGTTGTGATGCCAGGTCCCTGGCATATTCCCTGCCAGAGACGATCAGGGTGTAACCCTTGTATGTTTCATGTGTTTCGAGTTCTCCGAGATAAAACATCGGTTTCATATTGTGACCATAGCCGCTGCTGTAGACATAACCCAGGGGATTCAGTTGCTGGTTGATGGCTTCGGCATCAAACGGGTCATGCACTGTATCCAGTACCGGTATATCTTCGAAGTGGCGCTGTTCCACTGCCTCCCAGCGGGTTTCCCTGACGGTCAGCCATTCAGTGAGTTCCTTGTGAGGCAGCTTGTGATTAAACGGGAGATTGTTTTCCCAGCGGAAGTATTCGCGCATTTTCAGCAGGTAGACACACAGCGTGTAATCGGTTGCATGCCGGGCGTCGGCGATATCGCAGTTGCTGCGTACGGCCTCCAGTGTCGGCAGCAAGTCACTGATTTCTTCAATACTGTCAGGGGCGGGACTGTCGGGTGATAATGGCACGGGGTAACCTTGCTGAAACAGTGATTATTCCATGCTAGCATGCGTTTCCTGTTGTCGCTACATTGGGACTGTCAGCACCACTGTTATTCGCCAACGGACTATTATTTAATGTGAAAATCAGAACATTTCAGGCCTGGAGCGAACAGTGAGAGTCAAGAGCAAGTGGAGCAACAAGGGCAGGCAACGCACGCTTTTTGAAACCGGCGGCGCTGCCGCCTTTATTCTTTGGCGCATCGCCCAGCAAGGACTGCTGAATCTTGAGAATGAAGGTTTCCAGACAGATACCCGTTCACAGCGTATGGACGTTATCGCGGAGTTTCTCGCTTTCCTGGTTCACCTGACAGACCGTAGCAAGGCCGAGGCGCTGGATCAGAATGAGCGCCAGGAGTTCATTGGCTCGCTGGCCAAACATCTGGCCAACACCATGCAGGAGAATCGCGCCGATGTTGAGGGCAGTGGTGATTACCGCGGACCACTGATTGAACTGTTGAATGAACGCGGTGCAAACTATGCTGAATGCCCGATGCCCGATGGCGAACCCGGTTATGCCATGAAGCGTTATCTTGGTGAATGCATTTCTGCAGTGATGGGTGAAAAGGATAATAAATGGATTACCGACCAGGTGATGGATGTTGAAGTGCCGGAAGTTCTCAAGCCGCTGAACAAGGCGCTGAGAGAATTGTTCAGCCGGGATGACAATGCACCGCCAGGTCGCAGTCGCCAATAGCCGTTTATGTGAGGGTTCATTGCGGGCAATAAAAAAGGCGGGGTAAGCCGCCTTTTTTATGCGATTTCCGGAAGGACTTATTTTTTCCAGTTGTCGAAGTTATCCATGTTGTGCGCCTTGCCATCTTCGTAGCCGGCTGAATAGGCTTCGTTAACACGCTGTTCTTCGCGTTCCGGGTTCAACAGGTAACCACCTTGCCAGCCCTGTACGTATTCCGGGTCAACATTCATGTCTTCCATTTTGGTGACTGCGTCGTAGTATTCCTGGTTCATCGTGTTCTCCTTTAGCTGAGTATCATATTCGGATTGGTTACGGGTTTGTGTTCAGGTGTCTGCCGGAAGTGTGCCGGCGTGGCAGCACAATCGGAGATGGCATTCTCTGTTAGCATCTGTGTGGTCAAGGTGCCTGCTAGTCCATTGTTTCGATTAGGGTTACCACCAATGTGCGCAGTATACAGGAGCGATATTTTGCCCCGTATATCCCGATAGGGAGAGTGAATCGGGTGTGCAATGATTGCTGTATCTACATGAAAATCAGGAACATTCTCTCTTTATGGGTATTCGATATGTGGCGCTTAATGGGTAGTGTAGGCGTACGAAAAAATACCCACGGGGCTGTGGCTGTTAATCCGGCCTGAAAAACGAGGTGCGATATGACGGTACAACTGAATGATGCGGACTACAGCAGTGGCGTAGCCGCTTTTGAAGCAAAGAACTTTTCGCAGGCAATGCAGTTTCTGTCGCCACTGGCTGAAGCGGGAAATCCGGACGCTCAACACCGTGTGGCCATCATGTGTCAGAACGGGCTGGGCGTGGTGAAAAATGAAGAGCGAGCCTTTCGAATGATGCTGGCTGCTGCGGAGCAGGGCTACGACATTGCCCAGCACGGTGTGGGTTTTATGTATCTTCAGGGTGAATGTGTTGACAAGGATGCGGCCAGTGCAGCCGAATGGTTTCGCAAGGCGGCTGACCAGGGACTCGCCGGTTCGTTAACGACATTGGCGATGATGTACGAGGAAGGTAATGGCGTTGAGAAAGATCCGCAAGAGGCCAAACGCCTGTATGCCATGGCAGGTTTCGATCTCTAGCGGCTGACTTTTTGTGTTGTTGGTTATTGCCGGTTTACTACCATGGACCTGACGCCTGAAGATGCACTGCGCATTAATGTACTACTGGCAAGTCGGATTGAGGCGGTACGGCTCGATGAGTCGCATATGACCCTGATTGCTTTATCTCCAAAAGGTGAGGCAAAGGTCAAGCTTAATCCAAACTGCCGTGACGATACCTATCTGAGAAAGGTACGTGAAACACTCTCAAGCCATGTGCTGGGCTCGCCCGGTGGCTACCCGGTATATTTGAAACGCTGGACCCGTATGGGGCAGGCGCGTGATGAGGTGCTTGAATCGTTGTTAATGCTGGGTGAGCCCGAAGCCGTGGTGGCCGTTGTAAATGCGACCGGTATTACCGATGAACTCGCCCGCAGGGCATGGTGGGCTTCTCAAACCTCGGATAACGCCCGCTGTATGTTACAACAGGCTGCGGTCGTCGATGGAGAGATGGGCGCGGTGCTGGCAGACTTTCTTATTGAGTTCCTGCCGTTTGAAGAAGAGGCGGGCAACCAGATAAAAACAGTCAGCCTGGTGTTGCAGTCTGATCTGGTGGGCGAGGATATTCGTTTGCGACTGTGGGAGAAAGGGCGGCTCAAGAATGCCTACCTGGTGGGTTTTTTGCAGACCTTGCCGGATACATTGCCCGGGCAGCAGGATGCGCATGCCGAGTACAAAACAATTGATGCTCGGCTCTCCGGGCTGTTGGCAGACGACAACCCGTTTGCAACGCAGCTATGTCGGTTACTGAGTCCTGCGGGACAGTCATATCTGGATTGTGTTGGGACCGTATTGAAGAAGCCCTCCAACCAGGATGTCGTGGTAGAGTTAATGCATGCCATGGCTGCTTACTCCGGTTCATTGCCGGTCAACATGCCGAGAAAATTTGATATTACCGATGTTGCGCGGTTGTCGACCGATCAGTTTGATGCGGTATTCACAACGGCAGATGCCCGTCAGCAGTTACAGGCACTGCTGGAAGCTTTGCCCGACAGACATCGTTATATTCATGCCATGCTGTTTCTGGCCATGCTTGCTGAGCCGGTGCTGGATCCGGTTTTTTCAAGGACCGATGCAATCGGTACGGTCATGCGTAAAAAACTGAAGCCGGTAACAGAACCGATTATTGAACAATTACTGATTTTGAGGAACGCATGACTGATATTCGAATGTATTGTACGGCTTTCTGTCCCTATTGCGTGCGTGCGGAGATGTTGTTGAAGAGCAAGGGAGTAGATGAAATCACCAAGATTATGGTGGACTCGGTTCCCGATGGTTTCAAGAATATGATTGAGTTAACCGGACGTCGAACAGTGCCGCAGATCTATATCGGTGAACGGCATATCGGAGGTTATGACGACCTGGCAGCTCTCGATCGCCAGGGCGGGCTTGATCCATTGCTCGTGGCAGGTTGAATGCAGG
>Ga0316189_10003566_pt1 | contig 15075 bp, 14 predicted proteins | sample LowCovwburrow_MG_FD_204930 | JGI IMG/M metagenome (GOLD analysis project Ga0316189, IMG submission 204930) | Coastal sediment microbial communities from Maine, United States - Lowes Cove worm burrow | ecosystem: Environmental > Aquatic > Marine > Coastal > Sediment | place: USA: Maine... | reverse complement strand
CAGCGGGCTACAGAGAATTGCGTCACCCCATTTCTCGGGGTCGTAAACGTCGGCATCGGCTGGCGCAATATTGAAGTCACCGAGCACGACGATGTTTTCATGCTGTTGCATCTCGGCCGCAAGGAAATTGCGCAGCGACTTCAGCCAGTTGAGTTTGTAATCGTACTTCTCCGAGCCGACTTCCGACCCGTTCGGTATGTACAGGTCAATGACGCGCACATCACCAACAGTGCTCGCCAGGATGCGCCGTTGCGGATCGTCGAGATCCGGAAAATCGGTGATCGGGTCAGTCGCCGGCGTCTTGCTGATTGTCGCTACGCCGTTGTACGTTTTCTGCCCACTCGCGATCGAGTGATAGCCTAGTTCCTGTAAGGTATCCGTCGGAAATTTCTCTGTAAGCTGTTTGATCTCTTGCAGCACGAGCACGTCGGGCTCATTGTTTTGCAGCCACTCGACAACGTGCGGCAGGCGCACGTTCATCGAATTCACATTCCAGGTCGCTATTTTCATCAGACTTCGATGCCGGTTTGGCGCAGTAGCGCATCAATTGTTGGTTCGCGACCGCGGAAAGCGATGTATGCCTGCATGATATCCCGGCTGCCGCCAACTTCGAGAATCTCGCGCCGGAATCGTTGCGCCGTTGCCTCATCGAAAATGCCGGCCTCTTCAAAAGCGCTGAAAGCATCAGCCGCAAGCACCTCCGCCCATTTGTAGCTGTAATAGCCGGCGGCATAACCACCGGCAAATATATGCGAGAACGCATGTGGCAGGCGGTTGATGTCCGGGTGCTTGATCAGGGCAACTTCATCGCGCACTTCGGCGAGCACCTGCAGCACCGGAACGGGCGTGTCCGGGCCATATTCTGCGTGTACGCGGAAATCGAACAGCCCGAGTTCGAGCTGACGCAGCATGGCAAGTGCCGCACCCGCATGGCGGCTGCTCTCCAGTTTGTCGAACAGGTCGCGCGGCAACGGCTTGTTGAATAGATGATGGGAGGAACAGCGCGTCAGCACGTCGTAGCTCCACGCGAAGTTCTCCATGAACTGGCTTGGCAGTTCAACGGCATCCCACGGAACGCCATTGATACCGGACACACTCGGGAAATCGACCTTTGTCAGCAGGTGGTGCAGCATGTGGCCGAACTCATGAAATAGCGTGACGACATCATCGTGCGTGAGGAGCGAAACACCGCGTTCGTCGGGTCGTTGGAAGTTGCAGACGAGATAACCGACGGGTAGTGCCGAGTGGCCGTTGAGGTCTTGTCGCGAGATGCATTCGTCGATCCACGCTCCCGTGCGTTTTCCGTTGCGCGCAAACAGGTCGGTATAGAACCCGCCAAGCACTTCGCCGTTTTGACGCACGTTGAAATAGCGAACATCCTCGTGCCAGGTCGTTACGTCCTCGCTCTGCTGCAGCTCCACGCCGTAGAGTTGTGATGCGAGCTTGAACAAACCGTCCTTCACGGTCGTCGCCGGGAAGTAGGCGCGCAGCTCCTCGTTGGATACTGAGAACTTGTCCTGCTTGAACTTCTCGAGCCAGTAGGTCATGTCCCAGGCCTCAAGATGCATGCCCGCGAACTCGGTCAGTTCCTCGAGTTCCTTTTCGGCGGCGGCCCGAGAGTGGCCGGCCAGTTCGCGCAGAAAGCCCGTTACCTGCTCGGGCGTGTCGGCCATCTTCGTGGCGAGTGAATATTCGGCGTAGCTCTTGAAGCCAACGAGATTCGCCGCCTCGTGGCGCAATGCGAGAATATTTTCGATGTTCTCGCTGTTATCCCACTTGGGGTCCCGGCCCTGGTCCGAGCCGCGCGTGACCCAGCCGCGATACATGGCCTCGCGCAGGTCACGCGAGTCGGCGTGCTTTAGCACCGCATCGTAGGTTGGATAGTCGAGCGACAGCACCCAGCCACTGAGCGACGCTTTCCTTGCATCTTCGGCGGCCCTGGCCAGAACCGCATCGGGCAGGCCGCGCAGGTTGTCGTCATCAGTGATGTTCAGCGTCCAGGCGTCAGACGCGTCCTGAATGTTGTGTTCAAACGTTGCCTGCGTCCTGGCGAGCTCCTGCATTATGGTCTTGAAGCGATCTTTGGTTTCTTTCTCGAGATCGACGCCGGCAAGGTGAAAGTCCCGCAATGCGTGATCCACGGCACTGCGACTCGCCTCACTCGCATCGTCAGGCAGGTTCTTGCTGACTTGGGCGTACGCGCGCTGCAGGTCCGCGTTCTGTGATATTTCGGTGCCGTACTCGGTCAATAAAGGCAGGGCCTGGTTGTAGGCCTCACGCCAGTCTTTCGATCCAAGTACACTCTGCAGGTGACTGACCGGCGACCAAACGCGGCCCAACTCATGTTCCATGTGCTCGATCGGGGCGACGATTTCGTCGACATCGGGTGCTTTGTTGGAGCCGAGCAGGTCTTCAAGCCGGGCACGATTATCGGCGATGACCTGCTGAATCGCTGGCAATACGTGTTCGGGTTTGATTTCGTCGAAGCGAGGCAGTGACGATGTGTCGAGCAAGGGGTTGATCATGGGCTGGTTGATATCCTTTTCTGGCGCCGCATATTAGCACAGGCGATTATGCGGCCCCCGAGGCCAAAACAGTACATACGAGGGAGAATAAAGAGTGGCAGAACGATACGACCTTCTGGTAATCGGTGGTGGAAGCGGCGGACTTGCTCACGCACAACGCGCGGCCGAGTATGGTGCGAAGGCCGCAGTCATTGAATACGGCCCGCTCGGCGGTACCTGTGTCAATGTCGGTTGCGTGCCAAAGAAGGTCATGTGGTACGCGGCGCATCACGCGCATGGCTTTCATCATGCGGGTAGCTACGGCTTCGACATTGAGGTCAAGGGCCACGACTGGGGGGCGTTGAAGGCACGACGTGATGCCTACATCGAACGGCTTAACGGCATCTACAACAAGAATCTGGATCGGCGTGGTGTGACTTATATTGCGGGCAGTGCGCGCCTTGTGGATGCGAATACGGTCGATGTCGATGGCAGCGAGTACAAAGCCGATCGGATAGTGATCGCAACAGGTGGCAGGCCCTCGGTGCCGAACATTCCTGGTGCCGAGCTCGGTATCACTTCCGATGGCTTTTTCGAACTGGAAGAGCGCCCTCAGCGGGTCCTGATCGCGGGCAGCGGATACATCGCGGTTGAGCTGGCCGGGGTATTCAATGCATTGGGTTCCGATGTGCAGCTTGTCGTGCGCAAGAACAGCGTGCTGCGCAGCTTTGACAATATGCTGAGCGCGGAGCTCATGGAGGCAATGGACAGGGCGGACATCGAACTCGACACGGGCGTCATACCGGAGTCGGTCGAAAAAACCACAGAAGGTCTGGTACTGCACGCAGAGGATGGACGTACATTCGGCCCCGTCGACTGCCTCGTCTGGGCAATAGGCCGCACACCGAACACAGCGTCACTAGGCGCACAGAGTGCGGGTGTCGAACAGGACAAGTACGGTTTTATCCTGACGGACAAGTTTCAGCAAACCAACGTCGAGAACATCTTCGCGCTGGGCGATGTCACCGGCCGAGCCGCGTTGACCCCTGTTGCAATCGCAGCGGGTCGGCGCCTGGCAGACCGTCTCTACGGCGGTATGGAGGGGCGGCATCTGGAATACGAGCTAATCCCAACAGTGATCTTCAGCCACCCGACGATCGGCACAGTAGGTATGACAGAAGACGAAGCACGTGCTGAATACGGCGACGACATCAAGGTGTACATGTCCGGCTTTACGGGCATGTACTACGCGCTTGGCGACAAGAAGCAGCGCTCGGTCATGAAATTGATCACGGCCGGTGATGATGAACGCGTTGTCGGTTGCCACGTTATCGGTGAGGGTGCCGATGAGATGATGCAGGGCTTTGCTGTTGCGATGCGCATGGGAGCAACAAAGAAGGACTTTGACGATACCGTCGCAATCCACCCGACAAGCTCGGAAGAACTGGTCACGATGCGTTAGGGGGCGTCTGTTACGCCGGAGCAATGAGGGCACTTGGGAAGAGCCCGGGTCTCTAATCTGAGCTTACGTTCGCGCATAGCAATTTTCACATTTGTCGGGTTCGGGTCGTTAGTCGACTGGCATTTGCTTATCTGCTGCATCCAGCAGCGCCGCCCGACGTTCAAGGCTTTCTTTGGACCAGACCTCTTCCGTAACGTAGTACTCAGCTACCGCCAGGGCACCCGGCGGCAGCGTGAGCCACGGCTGTTTTGCTGACGTGTAGATGTGGACGTCCGGAGGCAACTTGCCGGGATCATCAAGTGTTCCGACACGAATGAATCGAACAGCATGACCGATGCTGCCGCCATGCAGGACCAGATAGTAGCTCCACACGGCAACCTGGCAGTCCGGACAGCGGGAGATTTTCTGACCCTTGCCGCTGGGGGACGGCACGAGGACGTCTACAACGTCGCCCCGGAGAATATCTACCCGATCTGCTTCGATCAGGGCGTTCACGGCAAATGCGGATCCATTCTGGCGCTGGCACCAGCTGCAATGGCAGCAGTGAACGATGAGTGGCTGCGACCGCATTCTGTAGCGGATGTGTCCACAGGCGCAGCCGCCTTCGTAATAGTCTGTATCGTTTGGCATTGGACCTCCCGCTTTCCCTCGACCATTCTCGTATAGAACTTTCGGGAACAAAAGCACCCGATCGTCCGGGCTATAGCCCCAGGCGCGCATAGTCGATTGGGCGTGTTTTCAGCAAACGCCGATTGTGGCTACCACGTCATTGTATTGCCGCAGTCATGCGCCTACAGTCGCAGCCTATACCACACCCGGAGAACGACTTGTCGAACCTGACCCTGGACAGAATAGAGCACGAATTGCAGTTGATGAACGTCAATCTGGCCGAGGCGAACGACATCGCAATGCTGTTGGCGTTCTCGTCCATGCCCGCTGACCTGGATGATGTGAGCAGGAAGGCGATGCGCCGGCTTCGTGACAGCATGATGGAGCGGGTGAAGACTCGCGCCGAAATTTAAGAGCTGCTGCAGGGGCGTGCATTCCGCCCGGACGTGTTACGTCGTGATTGTCATCTGCTTCAAGACAGGCGCGGTGTCAGGGCGTATGCCACGCCAGATATGGAACGACTCCGCTGCCTGCTCGACGAGCATTCCCCAGCCCATCACGGAATTCTCTGCGCCATTCTCGCGTGCCCAGAGACTGAAGGGCGTGGGTTTAAGCCCGTAAGACAAGTCATAGCAGAACGTATCCGCCGAAATGGCTGCAGCGGGGTACGGCGGCGCATCACCCTGGAGCCCGGCGGATGTTGCGTTGATGATGAGGTCGTACTTTTCGGTGACCGGCACAACGTTGAACCGGCAGGCGGAGACCGGCCCCGAACGCGAAAAATGATCGGCAAGCGCCTGTGCCTTGTCGAGCGTTCTGTTGGCGATGCGCAGTGACGATGGCTGCATTTCAAGTAGCGGACCGACGATGCCGCGGGTCGCGCCGCCGGCACCCAGTATCAGGATGTTCGCACCTTCCAGCGTAATGCCAAGGTTGATGGCCAGGTCGCGCAGCAGCCCGATGCCGTCGGTATTTTCGCCATGAATCTCGCCCTGCCGAAAAGACAAGGTGTTTACGGCGCCCGCGGTGCTCGCACGCTCGCTGAGTTGATCGCAGAGCTTTGCAACCTCACCTTTGTGCGGCACGGTAATGTTGAGGCCCTTGCCGCCGGTGCGCTGGAATTGTCGCACCGCGGTCTCCAGCTTGTCCGGCGCAACCTGGAGCAGTTCGTACTGAATGTTCTGATTGGTCTGAAGTGCGAATAAGCGATGGATGACGGGAGAGCGGCTGTGCGACACCGGGTAGCCCATCACTCCATAACGGTCAATCGTCGTCATTCGCTCTCCGCGAGCCAGCGTGCAGCGTCTATCGCGTAGTAGGTCAGGATTGCGTTGGCACCTGCTCGCTTGATGCCGAGCAGAGACTCTAGCACGACTGCCCGCTCGTTGAGCCAGCCGTTCTGTGCTGCTGCCTTGAGCATCGCGTATTCACCACTTACCTGGTAAGCCAGTGTAGGTACTTCATAGGCGTCTTTCACACGCCGTACGATGTCGAGATAAGGCATCGCAGGCTTGACCATGACCATATCGGCTCCCTCGTCGAGGTCGAGGCCGACTTCGCGAACGGATTCGTCGCCGTTTGCCGGAGACACCTGGTAGGTGTGCTTGTCACCACCCTTGATATTCGCTGCCGACCCGCAGGCATCGCGGAACGGGCCATAGAAACTCGACGAGAACTTCGCGGAGTAAGCCATGATGACCGTATTGATGTGCCCGGCGTCTTCCAGCGCGGCACGAACGGCCCCGATACGCCCGTCCATCATGTCGGATGGTGCGACGATATCCGCGCCCGCATCGGCATGGGAGACCGCCTGCCTGACCAGCATGTCCACAGTGACGTCATTCAACACGTACCCATCGTCATCGATGATGCCGTCCTGGCCATGCGTCGTGTAAGGGTCCAGCGCGACATCGGTCATGACAGCGAGTTCGGGAAGCGCTGCTTTTATTGCGTGCACCGTGCGCTGCACGAGGCCGTCAGGATTCGCGCACTCGGCACCATCGAGACTTTTCTTCTCCTGATCTATGACCGGGAACAGCGCTACGGCCGGAATACCGAGATCATGGACCTCGGCCAATTCCTTGAGCAGGAGATCAACACTCTTGCGTGAGATGCCGGGCATCGACGGCACGTCCTCTTCGCGTCCGACCCCCTCGAGGACAAATACCGGGTAGATAAAATCGGCGCTCGACAACGTCGTTTCCTGCACGAGGCTGCGCAACGCTTTGGTGCGGCGATTGCGCCGCATACGGATCCAGGGGAACTGTCCAGGGGACGATGCACTCATAGCAATTCAGAATAACGAAAAGAAGTACTTATTTTCCCTGTATTTAGGTAGGGTTTCCATGGTTTCGGAGCAGTTTTCTGCTGTTCCGGTAATAAAAGGCACCAGGGGTGGGTCATCTCGAATGACAAGTAGCAGCACAGAGGGACAGCGCCGCAGGAGGTTTGACCGCCTTGTCGCTGTGTTTTACCAGGACATGTACCGCTTCGCCGCCTGGCTCAGCCGGGACAAGGCAATAGCCGAAGATGTCGTCCAGGAAGCACTACTGCGTGCCTGGAAGTCCCTCGATGCCCTGCGCGACGATGATGCGGCCAAACCGTGGTTGTTGACCATCGTCCGCAGAGAGAATGCTCGCTACTTTGAGCGGCGTCGGCTGGAGACAGTCGACATCGACAATCTTTCAGCGTCACAGGCGGCTTTGCTCGCCGAAACGCCGAACGATGAGCTCGATGATTTGCGCGAAGCAATATTCGGACTCGACGACGATTATCGCGAGCCGCTGGTTCTGCAGGTCCTGATGGGCTACAGCACCAGCGAGATCGCCGAGATGATGGGTTTGAAGCAGGGCGCGGTGCTAACGCGTCTACATCGGGCCAGGCACAAGCTGAAAGGCAACGTGGAAGAACAGTGAACTGCGCAGAATACAGAGAGGCAATAGCAGCGGACCCCGCCTTTGACGGCGGCGCTTCCCATGTGGCTGCCTGCAGTGACTGCCAGGCCTACCAGCGTGAGATGCAGGCACTGAACGTGAAGATCGCGAAGGCGATGCTGATCGATGTGCCAGAGCTGAAAATGCCTGAATTGCCGGACATCGAAGCGGACAACGTAGCGACTTTACCTGTACGCAAGCGTTGGCTGAAGCCGATGTGGTTTGCCTTGGCGGCGACGGTAGTACTTGCTACATCGATCTCGCTACGTATATCGAACGTGTTCCAGAGCTATGACTCATTGGCGGAAGAAGTGTTGGCCCACATGGACCACGAGCCGGCATCCTTGCGCGTTACGGATGAACCAGTCACTGATGAGCGGCTGGCACGTGCGGTACCGGCGAATCTCGCGATATTTGATCGCAACGCGTCACTCATTACTTATGCGCAGCCCTGCATCATCAATGGGCACAAGGTGCCTCACCTGGTCATTCAGGGGGAGTACGGTCCGGTAACGATCATACTCATGCCTGAAGAAAAGGTGGCCGAAGCAACGCCGATCGATGGCATAAATGTAAAAGGGGTCATTCTGCCCGTTGGTGACGGCAGCATCGCGATCATTGGTGATCGCAAAGAGCAGCTCGGACCCATACAAGAGAATGTCGTGAACTCGGTTACGTGGACGACGTGACGTCGCGTACTGAGAATTGAAAGCCCGCTTGTGGGCATTAATCCTGGTAGGAGAGAAAAAGATGTCGAAGAAGAAAATTATTAAGCCGGTAGCACTGGCTGTAGGGGCGGCGTTGGCCGGTTCGTTCGCAATTTCAGGTGCAGTTAATGCAACGGATACGGCCGAAAGCCCGTTCTCAATTTCGAGCCTCGAAGTCGGCTACATGCTGGGTGAGGGCGAAGGCTCTTGTGGCAGTGATACCGACGACAAGAAGGGTGAAGGTTCCTGTGGCGAAGGATCTTGCGGCGAAGCTGGCGACAAGAAGGGCGAAGGCTCGTGTGGCGAAGGTTCCTGTGGCGGCGACAAGAAGGGTGAAGGCTCATGTGGCGGCGACAAGGAAGGTGAAGGCAGCTGTGGTGAAGACAAAGAGGGCGCATAGCTCTGCGCAATTGAAACTTCATCAATGAACGAGAAAGCCCGCGCCTTGCGCGGGCTTTTTTTTGCTAGATTAAACGTCATGAGCAAAGCGATAACACGATGCAAATGGGCGGAAGGCGTCAGCCTTGAGTACATCCGCTACCACGACGAAGAATGGGGCGTGCCCGTGCATGACGATCGCATGCAATTCGAGTTCCTCATTCTCGAGGGGGCCCAAGCCGGGCTGAGCTGGTCGACGATCCTCAACAAGCGCGAGGGATATCGCAAACTGTTTGTCGATTTCGATCCGGAGAAGGTTGCACGCTTTACGAAAAAGCGGGTTGAAAAAATGCTGCTGGACCCAGCCATAGTTCGCAACCGCCTCAAGGTTGAGTCGGCTGTGACGAATGCGAAGGCATTTCTCAAGGTGCAGGAAGAGTTCGGCACCTTCTCCGACTACATGTGGGGCTTCGTCGACGGCAAGCCGATCCAGGGCAAGTGGAAAAAGGACGGTGACGTGCCTGCCACCTCACCTGAATCCGACGCCCTGAGCAAAGATCTCAAAAAACGCGGATTCAGGTTCGTTGGCAGTACGATTATTTATGCGCATATGCAGGCAACGGGCATGGTCAACGATCACGTTACCCGGTGTTTCCGCCACAAGCCATGTGCGAAAATGGTTTAGGCGCTATTCGCCGTCTTCGGCAGAAATGCGGCGAACTGTTGTCGCGTTGTAAACGCGGGCAGCATCGCAATCCAGCATGTCGCCCATGATTTCGTTCATTTTCTGGCGGCCGCCACCATTTGCGTTGTGCTGGTACGCCTTGCCGAAATCGGTGTAGTTAGCGTATGACGTGACCCACTTGAAATCCCAATCGGGCTCGCCGGCTCCGCCAAATACACGCCACATCATCCAGGCACCGTTGCCGAAATCCTGCTCAGTCATGTAGGCAGCGGCCTCATCGACCGCGGCCTTCAGGGTCTTCCATTCGGTATCTTCTGCAATAGTGCAGTTCGAAAACATCAGAACGAAGTTGTCGGGTGACGGGCCTTCCTTCGGTGGTTTGACGTTTATCGTGGCCCAGTGTTCGTGGCTGTCGCAATTCAACGCCTTGTTGAAACCCTCAGCCGCTTCTCCACCTTTCGTGAGGTAGCTGTCGATGCCCGCGCCCATGGCTTCCTGACTCGTCCAGAAACCCAGCCATCCGAGTTCGAAGGAATCGTCCCCGTAGTAGTAAGGTGTCATCGTCACTGCACCATAGTTATCGGCGCCCTGATCATCCATCCAGGCATTCCAGTTGGCGACAGCTTTCTTGAGATCGCCGGGGCCTTTGCCTTCATTGTAGTTGCAGGTGAAGGTGTCGACGGGCGTTACGTAAGGCGGGGCATCCTCTTCTTCCTGTGCGTTGGCCGTCATCCACGCGGACAGCATCAGGGGAACTGCGGCGACAATCGCTATTATTTTATTCTTCATTATTATTACTCTCAGATTGATTCTTGCATTCCCGGCGGAATTACCGATTACAATCAAGTATAGAAGGTACGTACCTTTTTGCTCAAGGGGAAGGAAATGTCAGAAAAAACAAACACTAAGGTGTCAACCTCATACTGGGTGATCGCGGGTGCGATGCTCGTCTGGAACCTGATCGGCCTCATGTTCTACTACCAGCAGTCGACGTTGACGCCGGAAATAATGGTGAATGCCGGTCTGACGCCGCAGCAAATTGCCCACATCACAAACACGCCTGCCTGGGGACACTCCGGTTACGCGATTGCGGTCAACGCGGGAGTACTCGGCTCCATATTCCTGCTGCTGCGCAAGGCCTGGGCGGTCCCGATGTTCATACTGTCGTTTGTCGGCGTGCTCGTACAGGATCTCGATGCGATCGTTCTTCGTGATGCGATCGACGCCTGGGGCACCAGCGCCCTCTATCTGCCAATCCTCGTTATCCTGATCTGTCTGTTTGAGATCTGGTACTCACGCTCGGCGAAGCAAAGAGGTCTGATTTCCTAGGACTCAGTTACCAATCGTAAGCAGCGTCAGCCCGGAGATGCCCTGCGGCGTATTGTGGGAAATGCCGCCGAGGTAGATCGTGTTCGGGAGCAGGCCAGCCCAGTCGACGCTTACGGTCTGTGTAGTGCCTGCGGCGACAAAGGCCGGGCCACTGGCGCTCATGTTGCCCTGATCATCATTGATGCCGAACGACCAACCTAGCAACTGGTAGTTCGCGCCAGGGCCGCCCTGAACCTGGTCGGTCTCAAAGCCGTGGATCATGACGGCGTAGAATCCCTCTGCCGGTCGGTATACGTCGAAGCGTTCCTCTGATGTGGGCTCGCCGCTCTCACCGAGCTTGACGCAACTGGCGCCATCGGTGCCGCAGTAATACACGTACATGTCGAGATCATCTGGGTCACCATCTGTCAGTGCGTCGAACAGGGCAAAACGCAGATACAGCTGGTTGGCAGGTACAGAGATTACGTGTTGCGTCACACCGTCGGTGGTGCGGAACGAGAATGTCTTCAGCGGGTCGTTATCCACAAAGCCATTGAGCACCAAGGGCAGGCTCAAACCATGCACTTGTGGCGAGTATGCGCCCGAATATCCGAACTCAACATCGAAGGTGACGGAGCCTGTGCCGCCGAACGTCGTTATTTCCTTCGGCGCCAGTACCGATGTTGGCCTGACGGCGATCGGGCTGAATACATCGTGGGAAGCGGAGCGCCAAGTCATCGAACCGAAGCGCCACAGGTCCAGCGGCCCTGACTCGTAGCTGACCGTTACGTCAAAGCTGGCCGATTCGCCGGGCCCCAGTGAAATGGTACCTGGCAGGACTTCGACGAGCATGCCGGGCGGCGGAGAAACTTCGACACTGTACGAATCTGCCTCGTCGCTGACATTTGTCACCCGCCGCGTAACAGTCTGCGAATTGGCCAGCTTCGACATCGCTACAGACGGCAGATTGAGTTGCCGCGCATCGAACGACAACCCGGCCGTTTCCAGTTGATCACAGCGTGTATCGGTTACGGCGGGTGAGTCTATGCCACACGCGAACGCATCGTATTCGTCATTCGTAATCTCATACACGAGGCCGGGGTCGACCGCGGCGTTCGGCACAATATGCCCGGCGCCGAAGTCGAAAGGATTGGCGTCGCCAAGTCCAGACGAGGCTGTGATGTCCTGCCTTGACGTTGTCATGAGGGCAGACTTTATTACCGCAGGCGACCAGGTTGGATGCGCTTGCTGGATCAGCGCGGCAACACCTGCGACATGAGGTGTCGACATCGACGTTCCGCTCAGGTACGCAAAATTCTCTCCGGGCGTTGAATACGCCGAGTCGGGCGAAAACCCAGCAAGAATGTTGACCCCCGGGGCCGTGACGTCCGGCTTCAGCACGTCCGGTACGGGCGCCGGGCCACGTGCGGAAAAAGTCGCCATTTCGTTACCGGTGTCGCTGGACGTCAGCAGGAAGCCTTTGTCGAGCACGACGTTTACCTCGATATCCGCATCGATCTCGGCAAGAATCAGGTTGGCGTCAGCCTGGCCAAGCATCAGTGCAGGGATGTCGGAAAGCCCTGCTTCGCCATGCATGACGATAGGGTCACCGGCGATGTTATAGATCAGCGCGGCAACGGCCCCTGCGTCGGCCGCGTTCTTCACCATTTCGTCAAAGCGGCAACCGGTTCGCTGGATGAATGCGACATTTCCAAGAACCTCGTCACTATTGATGAGCGCCTGGCAAGCGTCAGCCTCGGAGCCCGTGGCCCCGGTGTCCAGCGACGTGTCGTCATCGTTAACGAGCACAAGCGCAGCCTCGATCGGATCGACGTCTTCCAGCGGTGGCGTGAAGTTGGCTTCCTTCACCGCGTATTTTCCAGCGAGGCTCGGCGGCGCTGCAATCTGCATGGCTTCGACGTTTGACTCGCCATCGCGCGACGACGCGGCTGCGGTGATTACCCACGGACCCCCGGCGGGTGAGCCAATCGTCCCAAGGTTCGGGCCTTCGTTGCCCGCGGCAACTACGGCCAGCACACCGGCTTTGGCGGCGGCCATCAGGGCAACATCGTCGGGCGCCGTGGTGCGGGTCAACGAGCTGCCGATAGAGTAACTTATGACGTCGACGCCATCGGCAACAGCCGCATCGATAGCATTTGCCAAATCCGAGGTGTTGCAGCTTGCGCGGGTATCACCGGGTCGCAGCCAGCACGCCTTGTATGCGGCGACCCTGGCTTTAGGTGCGATGCCCTCGATATCGCCAATCAGCGTGCCGAAAATCGAAGCGCTTGTGCGGTTGCCGGCAGCTATGGTCGCCGTATGAGTGCCGTGGCCATCCGCATCCCGCGGCGAACGAATTTCATCTTCGTCAATAGGGCCGGTCTCGACGGCGCCGTCGATGAACCAGCGGGCGCCAATCAGCTTGTTGTTGCAGTTGCTGGCGTCGAATCGTTCGCCCCCGATACAGGCGCCGTTCCAATCCTCGGGCTCTTCAAAAACGATGACGTCGTCGGCCTTGCGGAAGCGACGGCATAACCATTGGCCCAGCAGTGTCGTCTTCCCCCAGCTACTGCGGCAGGCGGAAGGCATATCGGCCTCGCGCGTGTCCTGTAGCGCCGGATGCTCGGGAGATATGCCGCTGTCTATAATGCCGATTACTACGCCCTCACCATCGAGTCCCTCAACGCTGCGCAGACCATTCTCGGCGTCGAAAAGGCCGAGGAACGTTGGGCTGTAGCGGGTCGACATCGGCCGCACTTCATCTTCCCAGATGTTCAGCACCTCGGGCTGGTGCTCGAGCTTCTGAGCCTGTGTGACGCTCATGCGGGCGGCGAAGCCGTTCAGGCCATATTGATAGCTGTATATCTTTCGGGCGCCGGGACCAGCCTTGGCGAGCACGAATTCCTGCTCTTCCACCAGGCGTGCGGCGTACGCTCGTACCGACGGGCTGTTCTTGTCAAATTTCAGGCGACTTGTGTGCCTTTCGGCCGCAGACGGCGTGCGCAGCTGCACTATGTACACCTTGGTCTGCTCAGGGTCGTCACCGCCTGCCAGGCGTACCGACATTTCGCTGGCATCACGAAGAACGGTTTCTGATTGTGCGAAACCGTTGACGGAGAGGGACAACAAGCTGCAGAGCAGCAACAGGCGGACAATCTTCATGGCATCAGTCGTTAAGGTAGCCGCTCGACTCTTCTTCAGAGAATTCGACACCAAGCCCCACGGCGATCCGGTTAACGAAGTTGAAGTAGCCGACGATCAGCGTGAGGTCGAGGATATCTTTGTCAGACAGGCCTTCAGCGCGAAGTTCACCCAGGTCACTTTCAGTCATGGCGCCCGGCGCCATTGTGAGCTTCTCCGCGTAACGGACAATATTGCTCAGTCGCGGCTCCAGCGTCTCGAGGCCATCGGCGAGCATCAGCATGTTCAGCGTATCTTGGTCGTCTATGTAGTGGCGCAGCGTCTCGGCGTGGTGATTGACGCAGTAGGCACATTCGTTGGTCGCGGATACAACCACGGCGATGGCCTCGCGCTCCATGCGGCTGAGCCCCGATTTGCCAAACATCAGCGTCATATAGAGGTCGAGATGGTTGCCCAGCGCAGCCGGGTTAAGGCTGTGGACCTTGAGAATGTTGGAGATTTTGCCGCGCTTTTTGGTTAGCTCGCCATACATCTCCGCCAGTGTGCCTTCGGCTTCACCAACCTCGATTTCTTGGATCCAGGACATGCGAGGACGTTACCACGGATACAGGGTCGCGAATAGTTGCCTCGGGTCAGCCGCCGCCCTCTCCGAGCCAGTCGCGTGGGTGCAAGTAGTCGGTGTAGAGCTTTTCCTCAGGGGACCCCGGTTCAGGGCGCCAGTTGTAGGCCCAGCGAACCTGCGGCGGCAGCGACATGAGGATCGATTCAGTTCGTCCGCCTGACTGCAGGCCAAACAGCGTGCCCCGATCGTAGAGAAGGTTGAACTCCACATAACGGCCGCGCCGATACAGTTGGAAATCACGTTGCCGATCACCGAAGCGGTGAGCTACGCGCCTCTCCACGATCGGCTTGTATCCGGCGAGAAAACCGTCACCGGCAGCGCGCACGAACTCAAAGCTCTTCTCGAAACCGGGCTCGTTGACGTCGTCAAAGAAAAGGCCGCCGACGCCGCGAGTCTCGCCCCGGTGCTTGAGGTAGAAATACTCGTCGCACCAGTCCTTGTATCGCGGATACAGGTCCTCGCCGAACGGGTCGCACACGGACTTGGCATTCGCGTGCCAGTGCACGACGTCATCGTGAAACGGGTAATACGGTGTGAGGTCGAAGCCACCACCAAACCACCAGACCGGCTTGCGTTCACCAGCCGTGAAGAAACGAAAATTCGCATGTGTCGTGGGCACATAGGGATTGCGCGGGTGCAGGACCAGCGAAACGCCGACGGCCTGGAATGCCTTGCCAGCGAGTTCGGGACGGCTTTTGGTCGCTGAGGAGGGCATCCGCTTGCCAA
>Ga0316189_10003565_pt1 | contig 15076 bp, 14 predicted proteins | sample LowCovwburrow_MG_FD_204930 | JGI IMG/M metagenome (GOLD analysis project Ga0316189, IMG submission 204930) | Coastal sediment microbial communities from Maine, United States - Lowes Cove worm burrow | ecosystem: Environmental > Aquatic > Marine > Coastal > Sediment | place: USA: Maine... | reverse complement strand
TCGGAAGCATCTTTTACCTGGTCGAGAAGGTCGGCATCGCGGCTTATGTCGGCAACCTTAAAACTCATCAACCCGGTCTGTTGGGTGCCTAAGACCTGACCCGGCCCGCGCAGCTCGAGGTCCTTCTCGGCGATGTAGAAGCCATCGGTACTCTCACGCATGACCGATAGGCGCTGCTTGCCTGCCTTTGACAGCGGTGTCTGATACAAGAGGATACAATGGCTATGGGTCGATCCCCTGCCAACACGACCGCGTAGTTGATGTAGTTGCGCCAGACCAAGACGCTCCGGATTCTCTATTACCATCAGGCTGGCATTGGGCACGTCGACACCAACTTCGATAACGGTAGTCGCTACCAACAATTGCAGATCTCCCTGCTTGAAACGCTGCATGATCTCCATCTTTTCCTGCGGCTTCATGCGCCCATGAATGAGCCCAACCTTTATATCGGGTAGCTGCTTGGTGAGTTGCTCGGCCGTCACTTCCGCGGCCTGGCATTGCAGTGCCTCACTCTCCTCGATCAAAGTGCAGACCCAGTAGGCTTGGCTGTTTCCTTTGCAGGCGTTCTCGATACGCTGCATAACCTGATCTCGACGATCATTGGAAATGATTACGGTGTTCACAGGAATTCGACCGGGAGGTAATTCATCGATCACCGAGTTGTCGAGGTCTGCATAGGCGCTCATAGCGAGTGTTCTAGGAATCGGAGTCGCCGTCATGACTAGTTGGTGCGGATTCAGTGCGTGTTGATTTGCCTTCTCGCGTAGGGCGAGTCTTTGGTGTACGCCGAAGCGGTGTTGTTCATCTATTATTATGAGCCCGAGCTTGGCGTAGATTACCTCGTCTTGGAAAAGCGCGTGGGTTCCCACGAGTAGTTGGCAGTCTCCGCCCGCCACCGATGCAAGCTGCGCAACGCGCGCTTTTCCTTTTGTCTTTCCACTTAGCCAACCGACGTCGATTCCTAGCGGCTCGAACCATTGGCAAAAATTTGCAAAGTGTTGCTCCGCCAACAACTCTGTCGGAGCCATTATTGCCACCTGATAACCTTCGGCGATTGCATGTAGTGCGGTTAGAGCGGCAACCACGGTCTTGCCCGACCCTACATCGCCCTGCAGTAGCCTAAGCATTGGGCAGGCACGTGCTAGATCGTCGGCGATCTCTTTGTAGGCACGCTGCTGACCGTTGGTCAGAGTGAAGGGAAGCGCCTGCAGAAAGCTTGTGACCAGCGCAGGAGAACCCCTAAACTTTGGCGCGGGCTGCTGCTGCGCGTCGGACTTAAAACGACGCATGCACAGGCGGTGAGCGAGCAACTCTTCGAAGGATAGTCGGTGTTGCCCTGGATTTTTGCCTTCACTTAACCAGCTTAGTGGAGCCTCCAGTGGAGGCCGGTGAATCAGCCGTATCGCATCGATTAGAGAATGAAGACGATATTTTTCTACTAATTCCTCTGGTAATAATTCTTGAAGTGCAGAACCGGCGACAGAATCGCCATCGGTGTTCGCGGGCAGGAACGCGAGCGCCTGATTTGCGATGCTGCGCAATCTAGCTTGGCCAAGTCCTTCGGTGGTTGGATAGATAGCGGTTAGGCAGTCTTCGACGACTATGTCTTCGTTCTCGCGTACGACACGATACTCCGGATGGAATAGCTCGAGCCCGGCCCTGCCGCGTCGTATCTCGCCATAGCAGCGAACCTGGCTGCCGACCGCGAGAGAATTCTTCTGTGCATTACTAAAATGAAAGAAACGAAGTGTTATGAAGCCGCTATTGTCTTTGACAGTAGAGCGCAGGCTTCGGCGACGGCCGAATTGTATGTCGGTACTCACTACCTCGCCTTGTATCTGTACGGTTTCGCCGGCACTGATTGATCCAATGGCAGCGATTCGAGACCTGTCCTCATAGCGGAAAGGCAGATGAAAAAGAAGGTCTTGCAGGTTATGGATGCCAATGGAGTTTAGTTTCTTCTCCAGCGCAGTGCCCACTCCTTTTAATCGAGTAAGGGGGATTGTTACTAGTTGTTGGCTGGCAGCATTCACAGTGTGTAGTGTCCGATTTAGGGCAGAGCCCTCTGCTCTCTATTGAGAGATCGACAGTGCCTGGACAGAGTCTAGCTAAGCCTTTCCGGCAGGCCACAACAAAGTATATGTGTTTTTATACAGTAGTGCTACGAATGCGCCGAGACATGGTTGGCCTAGCCGTTCTGCCTACAGTACCAGAACGGCGTCTATCTCTACCGCAGAACCTTTGGGTAGGGCGCTGACTTGTATCGTAGCGCGTGCGGGATAAGGCTCTGAGAAATACCCAGCCATGATCTCATTTACCACAGCGAAGTCGCTAAGATCGGTAAGATAGATAGTTAGTTTTACAGCATTACTCAAACTGCCGCCGGCAGCCTCTGCTACGGCGATCAGATTTTTAAAAACCTGATGAGTCTGCGCTGCTACATCATCGGAGACGATCTCCATGCTTCGGGGATCTAGGGGAATCTGTCCCGACAGGAAAACCAGAGAGCCGGTTTTAATTGCCTGAGAGTAGGGACCGATGGCTGCGGGCGCGGTATCGGACTGAACTTGTTCTAGTGTAGTCATGTTGATCTTCCGTTTTATGTCTAGTGGCTACCGACAGTATTCTTGATCGTCTTGCGTACCTTGCGGCTCTTAACACGAGTTACTTTTGTAACTGGCTTGATGAGTCGTACGCGTTTCATGACTCGTGCCAAGTGAACTCGGTTATGAACGTTGAGCGAGAGGTTCACGATACTGAAGCGTGCGTCTCTCTCGACGGTGGAGATCTTTTCGATGTTAGCTTCAGTGCCAGTAATTGTAGTCGCGAGGGTGGCAATTATACCGCGCTCGTTCTCCAACTCGACGCGCAACTCAACAGAGAACTCGCCCTGAACGTCGGGGTCCCAGCGTACTGATACGCATTTTTCAGGATTGTCTCGAATGTCGGCGATGTTATTACAATCATCTGTGTGAATTACCATGCCGCGGCCGGAACTGATATGGCCAACGATAGGATCGCCGGGTATGGGATGGCAGCACTTGGCATAATTCATCACCATGCCTTCGGAGCCGCGAATATCGAGCGAACCTTGTTTGTCCGATTCTTTTTGTGCATCGTCGGCAGAGATATTACTCTGCGTGGCTAGTCGTTGTGCAACCATGTAGGACATACGATTGCCTAAACCTATCTCTTCTAACAAATGATCCATGGACTTCAGTTTGGTTTGCTGCAAGATGGCATCTATATTTTCCTGTGCGATGCTGTCTAATTGATCGCCGAAGCCAACCAATGCTTTATTGAGAAGACGCCGTCCGAGCGCGACTGACTCGGAGTGTTTCTGATTCTTCAGGTAGTGACGAATATTACTGCGAGCCTTACCAGTAATAACAAAACTCAACCACGCTGGATTGGGCTGTGTGCCCGGAGCGGTAATGATCTCAACGGTTTGGCCGCTTTCCAGTGGCTCACTTAATGGAGCCAGGCGGCGACTAATTCGACAGGCGACACAAGAGTTACCAACATCGGTATGGATCGCATAGGCGAAATCCACCGCCGTAGAACCGGCTGGTAATTCGAAAATAGTTCCTTTGGGAGTAAACAGATAAATCTCGTCGGGGAAGAGATCGATCTTTACGTTCTCAATAAACTCTAGTGAGTTGCCGGCGTTCTTCTGCATGTCCAGCAAGCCATTCACCCACTCACGGGCGCGAACGTGTGGATTACTCGGTAGATCTTCGCTCGACTTATAGAGCCAATGAGCGGCGATGCCGTTGTTTGCCATCGCCTCCATCTCTTCGGTTCGAATCTGAATCTCGATGGGCACACCGTGCATGCCAAACAGGGTAGTGTGAAGAGATTGATAGCCGTTTGCTTTCGGGATCGCGATATAGTCTTTGAAGCGGCCAGGTACGGGCTTGTATAAGCTATGCACCGCACCTAGAACGCGGTAACAGGTATCTACGCGATCGACGACTATACGAAACGCATAGACATCCATGATCTCCGAGAAAGATTTGCGCTTGCTGCGCATCTTTTCGTAGATGCTATAGAGATGTTTCTCGCGCCCTGCGCAGCGTCCGGGCAGGCCTTCGCGTTCGAGGCAGGCAGCGATCGAAGTCTCGATTTTGGAAAGAATTTCTTTTCTATTACCACGGACACTTTTCACCGCAGTCGAAATTCGCCGTGCACGCATCGGATAGAGCGCGGCAAAACCTAGCTCTTCGAATTCGATTCTAACGTTATTCATCCCCAGGCGATTGGCGATGGGGGCATAGATATCAAGAGTTTCTCGTGCGATGCGGCGGCGCTTGTCTGGAGCAAGTACACCCAGAGTGCGCATATTGTGAAGGCGGTCGGCGAGCTTAACCAGGATCACGCGTAAGTCCTTCGCCATGGCCATGGCCATCTTCTGAAAATTTTCTGCCTGTGCTTCGGCGCGACTGCTAAATGTGATCTTGTTGAGTTTGCTTACGCCGTCCACGAGATCAGCAACGGAGTTGCCAAACTGCGACTTGATTGCTGTCTTGGTAATGCCGGTGTCTTCGATTACGTCGTGTAGCATCGCCGCCATCAGACTCTGATGGTCCATGTGCATTTCGCTGAGGATGCCGGCTACTGCGAGGGGATGTGTTACATAGGGGTCGCCACTACGACGGAACTGGCCCTCGTGGGCTTGCTCTGCATAGTAATAGGCACGACGTACGTTATTGACTTGGTCCTTACCCAGATAACTGGTAAGGCCCGAGGCTAAAGAGTCGATCGTGTCTAACGCTGGGACCTGCAAGACTAGACTCCTTAGTTGAGGCGTAGTTTCTAGGCTTCCGCGGCGGGGGACTCTTTCTCTTCCGTCTTGGCGGGCTCTTCAGAGACTTCTTCAGTTGCAGCAGCTTCTGCAGTCTCTGACGCCTCAGCCGCAGCTTCTGTGCCTTCGGCAGCCGCTTCGTCAGCCAATTCTTCCAGCTCCACGCTAGGTGGCTTGGCTATCAGGATGCTGGCATCGATTAGGCCTTCGGCGATCTCCCTGAGTGCTAGCACGGTAGGTTTGTCATTATCTACGGAAACCAACGGGTCTTTGCCGCCAGTCTGAATCTGACGCGAACGTTTGCTGGATACCATGACCAGTTCAAAGCGGTTATCAACGTTTTCCAAACAATCTTCTACTGTGATTCTAGCCATACCAAACCCTTAATGATCTCTATGTTTATTGGCGGCTGAGTGCCGAATTCAAGCTGAACCGGGCAAGGCCACCGTCGCTCCGAAGAGCATATTTAACGAGGACCGAGGATTTTACTGAATTCTGGGGCAAATGCATACAATTCTTGAACGCAGACCAGTATGAGGGCGCCTAGATATCTAGAGTTATTCGCTTAAAGAGAGGCTGGTGAGGAGGTCTGCCTGATTTGCTTGCTGATATTCTATCAATAATCTGCGAGATCTGATGATAGCGGAGAGGTCCTCCAGCGCCGTATCAAAGTCGTCGTTAATAACAACAAAGTCGGCCTCTGCGACGTGGGAAATCTCCGCAACTGCTTCACTCATGCGCTTCTCGATGGTCTCGGTATCGTCCTGAGCTCGATTCTGGAGGCGAGTCTTCAGGGTTTCCAGAGATGGTGGCAGGATAAAAATGGAGCAGGCATTCGGGTCGAGATTACGAGCTTGAACCGCGCCCTGCCAGTCGATCTCGAGAATTACGTCGAGGCCAGCTTTTAGCTGCTCATTCACCCACAACTGTGAGGTGCCATAGTGATTGCCGTAGACATGAGCGCTCTCGAAAAAGCTGCCGGCCCGCAGCATCTCCATGAATGTGGCTTCATCGACAAAATGGTAGTTCACGCCATCTTCTTCGCCGGGCCGCTTGGTCCGAGTGGTGTGAGATACGGATACGCGCAGCTGCTGCTCGCGCTCGATCAATGCCTGTACTAGGCTGGTTTTACCTGCACCGGAAGGTGCTGTCACGATGAATAGTGTGCCTCTAGACATGTCGTTTGATCTCCGAAACTTGTCCTAAATTTATCATTGCTATTCGATACTATTATTCGACGTTTTGAATTTGCTCGCGCATCTGCTCGATCAACACCTTTAATTCCACTGCGCTCAACGTAGTTTCGACGACGATGGATTTTGACGAGAGTGTATTGGCCTCGCGATTTAGCTCCTGCATTAGGAAATCGAGGCGTCGCCCCTTCTGGCCTTTCGCAGCCAACACACGTTCTACTTCGTTCAGATGAGAGTCTAGTCTATCCAGCTCTTCTTCTACATCGGCCTTCTGAGCGAGTAGCGATACTTCCTGTTCTAGACGCGTGGGCTCGAGCTCTGCCTGCAGCTCCGCCAGGCGATCGAGGATGTTCTGTTTCTGTTTCGCTAGAATCTCTGGCATCTTATTGCGAATGTTGACTACGATCTCGCGGATGGAGTCGATACGCTGCTTGATAAAGCCCTGCAGCTCTGCACCTTCGCGCGCTCTCGTCGCCACTAGGTCGTCTAGCGCTGCGCTGAATAAAGTAAGTGCTTGTTTCTCGATCGAGGTTCTGTCGAAGTCTTGTTCCTCTATGACGCCGGGCCAGCGCAGCACTTCCATATTGCTCAGATTAGACGATGTACCGGTTATCTGTTCAATCTCGATGTTTGCCTGAATCAGTTGGCGAATTAGCGCTTTATTCAGGTGCAGACTAGAAGAAACATTTGCCTCTGACTGAAAGCGTAGCTGGCATTCCACCTTGCCGCGGGTGAGACGTTTACGCACCGCTTCGCGTACGCCATTTTCCAGCGCTCGAAATGATTCCGGCAGACGCACACTGCTTTCCAGATAGCGGTGATTCACAGATCGAATTTCCCAGGTAAGCGAACCCCATTCCTGTTCTTGCTGTTGCCTGGAGAAGGCAGTCATACTTGATGTCATAGTCCAATAATCCGAATATTGAGGCGAAACCTATCGATAATATTTTAACCTAATCCTGAGGTAATCACAGTGTACTTTGTTGGCGTACCTTGTCCGGGCTGTCAGTGCGATGTCTGATCTCATTCTTGGCCGCACCAGCGCGACTTGTGGCTCGCTATAACAATCAATATCTAGGATAATCTGGCCGCGGCAAGTCATGCCGATTGCAGACATCTATCCACAGGAAAATTATGACTGAACTTATACGGCCCAGCCAACGAAGCGCCAATCAATTGCGCAATATCTCCATCAGTAGAAACTACACGAAACATGCGGAAGGCTCTGTATTGGTCGAGTTTGGTGATACCAAAGTGTTATGTAATGCGAGTGTAGAGAAATCTGTTCCACGCTTCTTGAAGGGTTCTGGAAAGGGTTGGATTACGGCCGAATACGGCATGCTGCCTCGTTCTACGAATACCCGCATGGATAGAGAGGCGGCAAGAGGAAAACAATCTGGTCGAAGCCTTGAGATCCAAAGGCTAATTGGTCGCTCCCTACGAGCCGCTATAGATCTGACTCAATTAGGCGAACACACCATTAAGATTGATTGCGATGTAATTCAGGCCGATGGCGGGACTAGAACCGCATCGATCACGGGGGGCTGTGTTGCGATGATGGATGCCATCAATCATATGATCGCGAGCAAGATGGTGAGCGGAAATCCAGCGAAGCAGTTAATCGCATCTGTCTCTGTAGGCATATTTAATGGGCATGCCGTTCTAGATCTCGACTATGACGAGGACTCCAATGCCGAGACCGACATGAATATCGTGATGACCGAGTCGGGCGGGTTCATCGAAGTGCAGGGCACAGGCGAAGACGGTGATTTTAGTCATGATCAATTGTTAGAGATGCTTGCACTCGGAAATAGCGGCATTCAAGAATTAGTAGCGAAGCAGAAACAGGCGCTTTCTTGAGTTCTTAGACTAGCTGAACCTATTCCTTATAATAAATTGAAACTCCGATTCGGCAACACGAGGTATTGATGCAAGAATTTCAGAAAAACTTTCTAAATTTCGTCATCGAAAATGAGATCTTACGATTCGGGGAATTTACTCTGAAGTCTGGGCGAGTGAGTCCCTATTTTTTTAATGCAGGGCTATTCAATACCGGCGATAAATTATCTTTCCTCGCTAGATGTTACGCCGATGCGATCATCGATTCAGGCATCGAATACGATGTTTTATTTGGACCAGCATACAAAGGTATTCCTCTGGCCACAGCGACATCGATGGCGCTCGCGAATAAGCACAAAGTTAACAAGCCGTACTGTTTTAATCGCAAGGAAGCGAAAGCGCATGGAGAGGGCGGTTCTATTGTTGGTGCCGAGCTAAGCGGCGATGTGCTAGTTGTCGATGATGTTATTACGGCGGGCACGGCCGTTAGAGAAGCAGCAGAAATTATCAGTAGCCACGGTGCTCACCTGAATGGCATAGCTGTCGCTATGGACCGGCAGGAGAAAGGAGCAGGTAGTCTGTCGGCAATTCAGGAGATAGAACAGCTATACCAAATAAAGGTTGTTAGCATAATCAGCTTACAGGATATCGTAGACTATTTGATGGCATCTCAGAACACACAACTACAGCCTTATCTTGATGCTGTCGTGGCTTATCGAGAAGCCTACGGAACATCTGTCTAGTGGGTCTGGAGAACGATTATACCGTCGCTTAGGTTTAGGGTGAGCTTGAATAAGGAGCTAATAAATTTTTGCTGAGAAAGCTCCACTGAGTTTCCCAATTGTCCAGAGGAGAGACTTTGAATTCGCTGCGAACGAATTGCGCCAATCTGCCTTCGCAGGAGGCGAGTAGTAGATTCGCGAGAACGGCGGGCGAGATAGTAGTCTTCAGATTCTCTCTGATCTGGGCCTCTCGCAACACCTGCTTAAGCTGGGACTCCAAACGACTGAAGAACTGAGCGATGCGTTCACGTAGCCTTTCGGTTTCCCCTGCAAGTGCATCTCCAGTTAATAGACGTGTCATGCCAGGGTTCTTGTCACAGAATGTGAGTATTAGCAGCAGGATGTTCTGGCAGCGAATTTCTGCGCTTTCTTCTTCATTGATTATTCTGGTGATTCGCGCGAACAAGGTTTCCTCGATAAATTTGATGAGCCCCTCGAACATTCTCGCTTTGCTCGGGAAGTGCCTGTACAGGGCGGCCTCAGAAACTCCAACCTCTCTGGCGAGGGCGGCAGTCGTAATACGCTCGCCTGGCGCAGCTTCCAGCATTCGCGCTAGCGCTTGCAGGATCTGATCTTTTCGAGATACTTTGCTGGTCTTGTCCATGTCTTCTATATTGGCCTGGCTAGTTTTTATCCAATCCATTCTTGGATATCAATGTGCCGACCCCTTCGTCTGTAAAAATCTCTAGGAGTACCGCATGCTCTACTCTTCCATCGACGATCGTGGCACTGGTAACGCCCTTCTTAACAGCGTTCAGCGCGCACTCGACTTTGGGCAGCATCCCTCCCTGTATTGTTTTATCGGCAATAAGTGTGTCAACTTGCTTAATGCTAAGGCCGGTCAGTATATTTCCTTTCTTATCCTGAACGCCGGCGATGTTGGTTAGTAGAATTAGTTTCTCCGCCTTGAGGACACTGGCGATCTCGCCGGCTACGGAATCGGCATTGATATTGTAGCTGGCTCCATCGCTGTCGGTGCCTATGGGTGCGATTACAGGAATAAAGTCGCTATTCTTCATAACATCGAGAATTTCAGTATTTATGCTAACCACTTCGCCAACTTGACCAATGTCTATGGCTTCCTCGGCAGGTTTGGAGCCCTTACGCCTTATTTTCAGCTTTTTCGCGCGTATAAGATTTCCATCTTTACCGCTTATTCCTACAGCCTTGCCATGATTTTTGTTAAGTAGTGAGACGATCTCCTTGTTTACTAGGCCGCCCAATACCATTTCAACTACATCCATTGTCTGGCTATCGGTAACCCGCAGCCCATCAATGAAGCTAGATTCAATATTGAGCCTCTCCAGAAGGCTCCCTATCTGAGGGCCGCCTCCGTGCACGACAATTGGATTAATTCCAACGAGTTTCATCAGCACGACATCTCGCGCGAAACTCTGCTTCAGCGCTTCGTCGACCATGGCATTGCCGCCGTATTTTACGATCACGGTTTGACCCGTAAATTTCTGAATATAGGGCAGCGCTTCGGTAAGAACCTTGGCGATGTTTTTTGCGTTACTTAGTGATAGTGACATGTCTTTCATTCCGTGAGCTCGAATACTGGATTTACATTCTGTACCCAAGCTTCAATTTCTAATTCTTTATAGCGTCCTAAAAGCCGATTTCTAAATTCTTATCTACACTGCGAATTAGAGTTCTAAACTGTTCTTGGATCTCATTCATTCTCGTCTGGCTGTCTGCTTCGAATCGAAGTAGTAGGGCGGGGCTGGTATTTGAGGCACGAACTAGGCCCCAACCATCGGCATACTCCGCACGAAGACCATCGAGTGTTATCAACTTTGCCGTTGGGAAACTGGCTAACTCGAGTAAGAGCTCCATGAGCAGAAATTTACGCTCTTCTGGAACGTCGATCTTAATTTCAGGCGTAAAAACGCCAGTGAAGAATTGATCGAATATTTCGTCACTCGATTGCACGGACTCGCTAATTATCTTAAGCAGTCTGGCGGCGACATAGAGGCCGTCATCGAAGCCATACCAATCGTCCTTTATGAAGATATGTGCAGCGAACTCGCCTCCGAGAATAGCATCGGTTTCCAGCATCTTCTGCTTCATGAAGGAGTGACCACTGCGATGCATTACTGGAGATCCACCAAATTGTTCAACCAAGGCGCCTAATTTGCTGCTGCACTTCACGTCAAAGACAACGGCTCTGCCAGAGTAGTTGGGTAGAATAGATTGCACGAGTAACATCAACATGCGGTCGGCATTCACGAATTTTCCACGATTCGTTATGAGTCCAACCCGATCTCCATCGCCATCCAGCGCAATTCCGATATCTGCATTTTCCTTTAGTACGATGGAGGCGAGCGCGGTCAGATTTTCAGGCACGGTCGGATCGGGATGATGGTTTGGAAAATTCCCATCGATCTCGCAGAAAATCGGGTGTACATCGCAGCCCAGTTCTTCAAATAGTTGCGGCGCTATCTTGCCGGGTACGGCATTTCCACAGTCGATCACGATTTTAAGCGGCTTGCTGAGTTGAATGCGGCTACAGATATCGTCTATGTAACTACGGTCGACTTCGAGCTCTGTGAACCCGCCACTGCCTGTTCTTAATTGATTTTTTTCAATACGTGTTCGAATTGCCTGAATCTGGTTGTCGGCGAGACTGGTCTGGTTGAATACAATCTTCAAGCCGTTGTAGTTAGCCGGGTTGTGACTAGCAGTTAGCATAACGCCAGAAGTATGGTTGCTTGTATAGGTTGCGAAATAGAGCAGTGGCGTTGGCACGAGACCAATACTCACCACATTACAACCACTACTTTGAATGCCCTCAATCAGTGCGATAGACAGAGTAGGGCTTGAGAGTCTGCCGTCATATCCGACTAGCAGTGATGTAATGTTCTGGTCGAGAGCTTCACTGCCAATAGCCTGACCAATCCGCTTTACGCTTTGTGTAGTGAGTTGTTGCTCGGCAATACCCCGAATGTCATAGGCCCTAAAAATAGAGGCCGGGATAGATTCAGGATCAGCTTGTGTTGCAGCGTGTGTCATATTCGTCGTCGATAGATTCGCAGATTAGTAGTAATGACTATCGTTCGTTCAGAGCTGTAGCAATGAGTTGCAACATATTTCTCGCAACTACATTCTTGTTGCCTTCTTTGAGTTCAGTTTCGCTTGTTTCAGTTAATACCGTAACGACAATGGAGTCGCTGTCAAAGGTTTCGGTTGCGTTATTAGCAAACAACATATCGAGGCCCTTGCGCTTCAATTTGTCTTTGCCGTTGCTAACGATGTTATTTGTTTCGGCAGCGAAGCCTACGACAAAAGGCTTTGCTTCGAGCTGGGCAACCTCACTTATAATGTCTGGGTTCTTTATCAAAGTCAGCTGTATCTGCTCGTCTGATTTTTTGATCTTCTGTGCTTCGATCTGTGCAGGCCGGTAGTCGGCTACAGCGGCGACGCCGATAAATACGTCGCAAGCTGCCATGACTTCGTGGGTCGCTTTAAGCATCTGAGCCGCACTGATCACATCGACGCGTTTAACGCTTTCAGGAGTGGGTAGATTAACCGGCCCGCTGATGAGGGTCACTTTTGCTCCTGCTGCTACTGCCTCGGCAGCCAGCGCATAAGCCATCTTGCCGGAGCTGTGATTGCTTATGAATCTTACGGGGTCGATTGCTTCCCGCGTCGGCCCCCCGGTAATGACGAAATTCTTACCCGCGAGTTCGCCGGTTTCAAATAAGCTGGCACTCAGTTCCAATAGCTGAGCCGGTTCCAGCATGCGTCCAGGTCCTACATCGCCACAAGCTTGTTCACCTTCAGCTGGGCCAAAAATATGGTATCCGCGATCAACCAGCACATTTAGATTAGTAGTCGTACTGTCATCTGCCCACATGGCCTGATTCATCGCGGGCGCGACAGCTATTTTTGCTGATGTGGCGAGCACCATGGTGGAGAGGATGTCATCTGCCTGGCCTTGGCTGATTCGAGCAATAAAATCAGCTGTAGCAGGTGCGATTAATACTAAGTCCGCCCAACGCGCTAATTCAATATGGCCCATGGCAGCTTCAGCATCGCTATCTAGAAGATCTAGGTGGACGCGCTGGCCTGATAGTGCCTGCATCGTAAGTGGCGTAATGAACTCTGTTGCGGCTCGTGTCATGCCCACCCTGACTTCGGCACCCGCCTTGATCAACAGGCGTGTAAGTTCGGCACATTTGTATGCCGCGATGCCACCTGTAATGCCGAGTAAGATGCGCTTGTTAGTAAGGCTTAACATGGAGACCCAACAAATATAGGTAGTTCAAGGGGTGGCTAGATTAGCAGCTAGTTTTGCGTTAATCAATTTGCCGGCAAATTAACGGTTCTGCGAGGCACAGTCTATTCTTTTATTAGCTAGGCAGATGTGGCTAGCGATAGAATTGCCGGATATGGCGGATGCAATCAAGGGATTAGCCTGATGAGCATGGCGGGTTGGCCACAGGGCGAACGCCCTAGAGAGAAGTTGTTGAACAAAGGCGCTGCTAGCCTGTCTGACGCAGAGCTGCTGGCCGTAATGCTGCAGACAGGCACTAAGGGCAGGACTTCGCTGGATATTGCTAGAGAGATGCTGAGCCGCTATGGAGGCTTGGTCGGCCTCTTGGCCGCGGATCGCACTAGCCTAATAGAGAACCCTGGAATCGGTGCGGCTAAGGCAGCACGATTCGTGGCAATGAAGGAATTGTCCCAACGCCATATGCTGGAGGGAATCCAGACGAAGGATATCTTGACCAGTTCGCAAGCAACTCGAGACTATCTGCGGGCAAAATTTAGGGACTGTCAGAGCGAGATATTTAGCTGTCTATTTCTTAACAATCAGCACCATGTTGTGAAACTGGAAGAGCTCTTTCGCGGGACTATTGATGGAGCGGCTGTCTACCCCAGAGAGGTCGTCAAACGTTGCCTGCACCACAATGCAGCAGCGGTAATACTGGCCCACAACCATCCCTCTGGCATAGCGGAGCCGAGTCAGGCAGACATAGCTATCACTAATAAGCTACGTGTAGCCTTAGAACTGATCGATGTGCGTGTATTGGATCATCTGGTGATTGGTAACTCGATGGTGGTCTCATTCGCGGAGCGTGGCCTGTTGTGAGTGGGCAGAAACCCCAACAGTGGCCCAGTCTGAATCCTGCACTGACTCGGCAGGCAGTGAATCGGTAGCGGCGCTGGCCACCGTACGAGGCAGGACGCCGAGTTAGAGCGTACAGGGATGTATTTACAGCGTGTGGCAAGCACCGCTACCGATCCGCTGCCCCATCGCAGAACTCCGAGGTGGAGGATACGAATCCAAAGGATCAGTATTCAAACTGAGCCCCTACCAAAGCTCTGGTAGTGCCTCTTTTTGAATATCGATCTATTGAAACCCGTCGGCCAGAGTTCCGTGATGGGGCAGTAGATCTCTGGTGATGATTAACGCACGCTATGAATACGTCCCGGTACGCTCGGGCTAGTCGTTCTGCCTGCCTCGCACGGCGCTAATCATCACCAGAGATCCACTGCCTTGCCTAGTCAGTGCAAGATTCAAGCTGGAGCATTACCGAAATCCTCATTATCTTGCTATTGATAGGTCGTTCTGGTATAAAACGCAGCTCTTTTTTGTGCCTCGCCCTCTCTTGAGTCTGAGTCCATGAAATAGCCAAACAAGACAAGTAATTAGTTAACCGAAACGAGGCAGCAAAATGTCCAGGGTCTGTATGGTAACTGGCAAGAAACCAGTTACAGGAAACAACGTTTCCCACGCGAATAACAAAACACGGCGCCGATTTTCGCCAAATATCCATTCCCACCGTTTTTGGGTAGAGTCCGAGAAGCGCTTTGTTAAGCTGCGCTTGTCGACTAAGGGTATGCGTATCATCGATAAGAACGGTATAGACGCAGTACTGGCGGATATTCGAAACAATGGCGTTCGCGTATAAACGCGTCAGGGCCAAGCTAGCAATAAATAGGCAACGATTATGAGAGATAAGATTAAGCTGGTTTCAAGTGCCAAGACTGGTCACTACTACACCACTGATAAGAACAAGCGGACTATGCCGGACAAGATGGAAATCAAGAAATTTGATCCAGTTGTTCGCAAGCACGTGGTCTACAAAGAATCTAAGATCAAGTAAAACTATTTTGGGTTAGATTTTCTATACCCAGAATCGGAAAAGCCGGGATTTTCCTTTGAAAACTCCGGCTTTTTGTTGCCTGTATGATTTTGAATTGAAAACGAGCCTCATAATACGGTGCAGGCCACATTGAAATTGAGACTTCTTGTGTAAAAGAAGATCGGGGTGAGTTGAATCTAAAATTTATCACATAGGGCTGAATCGTCTTAGCTTCTGTGCATTTCCCCAATTCGTTCTGCCAATTTATCTTCCTTTGCTAAGCCGTTTCGTGAGTTTCTCCGTGCTGGTAAGCAATTTCTTGTCTGCCCCAAACTCCTTCTTTAGCTTTCCGACTGTTGTTGAAAC
>Ga0316189_10003563_pt1 | contig 15083 bp, 15 predicted proteins | sample LowCovwburrow_MG_FD_204930 | JGI IMG/M metagenome (GOLD analysis project Ga0316189, IMG submission 204930) | Coastal sediment microbial communities from Maine, United States - Lowes Cove worm burrow | ecosystem: Environmental > Aquatic > Marine > Coastal > Sediment | place: USA: Maine... | reverse complement strand
CGCGCCGCAGCCGCCACCGAACGTCACAAACGGGACGGGGCGATTGCCGTGGCTATTGCCGCGCGACAGCTCGTTGCCCCAAACGACGATCGAGTTGTCGAGCATCGTGCCATCCCCTTCAGGCACCGCAGCCATCGCATCGAGCAGGTACTTGACCTCTTCGCTGTACCACCGATTGATCGAGGTGATCTGATCGATCATGGCGCCGTCCTCGTCCCCCAAGTGCGACAGATCGTGGTGGCGGCCCGCGCCGACCCATGTGAACTCCGTCTGGCTGACGGAGCGCGACCACTGCAGGCTCGCGACGCGGGTGAGATCGCAGGCCAGCGACATCACCATCTGATCGATCATCAGCCGCGAAACCGCGGGGAAGTTCTCGTTGGCGTCGAAGTTGAACCCGTACTCTTGGCCGGGTGGCTCGCAGGTTGGCGTGGCCAGATCGTTGCGCTTTTCGATCTCTCGGATCGCGTCGAGGTGGGCGGTGACCTTGGCTTTGTCGGCGCTGCTGTACTTCGACTCGAGTGCGGCCAAGTCGGTGTGCACAAGATCCAACACGCTGCGTCGCTCGGCCTTGAGCCGATCCAACTCGGTCGTGCCCACGCCCAGATCCGCAAAGAGCCGCTCGAACATGGCCTCAGGGCTGTTCTCGGCGGCGATCGGGCTGTCGGAGCCCGCGTAGCACATGCGTGACCAGTTGGTGGCCCCGCCGTTTTGCACCCCAAACTCGAGCGAGCGGTACGCCGTCTCGCCGCCGATGACGTTGGCGATGGCCTGGTCGATGCTGGCCGCACCCGCCCAGCCCGCGGAACCTCCATCGCCGCCGCCGAACTCGCCTGGGTTGAGTTGGTTGCCCGTCCACAGGCAGGCCATGCCTTTTTGGTGTCCGTCGCCCAAGCCCTCGCGGAGGACTTCGAGGCCGTCCAGGACGATCATCTGGTCTTTGTAGGCCTCCAGCGGCGAGAGGATCTCGCCGAGTTGGAAGTCGTCGGTTGTGCCCGTCGGTGCCCAGCGCTCGTGTAGCGTGCCGTTGGGCGAGAACAACAAGACGAGTCGCTTGGGGCCGACGCCGCCATCGGCGTGCGACTCGAGCATCGGCAGGAACGGCGCGAGGGCGGCGCTGGCCCCGATGGAGCCGAGGAACGCACGGCGCGAGAATCCTCGGTGCTTGCGCTTGGGCGTGGCGGTGGAGCGGTGGGTGCTTCGCGTGGTCATGGCTCGGTCTCCTTAGACGGCACCGTTGCGGAACCGGAATGCACTCGAAAGAACAATCGCGCGGAGTAGCACGCGGACGTCGAAGTCGGCGGCCTCGAACGCTTCGTGAATGCCCTCGATGGCACACGCGTCGTCGGGCGTCTCGATGCGGCCCAGCGCGTAGCGGAACCATTGACGGCTCACACAACGCTGCACGTTGGGGCTCTCGGTGAGCATGTTGGCAAGCTCGACGCCGCCGTTGAAGGTGCCGCTGATGTCGGCGCCGATAACCTCGCCGCTGTTGTCGATGGGCTGTCCGTTCTCGGTGGTGCGGAACGCCCCGATGGCGTCGTAGCTCTCCATGCCGAAGCCGAGCGGGTCGATGAGCTGATGGCAGCCTCCGCAAGCCGGGTCGGCGGTGTGCTGTGAGAACTGCTCGCGCGTCGTCGCGTTCGGGTCCGGGCTCGGCGGGACGTTATCGACGTCGGGGGGAGGCGGCGGAAGCTGCGTACACAAGATGTCTTCGCGGAGCATCACCCCGCGAAGGATCGGCGATGTCGTGTCGGTGTGGGCATGCTTGGCCATCACGCCAGGCATCGTGAGCAGTCCAGCACGTTGATCCTCGGGGAGCTCGATAGGCGTCCCTGACACATGGTCGGCTGGCAGCTCCACCCCGTACAACGCCAGCAGACGCGGGTCTTCGGACAATGTGACGTTGGCGGTCAGCAGCGTATCCAAACGCCCGTCTTGCTCGTTCATGACCCAGCTGGCAAAGGCAGCCACGTCGGCCTTCATCGCCTCGGCAAGCGCGGCGTCGTAGTTGGGGAAGAGCGAAGGGTCCTTTTCGGAAGTATCGAGTTCGTCGACACCCATCCACTGCTCGTGGAAGCTTGTGACTGTCTCTTGCGCCTTTGGGCTCGCCAGCATGCGCTCGACCTCGGCTGTGATGCCGTCGACGTCGTCCAACGTGCCGTCGGCCGCCGCATCAAACAGCGCGTCGTCGGGCATCGAATCCCACAGGAAGTACGACAACCGCGAAGCCAGCTCGTAGCCGTCGAGTGCTATCGCCGCCTCGCCCTCGGCCGGGATCCCAAACTCGATGTGGTACAGGAAATGCGGCGACTGAAGCACCGCGGAGATGGCGACACGCAGACCGTCTTGGACGGATCCTTCGCCTTCATCCCTGCCGGTCTGGTACACGCCCAGTACCCCCGCGAACTCGGTCGGCGTCAGAGGGCGTCGGTAGGCGCGCTGCGCGAAGTCGGCCAGGAACTCCTCGGCGCAGGGATCGCCGAGCGCAACGTCGCAGCTGAGCAACGTGCTCAGGTCGGCGGTGGCGTCCTGCGCGACCAACTCCGCGGCGTCGAGGTATTGCTCGACTTGGAGCTCGCCCACGGAAGCTGTCCCGTTGCTCTTGAACGCCCCAGCGCGCTCGTCGGCGGCAAAGCCTGCCGAGTAGCCACCGTCGAGCCCGAGCAGATCTCCGATCGTATGGTCGTACTGCGACGCGGTCAGTCGGCGAAGAGAGGTGACCCCGATGTCTGCATCGCTGCACAGCTCTGCCGGGTCGTCGCCGCTGTCGTTGCCACCGTCGGCATCGCCCGCGTCACCGTCGCCAAGCCCCGCATCGCCGCCCGCGCTCTCCCCGAGATCGTCGCCGAGCCCGGAGTAGCACGCGGTAAGAGCCATGAGCCCGATGACCGCCGTTTGCTTGATCCTACGTCGCATCCACACCTCTGAACCCTATTTTCGCGGATTCCGAGGCGCAGCACGTTTAGGATTGTGTGGGTTGCCGCCGATTTGCGCGGTCCGATCGGTAATCCGCGTGCGCTGAAGCGCAAAGTGGGCTCGGCGCAGTCGGGCCCAGCGGAACCAGGATTGGACCCGCGTTATCGCGCTTCGGGCCGGGGACGGTCGGCCTTGATGATCAAGTAGTGCAGCGCTTTGTCGGGGGCCTCGTTGATCAACTCGAGCGTCGACCCAAGCGGTAGGTACACGACCGCTCCGGGCCCAAACGCCTGCGGCTTCTTGTCGACCCGCGCCTCGCCGTAGCCGGTCAGCCCCACGACGATTTCATCGTACGCGTCCTGAACGTGCGGCCCCACGTGGCCGCCGGCTTCGAGCTGGCACGAGAGCACCGCTTCAAATGGGGGCGCGACCTTGTCCTTCAACAAATTCCAAACAAGCACCTCCCCCTTGCCGCTGAAGAGGTCTTTGCGCACCGAGGGAGGGCCGTGGCCAACTTGCATCCAGCGCAGGCTACCAACCAAACGCCCAGTCCACTGCGTCCAGACGCCGCAGCATCCCAGCGTGACGCGACACGAGTGTCGCGCCGATGCTGGAGGCTGCTGCCACCGATGTCGTGGGTCCAGCGCGCGAGTTCGGTGTTCTGACCCCGTCTACAGGACATTCCGTCGTGGCATTGGGCTTGCACAGTACTCATGCATCGCCCGACCAACGACATCGCGCCGGTTTGTGCTCACTCTCGCCTTGCTGAGCGGCCTCGGGGTGGTCACCGGCTGCGACACCGAGTCGGAGCTCCCCGATGATCTGGTCGGTCCCAGCGTGGACATGGCCGAGGTCGACGAGACGGACGACGACGATGGGGCGCTGGTCGGCGAACTCAGCGCCTGCGAGTCGCTCGGTGCAGACCGAAGCTGCGGCCCCGCCGATGAGCACATCCAGTTTTGCGCGTGGCTGTACAACGACGAGACGCGCGAGGTTGCGACGTACTGGGGTGAGTGCGTGCCCGAGCCGGAGTGCTCGCTGTGGGCATGCCGTGAGACTGACGGAGCGCTGTGCGACCTCGTCGACGGCCGGCCCCAGTGGGTCGCCGAGTCGTGTGATTGGTAGCCGCGCAGACCAAGTTGCAGCGGGCGTGCGTTGATGGGGCCGGCCGGGTAGAGTCCCGCGCGCCGACCCATGAACATGCCAATTCTCCGCTCTCTCCCCCTTCTGGTGCTTCTGACGGCGTGTGGCGGCGGCCGGAATGCGCTGCCGACGACCGAGTCCCCGCTCGAGCTGGAGCGCGTCGTTTTGTACCGCAACGGCATCGGCTACTTCGAGCGCCACGGCGAAGTCGACGGCGACACCCTCCGCGTTCGTGTGCGGCGGGATCAGGTCGATGACCTGCTCAAAAGCCTGACGGTGATCGACGAGAACGGCCGGGCGCTGAGCGTCTCGATGCCGTTGGATCCAGAGAGCTGGGCCTCGGCTGCCCTCTCCACGCTTGCCCCAGGGCGCGGCAGCTTGGCGCAGGTGCTCGATGGCCTGCGAGGGACGCACGTCACGCTGCACACGTCCGTCGGGCGGATCCGCGGGCGCGTCGTGATGGTCGAGCGGAGCGTGAACGAGCCGGATCCGAGCCGCCGTGGTGGTGACGAGGGTGATGTCGACAGCCGCGATTGGAAGGTCACGCTGCTCGCAGGCGACCGCATGAAGGTGGTGCGGCTGTCCAAGGTCCAAGACATCACGCTGACCGACGGCGACCTCGCGATGCAGCTTCATCGCCGACTGGACGCCAGTGCGGGCGAGGGCATGTTCCAGCAGGTCGAGGTCGCGATCCGTCTTGCGGGCGGAAACAAGCACAACGTCAACGTCAGCTACGTCGTCGCGGCGCCGATGTGGAAGCCCACGTACCGTGTCGTGCTTCCGGAGGCCGGCAATGGCAGCGCGCTGCTCCAGGGCTGGGCGGTGGTCGACAACACGAGCGGCGAGGACTGGAGCAGCGTCAAGCTTGCCCTGACCTCGGGCGAGCCGATCGCGTTTCGGTATGACTTGCACACGCCACGCACGGTGGGGCGGGCCGATCTGACGGAGTCCAGTGTGCGTCGGCAGGTTCGTGTTGCTGTGGGTGAGACGACCTGGAGCGACGATGAGGAAGGCGAGGAGGAGGCGGCCGATGAGCCGATGGCCGCCAGGCTCGGCGCTGCGATGGAGCCCGAGCCCGAGCCCGAGATGGATCGGCGGCGCCGCTCGAAAAGCGCCGCACCCAAGGCAAAGCCAGCCAAGCGGCCTGGCGGCGGCGGCTACCGCGGCGACGCGTTTGCGGAGGCCAAAGACAAGTCCGGGGACGGCGGCGTAGCGCTCGATGCTCTGATGCGGAGCACGCAGGCCTCTGCGCGCGCCAAGCAGGTGAGCGGCCAGACGCGCTTCGAGCTGCAGGACAACGTCACCGTCCCCAACGGCTCGTCGACGATGGTCGCGATCCTCAACCACACCGTCGAGGCCGAGCAGACATTCTTGTACCGACCTGGTGGCGCTGGGGTTGGGTACGAGTCCAACCCCTACCGTGTGGTCCGGTTCAAGAACACCACGGGTTTTGTGCTCGAGCCGGGACCGATCAGCATCTACGCGGGCGGCAGCTTTGTCGGCGAAGGCCTGTCCGAGTCGGTGGGAGCCGCGACCAGCGCGACCATCCCATTCTCCGTCGAGCCGTCGATTTTGGTGGACTCGACCATGCGGCACCACGGGGGCGAGATGCAGATTCTACGCATCGTCCGAGGCGTGCTCGAGGTGGAGAACTTCTCGCGCACGGAGACGACCTGGACGGTGCGTGGCCGCGACAAAGCGGGCTACAAGGTGCTCGTTCGCCAGAACAAGGCCGGCGGCAACTACACGCTCAAGGACGCTCCCAAGGGCACCGAGATCTTGCCCAACGCGTATCTGATCCCCGTTTCTGTGAACAAGGGCTCGCTCGAAGGCACGCTCAAGGTTGTCGAGGAGACTCCATCGCGGACGACCATCACGATCTGGGACGGGCGCGCGATCGGCTTGCTCGACAAGCTGATGGTGCATGGTTCGGTCACCGCTGAGATGCGGAGCAAGCTGCAGCCCATCGTGGATTTGCGGCGTGCCATCGGGAAGATCGACACGCAGATCGATGGCTTGCAGGAGCAGAAAGTCGAGACCGACCAGCGACTCAATGAGACGCGGCGCAACCTCGAGGCCATCAAGAAGGACCCGGCGGCGACCTCGCTGCGCAAGAAGCTGAGCAAGCGGATGGACGAGTTCTCCAAGCAGGGCGACTCCCTCTCGCGAACGATCGTCGAGCTGCAGAGTTCCCGCCTCGAGAAAAAGATCGAGCTCGAAGATGCCCTCGAGAACCTCGATATCCGGGCGCCATCGGCGGCGCGCGGCGCCGACGCCAGCAAGAGCGGCCGCAGCAAGTAGCGTGTCCTGAAACACCGGCTCGTCCGTTGCGCGCCCCTTGTTTGCACGTTTCGTAAACGAGGGGTGAGCCGGGCCACAAGGCAGCGTCAAGGTCGTAGCGTTAAGCGGTTTGCTGCGTCAGAACCAATAGGATGACAACGATCGTCATGTTGGTCCTCGCGGCCGCATTCATGCTCACCATCCTCGCCTACCTGGTGGTGGAGTCGGACGCGCCGCGCGAGGGCATCTCGCCCAGCGCCGCGTCGTCGTCGAGCATGGTTGCAGCGCTCACGCGAGAGACCCGTCGTTCCGACCGCTGGCGCTAGGCACCCCCTACGTAGCCCTGCTGGGTCTCCCGGCCCCCCATGGAGCCGATCGGGCCGCGACGTCGTGGCGCGGCCCGCGGCGCGTGTTACCGTCGATTCCGCGTCTGCCTCGGGACCCCCAAGCATGTCCAACATCCGCCTTCAGATCGGCCCAGCCTCCGTCAACCTCGACGCTTCCACCCCTCGTGTGACCATCGGCCGCGATGAGCACAGCGCATCGCTTGTCGCGCCCGATCCGACGATCTCGCGACGCCACTGCGAGGTCTACACCGAGGGCGGGCGCGCGTTCATCCGCGACATGGGTTCCTCCAACGGGACGTGGGTCAACGGGACGCCGGTTGGCCAGCAGCCCGTCGAGCTGACGACCGGGCAGCAGGTCTTCGTCGGGCACGTGCCGCTGTTGGTCGAGTGGACGGGCGCCAACCAAGGCGCCACCGTCATGGGCGCGCTTCCAGCCGACTTGCTTGCGCTGATCCAAGCGCGCAAGCAGCAGGCCCAGCAGCACGTCGCCGCCCCCGTTGTGGCGCCGCCAGCTGCCGCGCCCGCGCCCGCCGTGACCAACGTCGACTCCGCGCAGGGCGTCTACAACTACCGGCATCAGGGCTCCAACAACAACGGCGTGCTGCTGATCGCGCTGCCCAGCGACACCTTTGAGAACGACTCGAAGATCTCCGGCTTCCTCGAGTTCACCGCTCTGGACGCCGAGAAGATCAGCGAGATCACGGTCGAGCTCGTCGAGATCCATCGCAAGGGCGCCAAGAAGGGTCACGTTTGGGACCGAATGCTCGTGAAGAAGGGCCCATGGAAGGCGCGTCGGAACGACAAGGTGCCGATGCCGTTTGAGCTTCGGGTGCCGGCTGCGACGTCGATCTCGGGCCCGGACGTGCAATGGGAGATTCGGGCCGATGTCGACATCGCGTGGGCGTTCGACGTGGAGTGCGACGTTCCGATCACGATGAAGAACCGCGACATCGAGCGCATTCGTGACGCGATGGGCATGCTCGACATGCGCGTGGAGAAGATCACCTCCAAGCCGCTCGGCCAAGAGTTCAACCTCAAGTTTCAGCCGCCCGCCCAGTGGGCAACGCAGTGGAACATCGACTGCATCACCGTCGACGTTGTCTACTTGGGCACGAACATCGAGGTCGACATCTTGGTCGACAAACGCGGGACGTTCTCCAAGGACATGCGCTCCAAGTCCACGCTCGAGCTGGCAAAGCTGCGCTCGCTGTCCCTGCAGGACTTGGGGCATCAGCTGCAAGCGGTCGTCAGCCGCATGCTGTCGCTTTAGATCCCCTTGGGGCAGACGACCCGAGTCGATGGCGGGGGATCGCAGACCTCGCCCTCGGCACACGTTGACTCGCCGCGCTGCCAGCAAGTCTGCAGCCCGATGCGATAGACCTCGGCGTCGCCCTTGGGTTTGGGCAGTCGGAGCTCTTTGGGGCACTTGACCGCTTTGGGCTTGGGCGGATTGCAGTGCACGCCGGGCTTGCAGACGCGGGTGCTGGTCTGCACACAGGTACCGTTGGCCTCCAGCACGATCCGCTTGTCCTTCGGAAGATCGAGCTGATTGGCGGGGAACTTGAACGGGTCCACCTCCGCGGGCTTCTTCGTCTTGTCGCCGCCGTCGGCCTTGTCACCGCCGCCGTCGGCCTTGTCACCGCCGCCGTCGGCCTTGTCACCGCCGTCGGCTGCAGGCGCACCGTCCGCGCCCGCGGAATCCCCGCCATCGGCCGGCTTGTTGCGGATGGACGGCGGATTGCGCGGCGCCGGGTCGGGGCGCAGAGCGTCCTGCTTGCTCCGTGGCTCCGTCTTCTTCTCAGGCTTCACCGCTCCCTCGCCGGGCTTGCCCGCTTCGGCCTTTCCATCCGGTGCCGGTTTGGTATCGCAGCCTCCGAGCTGCGCCAGGGAGATCGTGATCACGACGGAGGTGGCGAGACGGCGCGGTCGCATCGCCAAGAGGCTATCAGCAAATCGAAGCCGTCTCGGGGTATAAGGCGGCCAATGCAACGCCTCGCGCTCATCATTGCTTCGGTCGCGCTCGTTTCCTGCGGCAAGGACAAACCTGAGCCCACCACGACGCCCGAGCCAGTGGCAGCTGCGCCCGCGACGACGGATGAGGCTGCGCCCGCCGCAGAGTCCACGCCAGAGGATCCAGAGGCAAAAGCAGCCGAGCAGGCCAGGCAGCTGCAAGAAGAGATCGCCAAGCGCCTGAAGAAAGCAGCGGCCAAGGCCGAGAAGGTCACCGCTCGCTGGACGCCCGAGGTCACCGCTGACTTCGAGAAGGCGCGCGACAAGAAGTACAAGAACGGCAAGGCGCGCATGGCCGCCATGCTCAAGAGCCAGCATCGCGCTCCGGGCAATGCCGACCGTGACGCGTTCCGCCGCCCCGCCGAGACCCTGGCGTTCTTCGGCCTCAAAGAGAACATGAAGATCTTCGAGGTCGGTCAGGGCGCTGGCTGGTACACGGAGATTCTGGCGCCGTTCGTCGCCAAGAAGGGCCAGCTGTACCTGGCGGGATACGACGCCAAGTCGGAGGACCCGCAGATGCAGTTCGGTGCCAAGTCGATGGAGTACTTCCTGACTGCGCCAGGCCCGCTGTACGCCGACGTGCAGACGGTGCCGCAGGGAGGCAGCGACCAGCCGATGAACCTCGGTCCGGCCGACTCCCTCGACATGGTGTTTGTCATCCGCATGTTCCACAACGTCGAGCGGTTCGATCTGTGGGACCGCTACATGCAGGCCATCCACAGCTCGCTCAAGGACGGAGCGGTGCTTGGCGTCGTGCAGCATCGCGCCGCCGAGGGCGCGGACGTCAAGGAGTCCGCGGCGAAGGGCTATCTTCCCGAGGCCTGGTTGATCACCAAGATCGAGGGCTACGGGTTCAAGCTCGACAAGAAATCCGACATCAACGCCAACGCCAAAGACACGCGCGACTACAAGAGCGGCGTCTGGAGCTTGCCGCCGACGTTTGCGCAGGGCGACGTGGACCGCGAGAAACTGAAGGCGATCGGCGAGAGCGACCGCAGCACGCTGCGGTTCGTGAAGGTCGCCAAGAAGTAGCGAGCGCCGCGATTGGTGCACAGGGGCAACGCGCTGTTGCGCGCCACGCCGCCTTGTGCCGTGGCGCCTGCGACTTAGAGTCTAGCCCATGGCCAACCGCAGCATCGAACAAGTCGTCGAGACCGTCCCCACCAGCGACGGGGCTGGGGTTCGGCTGTCGCGCAGCTTGGGTACGCCAAAGCTGCCCGTGCTCGACCCGTTCCTCATGCTCGACGAGTTCCGCTCCGACGACCCGGGCGACTACATCGCGGGGTTCCCAGCGCACCCGCACCGCGGCTTCGAGACGGTCACCGTGATGCTGGCGGGCGCGATGCAGCACAAGGACAGCACGGGCAACAAAGGCGATCTTCGCCCGGGCGGTGCACAGTGGATGACGGCCGGTCGCGGGATCATCCACTCCGAGATGCCACAGCAGGTCGATGGCCTCATGTGGGGGTTCCAGCTTTGGGTCAACCTCCCCGCGCGCGACAAGATGACCGCGCCTCGCTACCAAGACATCGATCCGTCGGAGATCCCCGTCGTGTCGCGGCCCAACGCCAATGTGCGGGTGATGGCCGGCGTGGTGGATGACGTCAAGGGCCCCATCGAGGGCGTGGCGACCGAGCCCCTGCTGTTGGACGTCACGCTGCAGCCCGGAGCGACGATCGAGCTGGCCGTCCCTTCCACGCACAACGCGTTCTTGTATCCGTTCGAGGGAAGCGGGCACTTTGGCTCTCACCCCGAGCCAATCGAGCGGAGCCACCTTGTCGTCACCAAGCGAGACGGCGACAGCGTCGCTGTGCGAGCGTCCGAAGCCGGAGTCCGCTTCTTGGTCGTCGCGGGTCGCCCCATAGGCGAGCCCGTCGCACGCTACGGCCCGTTCGTGATGAACACGCGCGGGGAGCTCGAGCAGGCGTTCGCCGACTATCGAGCCGGGACCTTCGCTCAGGCGTAGGGCTTAGCCGTCGCAGCCGTCGGCGTCTTCGCAGGGCGCCACGCACTGGCCCGCGTCGCAGACGAGGTCGCCGCAGTCGCCGTCGGTATCACAGTCTCGGCACGAGCCCTCTGAGGACACACGCTCAGGCGTGATCGAGATCGATGCGGACGGGGGCACGGCGGTGGGCGCGTCGACGTTCGAGAAGCACACGTCGCCCTCGGCAGACAGCGCCTCGATCGTGACGAGATAGTCACCCCAGGCCAAGGGCTCCGTCGTGAACGCTTGGTTGCGGCAATCGAACTCGAACACGCCATCCAGTGGTGGTCCGGGCTCGTAGTCGTCGCCGCTGCCGCTGCCCTCGAGGAACACGGTCGAGATTGGGGCTCCGTGACCGTCGAGCACACCCAGGCGCACCTTGTCGATCGTCAAGAAGCCATTGTCTACGCCCGGCGAGCAGTAACGAATGTTCTGGTCGTCCGAGCCGTAAAAGCCAGCCACAAAAACGGCGGGCGCGGTGATGGGCTCATCGAAGTCGTCGGCGGCAAAGTCAGCGGTGAAGTTGAACGACCCGCCAACGCCGGAGATGACCTCGAGCGCAGCGCTCTCGCGAGCGGCGGCGAGCGGCTCGCCAGAGGCAGACAGCAGCGTCACCCGGAGCTTGTAGTCGCCAGGGGTGAGGGTCTGCGAAAAGACCTGCGGTGCGTCGTCGCAGGCCGAGTCTTCGAGCGTCTCGAAGCTGTACTCCTCGGTCTCGTCCGACTTGGTGCCGAGCTCGATGAGCACGCGGTCGACGAGCGCTGAGGCCTTGAGCGATGCACAGGTGGCGTCGGGGTTGCCCGAGAAGAACGTGACCGCAACGCGAAAGCTTGCCTGCGTGATGTCGGCGGCTTCGTTGACGTCCAGACCGAACAAGTTGCCGCGGCAGGCCGTGTCGAGCGCGTCGACCAAGCCGTCGCCGTCGTTGTCGAGCCCGTCCACGCACTCGGGAGGCGATGTCAGGTCGAAGCTGTCGAGCGTTGGCGTCTTTTCTTCTTCGACCGTGACCGACGTGCAATCACAGACCATCGACTCGGGTCGACACGTAAACACATCGCTCGCCTTGTCTTGCCCGGGGGCATCGATGGGCAGCGGCGGTCGGCACAGATCAAACTGTTGCTCAACGAGGTAGTCGTTGCCGTTGGCCTGCGCGTTGAGGATCTCTCCGTCCAGCGCGGCGTCGTCGGTCCAGATGCTGCCGTTGCGCGTGAGCCCGCGAACTTCGACGGCATAGTCGCCGGGCGGCAGCGAGGGCCCGGGCGCGGTGCGGTCCGGGTTTGAAAAGTCGTGGTCGAAGCAGGGGTAGTTGCTGATGTCGACCGTGCGCCCAAAGGCGTCGATGGTTCGCACCCGCACGTCGAGCACGCCGACGCTGCTGCACTGCGACGGGACGGACAGGACCTCCTCATCGACGGACCACCGCAGGCGGTAGCTCGGCGGCTCGGAGCAGGCGGCGCCTAGGCCGATGGCGACAAGCGCCGCAAAAGCGGTTGAGGACCTCGTACGCACGTTTCGACGGCGGTTCTATCCACCGCAGGGCAGCTGCGCAAGGTCCAAGGGAAGAGCCGCTCCTTGGGCGTCAACGGTGACCCGGAGCGCACACGCCGTCTGATCGACCGTCACCTCGACAAGGTACGTGCCTCGGTCCAAATCGGGGATAACGTGGGTGGCGTTGAGCGCGTCGTCGCAGGGGACCGAGGTTCCGTCGAACGACAGGGCGCCGTCCTCGCTGGTGAGGGCCTCGCGGTAGAGCAGCAGGCTGGCGTCGTCGTCGGCCTCGTAGTCCGTCAGCTGTGCCTCAGGATCGTCGTAGTAGAGCGCGAACCCGACGTCGGAGCAGTCGGTGGCCCCCGACAGGGTGAGGGTCAGCGGTGCGAGCTCGCGCGCAATCTCCCAGACCTGCGTCTGCACTTGCCGCTCGGCGATGTCGATCGGGCGCTCCTCGATGAGCTCCGCGTCGGAGAACGTGGCGTCGGGGTCGACGGCCAGCGCGCGCACCGTGTACAGGCCGGGCTGGAGCTCCACAAAGGCCTCCGAGGCCTCCGTCTGGAACTGGATCGGCGTTTGGAAGCCCTCGTCACACGGGAATCGAAAGATGCCCTGCCGATGTCGGGCGTCGTCGTCGCTGATGTCCATGGCGACGACGTCGATGTTTGCACCCGCACAGGTGCGGGCGCGCACCGCTTCATCGCCGTCGACGGTGTTGGCCTCGGTGAATCGCCATGTGAACTCGACGCCCGTCGGCTCCCCAGCGGGATAGACGCAACCCGCCAGCAGCAGGGCGGCGGCCCAACCCAGACGCTTGGCCAAGCCGTTAGGCACAGCCGCACTCCTCGAGATCCAACGACGCTCGCTGGTCGGGGATATCCACGCTGATCTGGTAGACCTGAAGGTCGGTCACGAGGCCCGGCGTGACGGTGCGGTCGCGAGGGCCCGGCACGGCGATGCACGTCGGCTCGGGGTCGAGGCACTGGTTGGCGTTTGAGCGCACGGCGGTCCGGAGCGTGAAACGGTAGGGTTCGTCGCTCGCGGGTACTTCCCGCTCGCTGCCCCGCGAAGTGTTGCAAGGGAACTGCAGCGGGTCCATGACCAAGCACGTGGGGTCATCGCAGCCCTCGGCGCAGGTCAGGTCACAGATCTCCAGCTGGACCTGCAGATCGTAGAAGATGGACGTGTTGCCGGAGTCGGTCGTCGCGGGTAGGTCGCAGGAATCCCGCTGGGGATTGAGGGTGAACACGCCCGCGGGATAGATGGGCTGGCCGTCGCGGTCGACGAAAACCCACGCAAGCTCTACGACGCCCGCATTACGCTCGGCACACGCCAGGGGTGCGCACAGCAGGGCGCACGCCATCGCATCGCGGAGCCGGACCACCGAGAACAAGCGTAGCACTAGCCCGTTCCGGCGGTCGTGTCGTCCGAGGGCGGTGGGCACATGTCGGGCTCGCCGTTGTCGCGCCACCGCAGGTCGTCGTCCTCGTCATCCGCGCCGCGGCACACGAAGCGACGTTGCACCGCTCCGCAGTAAAAGCACTCGGCGTCTCGCGTCTCGCACGGCTCGAGTGGGTTGATGCTGGGTTGGACGTCCGGGCACGTGAGATCACTGGCGCATTCGCTGCACTGCTCGATGCCGTTGGGGCCGTCGTCCTCGTTGCACGCGGGTGCGAACGCGAGGGCCAACCCGATGAGCATGCCGAAAGCCGTCAGCGCCACACGGCCCGTGCCGCGAGCTGGATCTGCGGATGGGCGCATCGCGGTCGGATGCTCTCCGATTTGCCCTGCATCGTCCATCCGTACAATGGAGGGCCCTCCCGATCGACGGCACGCTTCGCTCGTGTCAGGGGTGGCAGCTGGAGTTGCCAGGCGACAGTGGTCGATTCCACGGGGCCACATGGCGATTCTTGTAGCCGGTGTTGCCCGCCACTTCGGGATCGGGTTTCAAGTAATTACATACAGTTAGGCGTTTTGAAGGCTGGGCACGCTGCTTGCTCTTACCCAGAGCATGCTTCGGCACACCGCGCTCAAGTCCTTCGCTTCCGCCCTGCTCGTCGCTGTGGCGCTCACGGGTTGCGATAGCGAAGAGGGCACGCGTGTCGACGAGCGCGGTGGCACCGTGACCTCGGACGACGGTCGGGTCACGCTGAGCATCCCTGCGGGTGCGCTGGCCGACGAGGTGGCCATTCGGATCGTGGAGTCGGAGGCCCTCCCAGAGGACGCAGGTGGCCCTGCCTACGAGATTCAGCCCATTGGCGTGACGTTCTCGTTCCCCGCCGAGCTGGCCTACACGGTCGACGGCAACATGAACGAGGACACCCACTTGGTCGTCGCCCGCGACGATCAGTGGAACGCGCTGGCCGACCACGAGGTCGACCTCAACAACCTCGAGGTCACGGCATCGGTGCTGTACACCTCGACGATCGGCTTGGTGGACTAATCATGCAGACCGACTTCGACCTCGCCTTGTTCGATTGCGAACTTCGTCTTGCCCTGCTCGAGCTGGACCTGAAGGGCACCGCGTCCCCCGCGCCCGCGCGTACCCTTGAAGAGCCCCCGCCCGTCTCCAGCCTGGATCTCCGGCCCTAGAGCCTTTGCCTGGTGTGTCCCTCTGCGCGGGCTATGCTCCCGCTCATAGGACTATCGGTTATGGGTTGGCTAGCATTGAGGAGTATCTGCGGGATCGCCGCGGTCGGATTGACGGTGGGCTGCGCTGGAATCGAGGGCAGCGACATCGGGAGTGGCGCCGCGTCGGCCGGCGACCAGGGCTCGCCAGCGGGGACAGCCGGGGGCGACGGCAGCGGGGGCGGCAACGACGGCGATGGTGATGGCGCGACCGGGCTCAGCACAACCGGCTCGACCCCTGACGACGACGGTCCAGCGGTCGATAGCGGTGAGGACGGAACGCA
>Ga0316189_10003562_pt1 | contig 15086 bp, 15 predicted proteins | sample LowCovwburrow_MG_FD_204930 | JGI IMG/M metagenome (GOLD analysis project Ga0316189, IMG submission 204930) | Coastal sediment microbial communities from Maine, United States - Lowes Cove worm burrow | ecosystem: Environmental > Aquatic > Marine > Coastal > Sediment | place: USA: Maine... | reverse complement strand
CACAGGTTTCCATCACGTAAGTCAGGGTACTGGTAAAAGTATAGCACCTTGCCCCAACGTCCTGGATGTCAAAAACAACATAGTCAAGGTCGTTTATTTGTCGTGAGGTTGGTTTTTTGTTTTTACCATAAAGTGAAACCAGGGGAATACCGGTTTTTTTATCCCGGGCGTTTTTCACTTTTTCACCCGCATCTTTATCGCCTCGAAAACCATGCTCCGGGGCAAAAATTCTTTTCACTTTGATGCCATGGGATAACAAGGTATCCACAAGGTGGGTATTTCCGATTTTTGAAGTGTGATTCACCACCAAGCCGATAGTCTTTCCACTCAAAATTGGCAGGTAAAGATCTGATTGGCCAATGCCAAGAACCGGTTGTTGATTTTGGAGCTGACCAGTGCACCTCACGGAAATCATGATCAATAGGATCACTGCTGTTAATAATTTCCCTTTACCACACGCTTTCTTAAATGGATTCATCTAATTTGGTGTTTATCAATTGTTAAAATTAAAACAGATCGGTGAACCTTCCGTATTTTATTTCCCGCAGAATAACACAGGAACAGGCGGGTTCGTTTTCATCAATTATTAGCAAAATTGCTATTGCCAGCATCGCAATTGGGTTGGCCTCAATGATCGTATCGTTCCTCATTTTACACGGGTTTAAACACACTGTGCAAGACAAAGTTTATGCTTTTAATGGCCACCTTCAGGTAACAAAATACACCTTTAGCAGCGCACCCGAGGATCAGCCTATCAGTCTGAATTCTGACTTTTATCAGAACTATCGCGACTATCCGTTTATTGAGCATGTGCAGGAATACAGCCATAAAAAGGCCCTTCTGAAAACCGACGAGGAGGTTCAGGGAGTTTTAATCAAGGGAGTTTCTCTCACATTTGATATTAAATCCTTCGAGGAAAGCATCATTGATGGTCGGTTTATTGAATTCAATGATTCGACTTATTCGAACGATGTAATTCTAAGCGCCAGAATTGCCAACAAGCTCAAATTAGAAGTTGGGAATGATGTGGTTACTTATTTCGTTCAGGATCCTCCCAGGCTCAGGCGCTTAAACGTTGTCGGCATTTACAACACTGGCTTGGAAGAGTTTGATGATAAGATCATTTTGGGTGACCTTGCCATGATTCGACGCCTCAACAACTGGCCCGACTCACTGGCGGGCGGACTTGAGGTATTTATAAAAAATAAAGAACTGGCCGAACAAGCAGAAGAGGTGCTTTTCGGATCAATTGACTTTGATTTATATGTTGACAAGATTTCTGACAAGTACGTCCAGATATTTGATTGGCTGACGCTGATCAACCAAAATGTGGTCATTTTCCTGGTGCTGGTTTTATTCATTGCTTCATTCAATATGGTGTCTATTCTGCTCATCCTGATTATGGAAAGGACCCAAATGATTGGGGTTTTTAAAGCCCTGGGAGCAACCGACAACCAGGTCAAGAGAATATTCACCTATAATGGCATGTTGCTGATCCTGAAGGGCATGTTAGTAGGCAACCTGATTGGGATTGGGTTCGGCCTTTTGCAGGATTACTTCAAGATCATCCCGCTTGATCCAGTAAATTACTACATGAGCTTTGTGCCGATTTACTGGGATTTCAAAATCATTATCGGATTGAATATCCTGACTTTCATTTTGGTAAATCTTGCGCTAATTGTACCCACCATGATCGTAACGAGGATTCAACCCGTGAAGGCTTTGAGGTTTAGCTAGACTCTTCCCCTCAGTCTCCCTTACTGGAGATTATGAGTTTAGAGAAAGGTTACAATGGCAGACGGGCGTAAATAATAAAAGCCTCTCAATTATGACAGGCTTCTACAATACAATAAGTAAAAAAGGTTGATTAAACGACTTTCACATTTGTTGCGTTCAATCCTTTAGGGCCTTCTTCTACATCGTAGCTTACTTTGTCCCCTTCCCTGATTTCTTCAGTTAGTCCATTTTGATGTACAAATACATCTTTGCCACCTTCATCTGGAGTGATAAATCCAAAACCTTTTGAATTATTGAAAAACTTTACTGTTCCATTACTCATAATAAAAAAATTTAAATACCATGCAAATGTAAGGGTTTTACCTACAATTGTAGCTAACATCTTCGATTGTTAGCTTATCTCTAAGGAAGGCCTGCATTTTTTAAAGGCCAAAAAGGCAAAAAAGCCAAGAAATCTGTCAGATTTAATACTCCATCTAACCAAATATTTGTGGCACAAAATAGCTGAAAATGATAATGGCGATAAAGAAGAATAACAGGATATAAACTTCTTTGATCATGAAGTCCGATCTATTCAAATTGAATTTGATGTCGCCTATTTCCTTCGGTTTGATTTACTCACTATTCAGGCATTGTGTACCTCCGAAAAAAGCTTCGGATTTTCATCTGGATCACCCCAAAAAAGGCCTCCTTAAAAATACCAGTCGACATCTTCGATTCGCCTTTGCGGCGGTTGATGAAAATTATGGGAACTTCGGTAATCTTGAAGCCATATTTCCAGGCCTTGAACTTCATCTCAATCTGGAAAGCATAGCCCAGGAATTTAATCCTGTCCATCTGAATGGTTTCAAGCACTTTTCTTTTGTAACATTTAAAACCAGCCGTGGCATCGGCAACAGGCAGGCCTGTTACTATTCTTACATACATACTGGCGAGGTATGACATTAAAACCCTGCCCATTGGCCAGTTGACCACATTCACACCCTTGACATAACGAGATCCGATCGCAATGTCATGCCCATTGTTTGCGCATGCTTCATACAATGAGATCAAATCCTTAGGGCTGTGACTGAAATCAGCATCCATTTCAAAAATATATTGATAGCCCTTGTCCAGGGCAAAATGGAAGCCGGCAATGTAAGCCGCTCCCAGTCCTTTTTTATTGGGGCGTTTTAGCAAATGAAGATTATCCTTAAACTCAGCTTGCAGGGCTTGAACAAGATCAGCCGTACCGTCAGGGGAGTTATCATCGACCACCAGCACATGAAATTCATGCTTAAGAGAGAATACTTCAGCAATAATTGCTTCAATATTTTCCTTTTCATTAAAGGTCGGAATGATAACCAGGCAGTCAGACATTGAGGAAACAATAATAATTCAAATTCCCCATAATGGGAATAGGTTGTTTCCTCCAATGATTAAAAGAATAAAGAGCAAAGAACAAAGATGAAAGGCAGGGAGCGACATAAAAAATAATCTCTTTTAATCTTATCGTAACATCATCACCCGATTGAAACCGAATGAAAGTAAAGTCTTTGTTCTTTCATCTTTGCTCTTTATTCTTATTTCTAACCTTTCTCCATAAACGGATACCTAAAATCAGTTGCAGGCACAAAAGTTTCTTTGATCGTCCTTGGACTGACCCAACGAATCAGGTTCAAAACTGATCCTGCTTTGTCGTTTGTTCCTGATGCCCTGGCTCCGCCAAATGGCTGCTGACCAACTACCGCCCCGGTTGGCTTGTCATTGATGTAGAAATTCCCAGCAGCATTAACCAGTTTTTTGGTGGCAAATTCCGCAGCGTACCTGTCCTGGCTGAAGACTGCCCCAGTCAGTGCATAAGGAGAAGTGGAATCCAACAATTCAAGCGCTTCTTCAAACCTCTCAGCCTGGTAAACATAGATGGTGATGACTGGGCCAAAAATCTCTTCACACATGGTTGTAAACATCGGATCCTTGGTCAAAATCACCGTTGGCTCAATGAAATATCCTTTTGATTTGTCATATCCGCCACCATGTATGATTTCGGTGACATTACTTTCCTTAGCCTGGTCAATGTAGGCCGTGATGCTATCGAAAGCTGATTCATTGATCACTGCGTTCATGAAATTGGTGAAATCTTCAGGATCGCCCATTTTTATGGCTTTCAGGTCTTCCTGCATGTAGCCCCAAACTTCGTCCCATAGATTGTCAGGAATGTAAGCCCTTGAAGCGGCGCTGCATTTCTGTCCCTGGTATTCAAATGCGCCCCTGACAATCGCTGTAGCCAAAGCTTTAGCATGGGCCGATTTGTGTGCAATAATGAAGTCCTTGCCCCCGGTTTCGCCAACAATCCTCGGATAGGACTTGTAAATTGAGATGTTATCTCCAATGGTTTTCCAGATTTGCTGAAATACACCGGTACTACCGGTAAAATGAATTCCGCCAAAATCGCGGTGATTAAATACAGCTTTCCCTGTTTCAGAACCACCTACATAGGTCAGGTTGATCACACCATCAGGCACACCCGCCTCTTTGAATATTTTCATGATCACGCTGGCGGCATAAATCTGGGTGGTTGCTGCCTTCCACACAATTGTATTTCCCATTAGTGCTGGTGCACTTGGTAGATTGCCTGCAATTGAAGTAAAATTGAATGGCGTCAATGCAAAAACGAAACCTTCCAAAGGTCGATATTCGAGCTTGTTCCAACAGCCAGGGGAAGATTCCGGTTGCTGCTGATAAATTTCCTGCATGTATGCCACATTAAAGCGGAAGAAATCAATCAGTTCGGCGGCCGCATCAATTTCTGCCTGGTAGGCATTTTTTGATTGGCACAACATAGTGGCGGCATTCAATTCATCCCGGTAAGGTCCGGCAAGCAAATCAGCTGCTTTTAAAAAGATGGCTGCCCGGTGCTCCCACGACATATTTGCCCAGGCTTCCTTGGCTCCCAGGGCTGCATTGATGGCCTGCTCTACATGACCGGCGTCACCGGCATAATAATATCCAAGTGTATGCTGATGATCATGAGGAGGTGAAATCCTGACTTTCTTATCTGTAGTTACTTCGTCGCTTCCGATATACATAGGAATGTCTATTTCCTTGCTTTTAAGCTCTTTTAGTTTGGCCTGAAGTGAAGCTCTTTCCGGTGATCCGGGGGCATAACTTTTTACTGGCTCATTTTCAGGGTAAGGGACAACATAGATTCCTTTAGGCATGTCGTTTTAAGTTTTTAAGGGGTTAAAATTAAACGGTGGCAAAGGTAATTAAATGTAAATTTTGCGCAATGTGAAAGGTGATTCATAAACAGGATTTATTTCAATTAAAAGATGAAAGAATAGAGTATTATCGAATTCCTTCAATTATAATTGAAATCGAGATGATGGAAAAACACCACAAGATGAGGAATATTCTCATCGAGATTCCATCTGACCATTGAAATCAATTTATTCAGATGAAAGAATGAATTATCTCCCACTCATCAATCTCCTAATCCTTCTTGACCTGTTTCTTTTGGTTGCAGGTCTCGTTCGGCCGTGGTGGGTGCTGTGGTTTATGTACAAACAAAACCGGTTGATGGTTTTGCGATATTATGGGATTGTGTTGATTCTTTTAATCATTGTCCAATTGACCTTAAACTTTTTGACAGGAAATAGTCAATAGGTTCTCCTCAGCAGTTCTAGCGAAAAACAAGTAGCCCTCACCACCATCATTGATTCCGGTTCGTTTTCTGATTGTTTCAACGGAATGCTGAAAATTCCTGGTAGTGATATTGGCCATTTTGATTTTTCCACGTTTCAGGCTCTTCCAATTGAAGGCCTCAAACGATTTAATCTTAAAAATTCTGCCAGGAAACTCTGTAACTAAATCTTTGGAGGTATAAAGGTGGGTATTGGGGTGGAGTTTGAATAGATCAAACTTTTTAGCGATCAGTTTGAAAGCCCCCAATTTCAGGACTGATGCATTTGGTTCGTAAAGGTAATTTATTGGGACACTGTGATTAGCCGAAGCTTCATCCTCTTCTCCTGCTCTGAAATCAAACCTCAAAACCTCGTCATTAGTAATGTTCACTGCTTCAAAAGCGATCCGTCCAGGTTGGGCTTCCAACTGAAACAGCAATTCTTTACAATCATTGTTTACTGAAACGACAGTGACTTTCGACACTGATTCAAGCTGATTTTGAGCCAGGTGAATGTCCAGCAGTGGGGATAATTTAAGAAGGACTTTGGCACCAGTCGCCAAAATTTTAGGCAGTATTTGAAGAACATCGGGTTGGCAATCCCGGAGTTGGTATACCCGTTGCCCATCCTTTCGCCTGGAGGGGTCGATGTAAAACCAATCATGTGTTTGGCCAGCTTTCTCAAGATAGTCTTCTGCGGTGGAATTAGAGAATTTGACATTATCAACTTCCAATTGATGAAAGTTGTGTTTTGCCAGGTTGAATAATTCTTCATTTGGCTCAACGTAAACTACTCGCTCGAATTTTCGGGAGAAAAAGTAACTGTCAGCCCCGGTACCACCGGTGAGATCAACCAATGATTTGCCCTTAATTGAGCTTGCCTTGAGCTCTGCAGTTTTTTCAGAAGATGATTGCTCCAAATAATCTGATGTAGGAAAAATAACTCCAGGTATTTTGTGCCAATGTTGAAGTTTGCTTTTGGCTTTTTTGCGGGATTGAATTTGTTGAACTATCTCCTTGATGGGCAAATCGGGCCATCTTTTTGACTGAAGGATTAATTGATGGGGGTCATCATTTTCATGAACCTTTATAAAGGCTTGAACTTTAGATCCTATTAGCTTATTGTAGTCCAAATAGTGTCAGTAAAATAATCAGAAAACCTATTAAAAACGCACCTCTAAACCATAGCGTTGTACGGCGGACAGGCAAGGAGGAGACTTTTTGACCTGATCACAATTCAGGTTTATCTTATTGCATGTGCCAGATGATGTTCCACCATGTATTCAGCAATCTGAACTGCATTAGTGGCAGCGCCCTTTCGCAAATTATCAGCTACAATCCACATATTCAACGTGTTAGGCTGCGTTTGATCCCGACGTATTCTGCCGACAAAAACCTCATCCTTGTTATGAGAATGAATTGGCATCGGGTAAACATTGTTTTGCGGATCATCCTGAATAACAATCCCATCGGTATTGTCCAAAATATCATAAACCTCTTCAAGCGTATAGTCGTTCTCAAACTCGACATTTACAGCCTCTGAGTGCCCTCCGACGGTGGGTATTCTCACACAAGTTGCAGTAACCTGAACGTTTTCATCTCTTAAAATCTTCTTGGTCTCATTGACCATTTTCTCTTCCTCTTTGGTGTAGCCATTCTCCTGGAACACATCAATGTGAGGGAGCACATTCAAATCAATCTGATGTGGGTAAACTTTCTTACCTTCTTTCCCTGCCCGTTCATCCATCATTTGCTCTACTGCTTCCTTGCCTGTGCCCGAGACCGACTGATAAGTAGAAACAACAATTCGTTTGATGCCATATTTTTGATGAAGTGGAGCCAGCGCCAACACCATTTGAATGGTTGAACAATTGGGATTGGCAATAATCCTGTCGTCGATTCGTAGAGCATCAGCATTGATCTCAGGAACGATCAATTTATGCTTCGGACTCATTCTCCAGGCTGAAGAATTGTCGATAACGATGGTTCCAGCCTCGGCAAAACGTGGCGCCCACTCCAGGGAGGTTGATCCCCCGGCAGAAAAAATTGCAATATCAGGTTTTTGATTGATGGCATCGTCCATTCCGATGACGACATAATCGTTCTCTTTGAACGAGACAATTTTCCCCACCGATTTTGGCGAAGCGACCAAAAGTAATTCTGTGTATTCGAGGTTTCGCTCCCCGATGACTTTTAAGATTTCCTGGCCTACTAAACCTGTGGCCCCAACTACCGCTAATTTCATTATTGATAATTAATTAAGTGCAAATATGGAAATCATTTTTGGGGTATAAAGCTGCAAAGATAGGGGAAATTTGAATTGTGAGAAGTAATTCAAAATTCAGTATACAGTATTGTGAATATTGAACACCGAACAATAAATTAAGAATTATGAAGTTTTAGAGAGTCCCATTATTCTTCATTTGATTGTGTTGATTTTCTGGTGATAGAATAACTAACACTGAACAAGGGAATGCTGAATTATGAAGTGGGACGTTTCCGTCAATTCGATATTCGAGATTACTTGTTCAGAATTCGAAATTCAGTTCAAGGAATTTTGAAGTATGAAACTTTACCTACTTATTTATTATTTTTTTGAGCTGTCTGAACACATTTCATGAATATTGAGATTAATTCATTTGTTTCATTGAGGATTAAATCCAATCCACCAAGGTGATTATTTGAACCTTGAATTATTTGAAGGCAAATCGCTGATTCCCGTAATTCCTTTAAAACGATTTTGCATTTGTGAATGAAATCTTTTCTTGATTCTGCACTTTGCGCTTCCCCATAGTTTAAAGCTGCTGAAGTAGTAGATCTCAGTAATTGGTTTCCTAAATGCTTATTACTTGGGCTTTTGCAGAGCTTTTCAATGAATTGAATCGCTTTTATTGAGAATTCAATCAATCGTTTCTCAAGGTTATAGGTTGCTTTCATTTTGTTAGGATTATTGAGCACCGAACAAGGGGACGTTTCCATCAATTCGATATTCGAGATTACTTGTTCGATATTCGAAATTCAGTGAAATGGTTTTATAATCATGAACACCGAACAAGGGAACGCCGAATTATGAAGGGGTATGTTTCCATCGAATCAGAATTCCTTGTTCGATATTCAACATTCCATTTAATTTTTGCCACCCACCATTACCACATCGTTTAAATTGATTTCAGTAGCATACCTTTTTTCACCAGTGGAGGTTTCATAATCGCGGTGAACAAGTTTGCCCTCAAGAGCGATTTCCATACCTTTTTTCAGGTAATCATTGGCAAAGTCGGCCTTCTTTTCCCAGGCGATAATATTGTGCCATTGCACTTCTTCGATTTTTTCACCTTTTTGATTGCGGTAGCTTTCATTGGTTGCAAGCGAAAATTTAGCAAGCTTTTTTCCACTCTTCAGTTCCATGACTTCAGGGTCTTTACCTAATCTTCCGATCAACTGCACACTGTTTCTTAAACTTTTCATGATATTAAAATTTATTGTTAAAAATGTAAACGAGGTCAAAACCAATTGACGATGCCAAGTACGATAGGTGGGAAGAAAATAATCGAATGATAAGTATTTGTAGTCATTTAAATTACATTTGTAAACGTTTGTAAGCATTTGAAAATGGATAAAGATTGTATTAATTGCGGTACAAAGTTCGCTGGGAGAAGCGATAAGAAGTTCTGTTCGGAGCAATGCAGGAATGAATACAACAACCAATTAAATAAGGATGTGAACAACTATGTGAGGAACATAAACAACATCCTGAGGAAGAATCGCCGCATTCTTTCCCAATTAAATCCAGGTGAAAAAACCAATGTTCACAAGGATAAAATGTTATCCAGTGGTTTCGATTTCAGCTACTACACCAACACCTACACCACCAAATCGGGATCGATTTATTACTTCTGTTATGAGCAGGGGTATTTGTCGATCGGGAACGACTTTTACGCCTTGGTGGTGAAAAAAGAATTTGTTGCTTAATTCACTTTTTGTAAAACCTTAGCTTGTTAGCTGCGTTAGCTAAATAGCAATTTATATGTTGCAACATATATATTTCAAACCCCTAAAATATAAAGCATTATGAGTTACATGGATCAGGTAAAAGGTTTGTACGGAATGATCGGTCAGGGTCAGATGATGGATGCCTTTGAAAAGTACTACCACAATGATGTGGTGATGATTGAGCCCAATGGCGACACTTGTGAAGGCAAGGATGCCAATCGTGAAAGAGAAAAGCAGTTTTTGGCAAATATTAAAGAAATGCATGGCGGAGGAGTGACCGGGATGACTTCCGGTGAAGAAGCTGGCATTACCATGGTGGAAAACTGGATGGATGTAACTTTTCAGGACGGCAATCGCATCAAGATGGAACAGATCGCCAGGCAAAAATGGCAAGGTGAAGAAATCATTGAAGAAAGGTTTTATTACAACATGCCCGGATAATTTGGTCGGTAATATTGAGAAGGGGGAATTCCATGTTTGGGGTTCCCTTTTTTATTGAGTTGACTTTTGAATCACTTTATAGTACTCCCTTGGTACTGGGCAATTGGTCTCCGCTCTTTTTTACCGCCATTTGGATGGTTTTCGCCCAGGCTTTAAAAATTGCTTCAATTTTGTGGTGTTCGTTTTGCCCTTCGGCCTTTATGTTGAGGTTGCATTTGGCCGTATCGGTGAATGACTTGAAAAAGTGGTAAAACATCTCAGTGGGCATTTCGCCGATTTTTTCCCTTTTGAAATCTACCTCCCAAACGAGCCAGGGCCTTCCTCCAAAATCTATGGCTACCTGAGCCAGTATATCGTCCATTGGGAGAAGAAAACCGTAACGGGTAATGCCTTTTTTATCTCCCAGCGCCTGAAGGAATGCCTCCCCTAAAGCCAAAGCGGTGTCCTCAATGGTGTGGTGCTCATCGATATGAAGATCGCCATCGACGTTGATGTCAAGGTCACAGCCGGAATGTCTTGCCAACTGCTCAAGCATGTGATCAAAAAACCCAAGACCGGTAGAAATGCTACTGGTTCCTGAGCCATCCAGGTCAAGGTCAATCTTGATTTTTGTTTCGTTTGTATCCCGGATAATTGTTGCCTTCCGGTTAGTTCTTCCCTTCAAATACTGATAGATATCTTTCCAATTTGTTGTTGCGAGGGTGGCGCTTTCAACAGGTTTGTCCGTAAACTGGATAGACATGCAGCCAAGGTTTTCGGCGAGTTTGACATCGGTCGGCCGGTCACCGATGACGTAGGAATTTTTCAGGTCGTAGCCTCCGGATAGATACTCTTTTAACATCCCTATTCCGGGTTTTCTGGTGTCCAAATTGTCCTCGTCAAAGCTTTTGTCAATATGAACTGCGCTAAACTCTACGCCTTCTGATTTTAGTGTTTTTAACATCAAATCCTGCAATGGCCAAAAAGTATCCTCGGGAAATGACGATGTGCCCAGGCCATCCTGGTTGGTGACCATCACCAATTCAAAATCAAGCTCGGTTGCAATGCGGTGTAGGCCAACAATAGCGCCAGGGATGAATTCGAATTTTTCCAGGGAGTCGATCTGAAAATCAATTTCGGGCTCAACAATAATTACCCCATCACGGTCGATAAACAATACTTTTTTCTTCATGTCATTTCGGTCAAAACTTGTAAAAGCCGATCATTTTCAGCGGGTGTTCCAATGGTTATTCTCAGGCAGTTTTGGCAATGAAGTTGGCTGCTTCGGTTCCTGATTACGATCCCGTTTTCTTTCAGGTATTTGTCCGTCGATAACGCATCATGAAATCGAACCAGTAAAAAATTGGCATCGGAGGGAAAGACACACTCAACTGACCTTAAGGAAGCTAACGTATTTGAAATCCTTGTTCTTTCAATTAAGAGTTTTTCAACAATCAAATCTTTTTTAGGAGTTTGATCAAGCGCCTCCAGGGCAAGCTTTTGAGTTGATTCATTTACGTTATATGGTGGTTTGATCTTGTTGAGCAGCTGGATGATTTCAGTGTCACCAAATGCCATGCCCAGCCTGATAGCAGCCAGCCCCCAGGCTTTGCTAAAAGTCTGAAGAATGATCAGGTTGTCAAATTTGTTAAGTTCTACAATTAATGATTTCTTGTCAGTGAAGTCAATGTAAGCCTCATCCACGATCACCAGTCCATCGAAATTAGATGCTAATTCAACGATAGCCTCCCGATCAACTAGATTGCCGCTGGGATTATTAGGGCTGCAAACAAATATCAGCTTTGTTCTGGCTGTTATGGCGTTTTTAATCCCGGTCAAATCAATCTGGAAATCGGATGTTAGCGGTACTTCAACAGTTTTTACGTGATTGATGTCGGCGCACACTTTGTACATTCCGTAGGTGGGAGGCAAAATAATAATCTCATCCGAAGCCGGTTCGCAAAATGCCCGAATCAGGAGGTCGATGGCCTCATCGCTGCCATTTCCCAGGAATATTTGGTTGGGTGACACTTTTTTAATGGCACCCAATTCAGCCTTGATCTTCAATTGAAGGGGATCGGGATAGCGATTAAATGAACCAGAAGGAATTGACCCAAAAGGATTTTCATTCGCATCCAGGTATACCTCGGCTGAGCCCTTGAAATCATCCCGGGCGGAGGAGTACGGGTTTAGATTGAGCAGGTGTGGCCTGACAAGTTTTTCAAGATTTTTCATTTTCTTTTAAAAACTTAAGCCTTAAGGTAACAGCATTTTTGTGTGCTTCCAGTTGTTCAGCTTCAGCCATTTTTTCAATCACGGGGCCAATGTTTGTAATGCCTTCTTCACTAATTTCCTGAAAGGTGATTTTCTTCACAAAGCTGTCCAGTGATACACCGGAAATTGATCTTGCCCAACCATTTGTTGGCAAGGTGTGATTGGTGCCGGAGGCATAATCACCCGCAGATTCAGGGGTATAATCACCAAGAAATACAGATCCTGCATTATAGATTTTCCTGGCAATCTTCTGAGGTTTCCTGGTGGAAATGATGAGGTGTTCCGGGGCGTACCTATTGATAAATTTTATGGCTGTTTTTCTATTCGGTAACTCGATGGCAAGGCTATTGGACAAGGACTTACTGGCCATGTTTTTACGAGGGAGCACATTTATCTGTGCCTCTATTTCTAGGAGGACTTTTTCAATAAAATCTTTCGAAAAGGCGACCAGGATTACCTGGCTGTCCATGCCATGTTCGGCCTGGGAAAGTAGGTCGGCAGCCACAAATTCCGGCCGGGCTTCGTCATCAGCCACAACCAGTACCTCTGAAGGGCCAGCGGGCATATCGATGGCAACCCCATGACCCACTAGTTGTTTGGCTGTAGTTACGAATTGATTCCCCGGTCCAAATATCTTATCCACCCGAGGTATGGATTCGGTGCCATAAGTCATGGCTGCAATGGCTTGTGCGCCACCTACTTTAGCAACTTTATTAATTCCTAAAAGGTGTGCGGTGTAAAGAATTGTTGGATTGATTTTTCCTTCAGAATTGGTTGGCGTACAGAGGACTACTTCCTTGCATCCGGCAATTTTGGCTGGAATTCCCAGCATTAATACGGTTGAGAATAAAGGCGCTGTTCCTCCAGGAACATAAAAGCCAACTTTTCGAAGAGGAACACTCTTTCGTTTGCAGATCACTCCGGGCATGGTCTCCAGTTCGAGATCATCAGTTTTTTGAGCTTCATGAAATTTATTAATGTTAGCACAAGCAACATTGATAGCTTCTTTTAGGTCATCAGAAACGAGTTCCCCGGCTTGTTCCAATTCCTCCTCGGTAACAATGATGTCGTCGATTTTGACGTGATCATATTCCCATATGAATTTCTTCAATGCGCTATCACCATTTCTTTTTACTTTATCTAGAATGGGTTGAACGATTCTCTCAATCTTTGAGAAATCCTGGGTTGGCCGTTTAGTGAGAGTTTCCCATTGCTCTTTGGCAGGGTTTACTATCACCTTCATGACCTGATCTTTTTTCTTGTTTTTTGGCATTATAAGATCATTTTTTCGATTGGTACAATCAGGATTCCTTCGGCGCCAGCCTTCCTGAGTTTTTGAATGCTCTCCCAGAATTCGTCCTCTGTTATCACTGAATGGATTGAACTCCACCCCTCGGTAGCCAAAGGCAAAACAGTGGGGCTCTTCATGCCGGGCAGTAGCTTAATAATATCCTCTAATTTATCATTTGGAGCGTTAAGCAAAATATATTTATTGTTTTTGCCAGCCTGAACCGAATCAATTCGGAACTGCAATTGGTCAAGAATCTCTAGCTTTTTTGTATCAAGTTTTTTGTTGGCAACCAGGACCGCTTCCGAGTGAAGGATTGTTTCTACTTCTTTCAGCCCATTGGTCAGCAAAGTGCTCCCACTGCTCACGATATCGCAAATGGCGCTTGCCAGCCCAATTCCCGGCGCTATTTCGACCGATCCTGAAATTTCATGAATATCCGCCTTTATCCCTTTCTTCTTCAAAAAGGCGTTTAAAATATTGGGATAAGATGTAGCAATGCTTTTTCCCTCAAGGTCATCCACGCCATTGTAAGTGTCAGACTTGGGAACGGCAAGGCTTAATCTGCATTTTGAAAACCCGAGCCTTTTTACCAGCTCAAGATCTTTCCCTTTTTCTTCAACTTCATTTTCACCTACGATGCCAATGTCTGCCACTCCGTCGGCTACATAGCCGGGAATGTCATCATCTCTCAAAAAGAGGAATTCCAGCGGAAAATTGTCGGAGACTGATTTTAGCTTACCGCCACCGTTTGAAAAACGTATGCCACATTCCCTGATTAAATTAAGTGAGGTATCGCTTAAGCGACCGGATTTTTGAACCGCAATTCTTAAAACAGTACTCATTATGAGGTGAAATTCTGTTCGTAAAAGTTAAGTAAATGAAAATAAAAGGATATAAATCCCAAGGGGTAATGTTGATGCTCTCCTCCTAAGAGGTGTGATGATGATGGAAGAAAAAATTTGAAAAAATCAACATTTTGTCTTTTTGGTGGGGCAAAGGTAGGATTTAATCAATCCTGACAAATAAATTTTTAGTTAAGTTTATCAGGACATTAATGAGGCTTTATGACTGATGTTTTAAATAAACTGGCGGCCAATTATCGATTCGATGTTCCAAAGGATTGGGGGCGAATCAACACCATTGACATGCACACCGGCGGTGAACCACTTCGAGTGGTAGTGTCAGGTTTTCCGGAATTAATTGGCCAAACGGTGTTGGAAAAAAGAAGATTCCTGAAAGATAACCATGACGGATTGCGGACAGCAATCATGTTTGAGCCCCGTGGTCATGCTGACATGTATGGGTGTGTGCTCACACCACCGGAGCGGCCTGGCAGTGACTTCGGGATCATTTTCATGCACAATGAGGGCTACAGCACAATGTGCGGCCATGCCACAATTGCCATAACGAAATTGGCAGTTGAGATGGGTTGGGTAGAGGCGGTTGAGCCAATCACTGAAATCGGGATTGATGCACCTTGCGGGTTAATTAAAGCGTTTGCAGAAGTGGATTCCGGCAAGGTGCCATCCTGCAAATTTCACAATGTTCCATCATTTGTTACCGGGATTGATCGTGAAATTGAATTGCTGGGAATCGGCAAAATAACTTATGACATCGCCTACGGAGGAGCCTTTTACGCTTATTTGGACGTTGATCAATTGGGCTTGGGACTGACGCCTGAGAATTACCAGCAGCTCATTCATTATGGAAAAT
>Ga0316189_10003561_pt1 | contig 15087 bp, 14 predicted proteins | sample LowCovwburrow_MG_FD_204930 | JGI IMG/M metagenome (GOLD analysis project Ga0316189, IMG submission 204930) | Coastal sediment microbial communities from Maine, United States - Lowes Cove worm burrow | ecosystem: Environmental > Aquatic > Marine > Coastal > Sediment | place: USA: Maine... | reverse complement strand
CGACGATTGCGTGATAACAATCCCAGTTGCGCGCGGCCTTGCCGATACCGCCATACACGACAAGGTCCTCTGGTCGTTCGGCCACGTCCGGATCGAGGTTATTCATCAGCATGCGCAACGGCGCTTCAGTCAGCCAACTCTTGGCTTGCAGCGTTGTACCGGTTGCCGCCCTGATCGGGTGCTTGTTGTTCATTGGCTTATGTTCTCCAGATTGACGACACCTGCTGATGTCGATCTTTGCGTGCCCGGCGGCGTGTAGTCGCCGGCCAGTTCGTAACGACTTCCAGGGTGACTCAGGCGTGCAAACGTCACTGGTCTGCCGCGAGACCAGGTGCGTCGTATGACGACGAGGCACGGCTCGTCGGCAGCCATTTGCAGTCGCTTGCGCACAGCCGCGTTCGGACTCTGTGCCCTTACGCGCTGCTCCGCTGCCTGCAGCGGCGCTATTGATGTGAGGTAGGCACTGGGAGTTACACGGGTGAAGTCCTGTTGCAGACAGTCCGGCGCAAACTCGGCGATGACGTGTCGATCTTCAATTTGCACTGCCACGCCGTTTTCGTAGTGCAGCAGTTCAACGTGAAAAACGTCAGTGCCCTGCGCCACGTGCAGCGCCTTTGCAATCTCGCCGCGTGCGCGTTGCCGCGACAGCCGCAGCACCTCGCTGCTGTGTCCATGCCCGCGAGCCGCAATCTCCTCTGCAATGTTCTGCACTTCCAGTACATGTGACTGGGAACGAAAATCCGCAACGAACGTACCGCGGCCCGCGACACGATCAACATAGCCTTCGTCGGTCAGTTCGCGCAGCGCCCGGTTGGCCGTCATACGCGACACCTTCATTGCTTCGACAAGCTCGTTCTCCGACGGTACGCGATCGCTTGGCCGCAGTTCTCCCGCCGATATGCGCTCAATGATGAGATCTTTCAGCTGCTGGTACATTGGTTTCGCCGCGCCTCTCACCACGCCACTCCTATCTCGCCGAGCGCGGCCTTATAGCCTGCTCTCGACTGCTCGCGTGAACGGTGCATGCCGTCTTCGACGCACCACTCGCCGTTCACCATGACACGCTCGATTGGCAGCCTGTAACCCGAAAACACCAGCGCATCGAGTATTGAAGCGTCACTGTGGCCGAGCAACATCGGGTCATCTGCAAAAAGCGCAACGACGTCTGCCGGGGCTCCCGCTTGCAGGCCCGCAACACCGCGACTGCCGGCCTGCAGGCCTCCGTGCAATGCCCTTACGAACAGCTCGCTGCCCACATGAGCATCCTGTAACGATGCAACGTTGCGCGATTGCGTGGCGAGCCTCTGCCCATACTCAAGCCAACGCAGCTCCTCAAACGGGTTGATGGAAATGTGGCTGTCGGAGCCGATGGCGATGTTGCCGCCGTTGGCGAGGAAGCGCCGCAGTCGAAACAGGCCATCACCGAGGTTCGCCTCTGTGCTCGGGCACAGACAGACTACGGCCGCTGTCTTCGCGAGCGCCTCGGCCTCTTCTTTGTCCATATGGGTCGCGTGTACCAGGCACCAATTTCGATTCACGTCATAGTTTTCCAGCAGCCAGCGCACCGGCCGCCTGCTGTTCGCCGCCATACATTGATCCACCTCGCGCTGTTGTTCGGCGATATGCAGATGCAGCGGCACGTCGTCTTTGCCGGCGATGCCAGCAATCACCTTGAGCGATTCATCACTGACGGCACGCAGGCTGTGAGCGCCGATGCCGATATTGAGGCTACTACTACTGTGCGCCCTGGCACGCTCGTAGTGCTGCAGGAACTCATCCAGTGATTGCGCAAACAATCGTTGGCTGCCCTCCGGCTGCGGCTTGTCGAAACCGGCTCTCTCGTAGAGCACTGGCACATAGGTCAGCCTGATGCCGCAATCGTCTGCCGCTCGCCGCAGCGCATCGAACATCACGTCGTCAAGCGCGGTCGAACCGGGCTCCTGATGCAGGTAGTGGAACTCGGCAACGGCCGTATAACCGGCTTCCAGCATTTCCGAGTAGGCCTGTCGTGCGAGCGCATACAGAATGGAGGCATCAACTGCAGCCGCCAGCGCATACATGCGCTCTCGCCAGGTCCAGAAACTGTCGCGTCCGGTTGGCGAACGCTCTTCCGTATGACCCGCGAGCGCGCGCTGGAAAGCATGGCTGTGTGCATTGGTCAGTCCCGGAATCGCGAAACCCACAACCTCGTCTGCATCCTGCTGTGACTGTCCGGCAGAGACTGACAGCAGCCGGCCTTCGCCAATGTCGAGCATGACGGAGTCAGACCAGCCGTCTGGCAACAACGCTTTGTGGGCAAACACCTTTTGCATTAGCGGTTTCCGCAGGTTGTATATACAAGCTGCAGCATGATACGGTCGTTTGCCTGTGAGGAGCAAGTGAATGGCGGACTGGGACCTGCTGCTGACCGACGCACATATAGCGTCGATGACCGATGGCGACACGCCCTATGGCGTGATTTCAGATGCGGCGCTGGCTGTCAAAGACGGCCTCATCGCGTGGCTCGGCCCGCAACACAAGCTGCCCGATTGCGAGGCTGCGGCGACCCGTAGCGTGGCCGGACAATGGCTCACGCCAGCGCTCATTGACTGTCATACCCACCTGATTTTTGGCGGCGATCGCGCCGAGGAATTTGAGCAGCGCCTGCTCGGCACGAGCTATGAAGAGATAGCGAAACAGGGCGGCGGCATCATGTCCACGCTGCGGGCAACGCGCAATGCCAGCGCCGACGAGTTATTCGAAACCGGCATGCAACGATTGCGGGCACTTGCCGCGGAAGGCGTCGCAACCATCGAGATTAAGTCCGGTTACGGGCTGGATGTCGAGAACGAGATCAAGATGCTGCAAGTTGCACGACGACTTGGCAATGAATCCGGCCTGACTGTGCGCACTACCCTGCTCGCCGCGCACGCAATCCCGCCCGAATTTCGCGACGACCCCGACGGCTATATCGATATCATCTGTGACGAGCTGTTGCCGTACGTTGCAAAGCACAACCTGGCCGACGCCGTTGACGCGTACTGCGAGTCCATTGCGTTTCGCGCACCACAGATTGCACGGGTTTTTGAAGCAGCGCGGAAACTGGAGCTACCGGTCAAACTGCATGCGGACCAGCTGAGCGACGGTGGTGGCGGCGAGCTTGCCGCACACTTCGCGGCAATGTCGGCCGATCATCTTGAGTACACCAGCGCTGCCGGAATCAAAGCGATGGCACACGCAGGCACCACCGCCGTGCTGTTGCCTGGTGCTTTCCTGACCTTGGGTGAGACGCAATTACCGCCCATAGACACGATGCGTGAGCAAGGTGTTTCAATGGCACTGGCATCGGACTTCAATCCGGGCACCTCGCCGATTTGCTCATTGCGTCACTCAATGCTGCTCGGAGCACGACTGTTCAAACTCACTCCGGAAGAATGCCTGGCCGGCGTCACACGCAATGCGGCAAAAGCGTTGCACCTTGCCCACGATCGCGGCACTCTCGAAGTCGGCAACCGGGCCGACATTGCCGTCTGGGATATGCGTCACCCTCGCGACCTGTGTTACTGGCTGGGCGTACCGCAACTTAGCTTCCTGCTGGCGGCTGGAAAAACGATATAACAATGAAATCCGCGCTGAATCTAAAGCGCAGCTTTGTCATTACACTCGGCCTGATGACGGCTGTTGCCGCGCTTACCGTCGACGTAAGCCTGCCGGCCGTACCCGCCATGGTCGACGCACTCGGCACGAATCTCTCACGCGGCCAGAAAATCATCGGTATCTTCATGCTGGGCATGGCCTTTGGCCAGATACCGGCCGGGCTGTTTTCAGACAGGCTGGGCAGACTGCCCGTTTTGTACGCCGGTCTATTTGTGTTCACCGGCGCCGCGATCGTCGCGGCAGCCGCCAATAGCATCGAACTCATGCTGGTCGCGCGTTTCGTGCAGGGTATCGGCGCCGCAGCCTCTGTTGTGCTTTCACGCGCCATCGTTCGCGACGTTGCGCATGGCACTGATGCCGCGCGACTGATGTCGCTCATGACGATGATATTTACGGTGGCACCAGTAATTGCGCCGAGCATAGGTGCCCTGCTGGTCGCACAATGGGGTTGGCGCGCACCCTTCATCCTGATCGTTGTCGCGGGTATCAGCATCACGTTCAGCATCCGCGCCAATATTGGTGAGACGCATACCCCGAACCCACAGGGTCACCCTGTGAGACAACTGCAGAACAGCACTCGCGAGTTCTTTTCACACCGGCAGAGCATCTGGGGATTGCTGTTACTGATCCTGCCACCGGCTGGCTTCATGTCAGTGATATCAATTTCGGCGGCGCTCGCGGTTGAGATCTATGGTTATTCTCTGCAGCGCTACGGACTGCTGTTCGCCCTGGCCGGAATTTCTATCCTCGCCGGCTCTATCGTTAATCGCTACCTCGTGCTGCGCTTCGATCAACTGCGGCTAATCGGTGTCGGTGTAGCGCTGATAGCCATTTCATCCATGCAGCTGCTGATCATCGCGTGGCTCGACACCGCACCGTTCTGGTGGCTGTGGGGCTGCGTCTGCCTGTTCATGTTTACTATTGCAATACTGATGGCCAACTCGACGGTTCTCGCGCTCGATCCGTTGCCCAAAGTTGCGGGCGTCGCATCATCTATCATCGGCACAATGCAAAACCTGGTTGGCGCAGCTGGCGCACTGGGCGCGGCGGCCATCTACAACGGCAGCATTCGAAACTCGGTCATTATAATGGCGGCCGTGGGCATAACGGTGACCCTGATCTTTCTGCTCAAGCCGCTGATTGCACCCGGCCCATTCACGCAAAACCCTGACGAGCTGGCGCGCGACTAAGGCAGTTCGGTCAGCACCGCATCGACCGACTGGCGCTGCTGCTGCGGCGTGATCTTGGCGTAGCCGTACCAGATCATTCCGACCACGAACTCGGTTGCTTCATCAATACCGATAATGTCGAACAAGTGCGGGTTGCGCGTGATCGGTCCGCTCGTCCATTTTGTGCCAACGTCAGCCTTCCACAGGTACAGCATCAGGTTCTGCACCGCTGCACAGCAGGCGCCGTAGTCTTCCTGCTGGAGTAAGGCATCGTCCGAGCGCCTGCAGGTCACCACAAGCCAGCCGGGCTTCTGTGACCACTGCTCGGCTTTGAACTCAGCGGGTCCGTCGCCTTTCTTTTGCGCTGTGATCTCTCGCACCAGGTCAATACAGCGCGAAATCGTCTCCGGCCCAAGCAGGTAAAACTGCCAGGGCTCGGTGACATGATGATTAGGCGCCCAGGTCGCCACCTCGACAGCTTCTCGTACCAGGTCGTCGGGTACGGCGAGCTCAAGGTAGAGGTTTATCGTACGCCGCCCGGTCAGCACCTCGGCGAAATCACGAAGCTCCTGCGTTTCGTAGCTGGGCGCCTTGTTCTTCGCCATTCAGCTCTTGACGCCAACCGTCATGCGACGCAGTACGTCGTTCTTTACGATGAAGTGGTTATAGAGCGCACCGAGTACGTGTATCGCGAGTAATACCGCGATGGCAATCCACACACTCTCGTGGATTTCCTCCCAGAAGTGGTGGCCCTCCTCACTCTTCGCGACCGGCAACGGTATCGAAAACAGGCCGAAGAAAGGCAATCCGCTTCCATTCGTCGCGACGGTCATGGCGCCCGCGACGAGCTGCACGTAAATGCTCACGTAGAGGCCCCAATGCACCACCGCACTCGAGAGTCGTTGCCAGCCCGGCATAGCGTCGGGGTGGGCCGGGACACTGCCGCGCAGGCGCCAAAACAGGCGCGCTGTCATGAGCACGAATACCAGCAATGCAATGGAACCATGCAGCGCCCGAATTTCGGTCTTTTCCGGACCGCGCTCCATTCCTGATTGCTGCAAACCGAGCCAGATCAACGCGAAAATGCCGATGGCTACCAGCCAGTGCAGCGCTTTAGCCAGTGATCCCCATTCCATCGTTGTGTTACGCAATCCCATGTGTTTCTTCCTCTCAAAAACTAAGCGGCATTCATCGAACTCTCGAGGGTTCTATCCTGATATTCACGGCCAAGCCGGACTGCAACGTACACCCAGGCGAGCGCTACGCCGCCAATGACGACGGCAATGCCTGACAGGCCCAATCCTAACTTGTCCGCAAGCAGTGTAAACAACCAGGCGGTGAGCACATCCCCGCCACGATAAATCACAACGTCGATAACCGGTTTGGCTTTAAACCGCGTCTCACGATTCAGCACCGTAAACAGCATTTCCCTGCTGGGCCGGGTAATCGCGTAGTTTCCAACGCGCCGCCCGATCTGGAAGATACCCAGCACGAGTAAGACCGGTGAGGCTACCAACGCCACTATCCCCAGCGCGACAAGGCCTGGAACCATGGCCAGCGCAGTCTGCATGCCAAGCTTGATAACAATGCGACTCGTGATGAGCGCCGCCGTAATCAGCGTAAGAGCATTTGTCGTGATTTCAATCCACGACCAGACCTTTGCCCGAAACTCGAGCGAGTATTCACGAGTCAGGTCCTGAATCTCGAAATAAACAAACGTGTTGATGGTCACGTAGAAGAGGATGAATGCGCAGATCCAGAGCAGGTAACGATCCGAAAAGAGTACGGTGAAACCAGAGAACGGGTTGGTCCCCAACGACTGCTGTGAACTCAGATCAGCCTGCAAATCTTCATTCTTCAATCGGGTGACTTTCAGGTTCCGCAGCACAGGAATAACGAACACCGGCACGATGAGCAAAGCGGCTGACAACAATAACAGGCCATTGGCACCGATGTTGTCGACCAGCGACGCGGTAATTATTGGCCCCAGGATTGCTCCGACCGTCGTTCCGGCCGCTATAACGCCGAACAGCCTGCGCGCCTGCGACTTGTTAAACACGTCGGTCATGAAACTCCAGAATACCGACAGGTTAAACAAACTAAAGACGCTGACCCATACATAAAAGCCCTTGTTTGCGAGGGTTGGATCAGGAACCTGGGTTCGGATGAAGTACAGCGCGATGAATGTCATTGCAAAAAACACATAGACACCCGGCACCATTACACGAAACCTGACGTAGGTCAGCGCCACACCGTACAGAGCGATGGCGAATAAGCTGAGTCCGAAATTTATCGTCCAGGTAATGCTCAGGCCAACATTGCCCCAATCGGCACCGAGCGCATCCCGGACCGGCTTGAGTATCGAGTATGACGTCATCAGGACCAGTACGAGCAAGAACGACACAAGCACCGCAGCCCATTCATTTCGCTCTACATTTGCAAGCGAACTCAAAAAACTCGCGCGAGGTTTTTCGGACTGAGCTCCAGCCATCAGTCGAGCCCGAGCTCGAATCCGGCTTCCAGTTCCTGTTTGGAATAGGCCCGGAATGCGATCATGGTCTCGGTTTCGACGATGCCGTCCTGGTGTCGCATCTGGTCGCTGATAACATCGGCCAGGTCATCGTTTTTTGCGACCTTCACGACGGCGACCAGGTCATAACGGCCGGCAACCGAGAACACTTCCGCCACACCCTTCATTTCTGCGATTTTGTTCGCAAGGTCCGGAATCCGGTTTGTTTCCGCCTTGATCAGGACGATAGCTGTAACCATGGGGCGCTCCGCAGGGTCTTTGAATAAACTGCGCGAAGCGTACCACTACACGGACTAATCCTCGACTGTCAGCCGTGTGCTCGGTGCGTGGCGCGGTTAATCACACAGCCTTTTCAAGCAGGTCAGTGGCGCAGATTGACTCCACCTCTCTGCATCGCGCCTTCGCCCGATACATGGCTTCGTCGGCCTCGCGCAGCAGGCCGGTAAGTGTACTCGCATGCTCGGGATACAGTGCAAGACCGATGCTCGCAGGACAATGCAGCGCATGTGAGCCAATCGCATACTGCTTCTCGAGTGCCAGCGTCAGACGCTCCGCCAGCTGATCAGCCGTATCGGACTCAACATCGGGTACCAGAGCGACGAACTCATCGCCACCCGGACGGCCGATAATGTCGCAGGATCTGAGGCTCGACTTGAGTCGATCCGCAGCGATTTTCAGCAGTTGGTCGCCTATCTCGTGACCGTACCTGTCGTTGATTCCTTTGAAACCATTGAGGTCGATAAACAGCAAGGCGCCCTTCGCATCATCGGCACTACCGGATAGCTTGCTGGTCGCATCGCGCTCGAAACCGCGCCTGTTGAGCACGCCGGTGAGCGGATCCGACCAGGCAATCGACTCCATCTGGCGCACCTTCGCTTTCTCCGCCGTGATATCGACGATTGTCGCCGCCATGTCATCGCCGACCGGCTCGCAGACGAGTCGCAGCCAGCGCTTGCTTATGCCGCGAATTTGCTGCACCTCGGATTCAAAGCGTTCACCGGACTCTATGGCTTCTGTCGACGAGTCAAGCAGCTCCTTTGCCTCTCGGCTGTCCATTCCCGTAGTCACGAGCTGCAGAATATTTGCGGCATTTTCATGCACGATTGAATCGGGATCGACGCCCAGGAATCGGCCCGCGGCCGCATTCGCGAATATGCACAACAAGGACCGGCCAGCGCCGTTTTCGTCATCGTTCCAGCGAAAGCGCACAACGCCATTAGCCGAGTGGTCGATGAGGGTCCGCAACAGCTTCTCGCTGGCGCGGACTTCGCTCTGGGCTTTTTCCACATCACTTACATCGCGGAACATCAACACGCGGCCACCGCGCGCGGATGTGCCATGAGTTGATATATCCGAAGACTGGACGTGCAGAAAACGGCCCGTTGCAGTCATCATTTTCTGCGGTTCGCCGGAATTCAGCGCCTCGTAGACTTCCGGGCAATCTGCGCCAAAGATCTGCTCCAGTGGTGAGCGCAGCGCCTGGGTCTCGTTGATGTTCAACATGCTCTCAGCACCGTGATTGAGACCGATGACGCGGTTTTGGTCGTCAATGACTACGACCGGATCCTGCATGTTCTGGAATACGGTCTCGTAAGCCACAGGCGTGAACTCGACGATCTGTTCGCCGACAATCAACCACGCGTAAATCGGCAGCATTGCGCTGAAGAGAAACGGTACAAAAGAAATTGTGTTGGAGCCGAAGCCGAAATCGTAGGCCAACGTGGTGGTAAGCGGCGCAACACACGCAGCGACCAGCAGGAACAGTCCACGACGATGAGCCGGTGCTACCGCAGAACTGTGAACGATCAGTGTCAGCATCGCGGCACCAATCACGGCGTAACTGTATGGGGCGTGCACAAACAGGAACCAGGGGCCCCAGCGCTCCGGGCGAGTCAGGAACTGGCCTGCCTCATTGGCAATCGGCAGGTACCACATAGCCTCGTGGGAGGCGTTGCTTGCAGCCAGTGCTATGGAAATCGTCGGCACTACGATGAGCAGCAGCAGGTGTCCCGGTGGGGTTTTGCTGCCCGTGTATTCGCGAAAGGCAACAAGAGCCACAACCGGCAGCAACGCGGTTCCGAAAAAGTGGCAGGTCCGTCCGATCGTGAACACGAGAAAGTCATTCGACAACAGTTCGACTGCGCCGCCAACGACCCAGATGCTGATAACGACAAACAAAGTACCAATTGGCATGGTGCCGGTGTCGCGGCGTGCGGCAAGCAGCCGGGCGCCCAGCAGCAAATAGCAGACTGCTGTAAAAATAAGCAAAGCGGACAACATGACGTCCAGGCTCATTCGCGTTCTTCGTGGTTACCAGACAGGCAAGCAATGTTACTGAGGACAGGCCGCTGAATCCGGACCGGATTCTCACCTTTGCAAAGCCGGCAAAACAACCGTGGTCGAAAAATCACAGATAAGCGCTGGTAGCAAGCGCATCTGGCACGGCAGGGTAATATAACTTATTGTTTTATAAGCTCTTTAAGAGTGAATCACGAAACTCGGCGGGACCGATGGCATCGAGCGCCTCCAGGAAGTCTCCCGCGTCACCCTCAGTGGCCAGGGAAAACTGCAAATAGTCGTCATTTTCGGCATAACTGGCCGCACGCCAGTGGCACATCGTCACCGTCGTGGCGACCCGCGTTCGAATCAGCAAGTGCAGCAGGTCCAGCTCCTGCTCGGTCAACGGCACACGGGCGTGGTACGCGGCGACGAACGGCACAATTAACGACAAGGGATCAGCCGGCGTCCGCAGGTAGGAAGCCGCGACTGCCAGATCGACCAGCAAGGGCGCTTCCAGCATATCGCCAAAATCGATGATGCCGGTGACGCTCTGGCCAAGCGCATCCACCATAACGTTGTCCGGATTAGCGTCGTTGTGAATCACCTGGCGACGCAGCGTTGCGAACTGCGGCAATGCTTCCGCTCCGAATGCCTCGAAAACCGCGGCTAGCCTCGAGCGTCTGCCCGCATCCGGAATACAGGCGAGCTTGTCTTGCAGCATAAGCGCACGCTGCATATCCCACAGCAACGGCTGGTGCTTGCCCGGATGATCGAAAGCGCGCAAGGCTAATCCGAGTTCAGCCAATACCCGGCCAAACGAAGCGGCCAGTTGCGGCGTGACTTCTGCGCCAGACATCGGTGATCCGCTGACATAGCTTACGACACGGAAGATATGTCGCCTGCCTTCATGCTCGATGCTCGTCAGCAAGTCACCAGTAACCGTCCTGATCACCTCGGGCGCTTCCGCCGCGAAACCCTGCACCTGAATATGCGCGAGGGCTTCGGCCTGCATACCGGCGATGAGCTCTGTCTCCTCTGCGCCTGCTATCTTGACGATATAGCGACGACCATCGGTCGCGCTCAGCCGCAGGTTGTGGTCCCGCTCGCTGACAAGCGCCATGCACTCGCCCGAGAGTCCGTATTGCTCGCGGAGCACGCCCTGGATAGCCGCGTCATCAATTTGCAGTGCCTTCATGGCGCCTACTGTACGGGCAGGCTGAGCCCGGCGAAAGTCAATTGGTGTGCCAGAAATGCCAACTGGTTCCGTCGCTTTTGAACATAATCGGTCAAAATCGCAGGGCTAATGAACCATCTGACTAAAATCGCCCGAGCTGCGACTCCCGGAACCGGAGTTCAATGCCGTCCGCGTGCCTATGGCAAGGACGGCATCGGCGATTTCCTGCGTGACGTAATGGCGCTCGCCAATGCCTCGGTGGAGGGCCCCCGCTACATCGTGGTTGGCGTCGGGTTTGATAGCCAGGGCCGACGAGCCCTTGGCAGCGTTGATCGCGACGACTTTTCGGGCAAGCCCTCGTATCAGTCGCTTGCGAACGAATACATTGAGCCGCCGATCCGGCTGCGCTACCAGCCGATCCAGGTGGATGGCAAACGCCTCGGTGTATTCGAGATCGGCGACTGCCAGGACCGCCCCTACATGATGCGCGCCGATTTCTCCGAGCGCCTGCGCCGAGGTGACGCCTACGCACGCGTCAAGAACTCCATCGTAAAGCTTGGGCGCCGGCAACTGCAGACGCTGTTCGAAAAGAAGTTCAGGGACTCGGTCTCAACATCTGACATCGAAATCGGCTTCCCTGGCGATATCATTCACAAGGAACAAACGCTGGCCAGCTGCAACTTGTCGAATCTGCCATCGGCTCTGGCGAGCAACAAACTGCAGCAAATGATGGAGATTCGGCAGATGTCGGGTAACAGCGGCTCCACCACGGTTATGGCACGCCTGACGCATGCGCGACTGTTCGGCTCAGATGATCCCTACACGGACAGAACACCCGAGCAGCTGATGGAAGAAATGCAGCAGCTTCGACTCAAATACCGCAATCAGGACGAGAACTACCTTTTCGAAGACAAGTACGAGTCACTGCAGTTGGTCGTATACAACCAGGGTGATGAGCCTATCCTCGATGCGTCACTGGCGATCGTCATGCCGAACCACAATGCGTTCTACGTGGCCGACCGACTGCCCCAGCTTCTGCGCAAAGACAAGTTCGTTGAGCGGACGCCGGAGGAACAGAGCCATTATCCGGCGGTTACATTGAATGATGATTCCGTTCACATAACGGCCAATATCGGTGACATTCCGGTCGGGGAGCCCGTACCCGTGTTTGCCACGCCCGTACGTGTATGTGTCGGCAGAGATCTGGCCGGACGGAAATTTGGCGTGCAGTACACGCTGTTCGGTCAGAATCTTCGTGCCCCGGCCAAGGGCAAGCTCAGGTTACGCTTTCGCTAGCTCATCCACTTTTCGACGCGCGGCGCTTCATAGCGCTCGAACTTACCCAACAGGCCCGCCGGGTCGGAATCGCACAGCAACATCTGGCGATTCTGCGCCTTAAGAAAGCCCTGCTCGACCGAGTGGTCAAGGTAGCCCAGCAACTGGTCAAAATAGCCCGCAATATTCAACACGCCGCAGGGCTTCTCGTGGAACCCCAACTGCGCCCAGGTCAACATCTCGATCAGCTCTTCGAGCGTGCCGAAACCACCGGGCATCGCGATGAAGCCGTCGGACAGAGCGGCCATCATGGATTTGCGAGCGTGCATTGTTTTCACGACATGAAGTTCGGTCAGGCCCTCGTGCGCGATTTCCTTTTTGAACAGCTTTTCGGGGATGACGCCGTGAACTTTGCCACCGAGCTCAAGGACGCCGTTGGCGATCACGCCCATGGTGCCGACGGATGCGCCGCCGTAGACGAGCTCAATTTTGTTCTCAACCAGGACCCGCGCAAGTGCATGAGCCGCGTCCGCATAGTCAGGCTTGATGCCGGGGCTGGAACCGCAATAGACACAAATTCTCTGCATCGTGTCGCTCTCAGGCAGAAAGTGGCCGCGACTTGGCGCTTTCCACAATCGCCGCGATTTCCGGGCGATGCTTGCGCAGCTCTTCAGGCGTCAGCGCATCCAGCTCATGTGGAAACACCAGCCATTCGTCTGTTTCACGAACAAAGAAGTCGGGCACCAGGTCCGTCTGGTTGCGACTGGGCTTGTACCAGGGGACCGCGATCTTGATTTCTTCGGCGGTGTTGCCGCGCGCACGCCGCGACAGCTCTTCAATCACGGCCTTGATGGTATTGCCGGTATCGAACACGTCATCGACGATCAGGACGCGATCATCGTGGCGGATCTTCTTGATGATGTAATTCAGGCCATGTACGGCGACCGCGCCGCGTTCATCGACGCCGACGTAGGACGAGGTGCGAATGGCGATATGGTCGGCACCGATGCCGCAATAGGAGAAGATCTCCTGTACGGCCATACCTACCGGCGTGCCGCCGCGCCAGATGGCGATAATCATGGTCGGCTCAAAGCCTGACTCGAGCACCTGGACCCCCAGCTCGAACGAATCCTGCAAAAGGTCCTGTGCGGAAAGAACTGTCTTCTCCATATGGCTATAATGCCACAATGAACGAACGATTCATTAGTGCAGATGATCTGCTCAGAGACTCCTTTCAGCTGGCCGCAAATATCCACGAGGCAAGCTATGAACCCGACTTCCTGGTGGGCCTGTGGCGCGGTGGCAGCGCCGTTGGCATTGCCGTGCAGGAGGGCCTCGAACACTTCGGCGTAAAGACGGATCACATTGCGATCCGAACCTCCTATACCGGGGCGCGCAACTACTCGCAGATGGTCAGCAAGGCCGACGCTATCCGCGTACACGGCATGCAGTACCTGCTGGAAAATCTGTGTGCGCATCACTCGCTGCTGATCGTTGACGATGTCTACAGCACGGGCTCGAGCATCAAAGCGGTCATCAACCAGTTACGCACCCGGACGCGGCGCAACCTGCCACATGACATTCGTATCGCTACCGTGTGGTACCGGCCATCTGAGAAGACCATCCAGAAGCCCGACTATTTCGTGCATGAGACCAGCGACTGGCTGGTATTGCCGTATGAGTTGAGCGGCTTCTCACTGGATGAACTGCGCAACAACAAGCCAGAGATCGCACCGCTGCTCGAGCGCCTCAAGCCATTCGTTAAAGCCAGCGACGAACCCGTTCGATAGTGGGCCCTCGCGACCTGCTGCTGCAGCTCTTCGATGCTGCTGTTGCGGCCGCATTGCCGTCAAAGTGCATGGCGGGCGTCCTGCCGCAACGTCCACCGGGTGCTGTCACCGTGGTTGGCGCCGGCAAGGCCGCAGCACACATGGCTCGCGAACTGGAACGACAGTGGCAAGGTGATCTGCACGGGTTGGTCGTTGTGCCCTATGGCCACAGCGCAGCATGTCGCAATATTGAGGTCATTGAAGCCGCGCACCCCGTCCCCGACGCCGCTTGTGTGGCTGCCTCCAGGCGGCTACTCGATACCGTTTCCAATCTTGAGGAGGGCCACACCGTCGTGTGTCTGCTTTCGGGTGGAGGCTCATCATTGCTGACCCTGCCGCCGCCCTGGCTTACGCTGGCGCAAAAGCAGCATATCAACAAGCAACTGTTGCAGAGCGGTGCAGCCATCGATGAGATCAACTGCGTCCGCAAGCAGCTCTCCGATATCAAAGGTGGCAAGCTCGCTGCCGCTATTTACCCGGCGAATGTGCTGACCTACCTGATTTCCGATGTGCCCGGAGATGACATTAGCGTCATTGCCTCCGGACCAACGGTCGCGAGCACGACGAGCGCGCAAGACGCACTCGACGTCATTGATCGCTATCACGTCGAGCTGCCCGCTGAGATTCGCAGCAGAATTCAGACCGCGAAAGCCGTAGATCCTGCGCGGATTCGCGGCGAGGCTCGCATACTCGCCAACACCCGCAACGCGCTGCAGGCAGCCGCCGCATTGGCAGCGCAGAATGGCATTGAAGCGATTGTGCTCGGGGAACAGGTAGGTGATGCGCGCGAACTTGCAAAGCAGCACGCCACGCTGGCGAAAGACATGGTCGCCGGGGGCAGTCGCGCAGTATTGATATCCGGTGGCGAGACAACTGTGCACGTCACGGGCTCAGGCCGCGGCGGCCGCAATGGTGAGTATGCACTCGCATTGGCGATCGAGCTCGGCGGTGCCGCAGGCGTGTCGGCGATCGCCTGTGACACCGACGGCATCGACGGCGTGGGCGATAATGCGGGAAGCCTCGTTACAGCGGACACGCTCGCCCGTGCGAGAGCCATTTCATTGGATGCCGTGAAGCTGCAACGCAACAACGACAGTTACCGATTTTTCGAAACACTCGGCGACCTCGTTCACACGGGGCCGACGGGCACCAACGTAAACGATTTCCGTGCCGTGCTAGTCGGCGTTGACGACG
>Ga0316189_10003559_pt1 | contig 15091 bp, 14 predicted proteins | sample LowCovwburrow_MG_FD_204930 | JGI IMG/M metagenome (GOLD analysis project Ga0316189, IMG submission 204930) | Coastal sediment microbial communities from Maine, United States - Lowes Cove worm burrow | ecosystem: Environmental > Aquatic > Marine > Coastal > Sediment | place: USA: Maine... | reverse complement strand
TCAATTCACGGACGCTGCTTGCAGAGCTCGAAGAGCTCGAGCGCATTACTGCTCAACCCGCCCGTTTCCTGGTCGCATTTAGCGGCGGTCTTGATTCGACCGCGCTGCTGCACGCCGTGGCTGGCGTGCGCGAGCAACACTCGACAGACGTCGTCGCTGTACACATTGATCACCAACTGCAGGCGGACTCGTCGGATTGGGCGCGGCATTGCGAGACAGTTGCGGCAGGCCTCGACGTTGAGTTCATCTGCCGGACGGTGCAGGTAGACAGCAAATCCGGGCGAGGCATGGAGGCGGCCGCGAGAGATGCGCGCTACGCGGCGTTTCATGACCTGATGCGTGCCGGTGACTGTCTACTTAGCGCACATCACCGCGATGACCAGGCGGAAACGCTGTTGCTCAATCTCATGCGTGGCAGCGGCCCGACGGGCCTCGCCGGTATTCCGGCGGTGCGCAGTTTCGGCGAGGGCTGGCTGTGGCGGCCGCTGCTCGGCGTGCCGCGCTCCGATCTGGAAGCGTACGCTCGTGAGCATGAGCTGCAGTGGCTCGAAGACCCGTCTAACGCAACCGATGTCTTTGATCGCAATTTCCTGCGCCAGGAGATCCTGCCGCGCCTGGAGCAGCGCTGGCCGGGCGCTGACAAGCGCATCGTGCGCAGCGCCGAGCTTGCGCGGGATGCCGCTGGTTTGCTCGCGGAACTGGCCGATATCGATCTCCGCAACATGGCCGTCGCTGCAGGCCGTATCGATCTTGGAGCGTTCGACACGCTGTCAAAGCCGCGACAGAGAAACCTGTTGCGCCAGTTAGTCGCAAACCTCGGGCTGCCCGCGCCGCCAGCCGCGAAACTCGAGAGTATTCTCGAAGACCTTGTGCCTGCGCGCGAGGATGCGGCCCCCCTGGTGTGCTGGCCAGGGGCCGAGGTGCGGCGCTATCGGGGCCATTTGTTCGTGCTTTCGGATGCACCACCGGCGGTGCCAACACTGGAGCAATTTGTATTCGAGGACGGCGCCGAGACGGGTCTGTCCGCAGCCGTTATGGAGGCTGGTCTGGAGCTGCGTTTCCGTGAGGGTGGAGAAGAAATTCGTCCTTTAGGTCAAGCACATACACGCACTCTGAAGAATCTGCTTCAGGAAGAGGGCGTGTTGCCATGGATGCGCGAGCGCTTGCCGTTGCTGTATTCCGACGGTCGCCTGGTTGCCGTGGCCGACCTCTGGATCGACGCTGCCTCCGCGTCGTCGCCGGGGACCGCAATTCGCTGGCCTGAGCGACCACAAATCGTATGATCGAGTCGTTAGTCGTTGTGTCGCCAATGGCGTTCCGATAACATGCAAAGCCGTCATTTATTCAACGACGGCGCGTCACCTCCAGCCTTTTTCTGTTGCCCGCCTCGTCCACTCAGGAATCGAGCTCGCACATGACTTCGTATGTATTTATAACCGGTGGCGTTGTCTCGTCTCTGGGCAAAGGTATTACTTCTGCGTGCCTCGGCGCGATCCTTGAAGCGCGTGGCTTGACGATCAGTATGATCAAGCTGGATCCGTACCTGAACGTCGATCCGGGCACCATGAGCCCGTTCCAGCACGGCGAGGTTTTCGTGACCCACGATGGCACGGAGACGGATCTCGACCTCGGTCATTACGAGCGTTTCGTGCGCACGGCCAAAGGCGGCCGCCACAGCAACTACACAACTGGTCGCATCTACGAAAGTGTCATTGCCAAGGAACGCCGTGGCGATTACCTGGGAGCGACCGTGCAGGTCATCCCGCATATCACCAACGAAATCAAGGAAGGCGTGCAAAAGGGTGCGGGCGATGCGGATATTTGCCTGGTCGAAATCGGCGGTACGGTCGGCGATATCGAGTCACTGCCGTTCCTGGAGGCTATTCGCCAGATGGGCGTGGAGCTGGGACACGAGAGGGTTGCTTACGTGCACCTGACGCTGGTCCCTTATATCGCGACATCGTCAGAGATCAAGACCAAGCCCACTCAGCACTCGGTAAAGGAGCTGCGCTCGATCGGAATTCAGCCGGATATCCTGGTGTGCCGTTCGGAACAGCCATTGCCGGATGAGCAGCGCAAGAAAATTGCGCTGTTTACCAATGTGCGCGAATCCGCGGTTATCTCGGCCTACGATGCGGACGATCTCTACAAGATCCCGGAAATGATGCATGAGCAGGGTCTCGACGATATCGTCGCCAAACAGTTCGGGCTGGACCTGCCAGTCGCTGACCTGCACGAGTGGCACGAGATCGTGGACGCCAAGCAGCACCCGACCGCCGAGGTGAATATCGCGATGGTTGGCAAATACATGGACCTCAAGGACTCCTACATATCACTTGTTGAGGCGCTGCAGCACGGTGGCATACACACGCGCACGCGCGTGAATATCCACTACATCGAATCGGCAGGTGTCGAAGAGTCAGGCGTTGATGGCTTGCGCGATATGGACGGCATCGTCGTGCCCGGTGGCTTCGGTGATCGTGGTATCGAGGGCAAAATCCAGGCCGTGCAGCTGGCGCGCGAGAGCGGCATACCGTATCTCGGGATATGCCTTGGCATGCAGGTCGCGGTCATCGAGGCGGCGCGCAATCTCGCTGGCTTGGACGGCGCGATGAGCACGGAATTTGATGCTGATACGCCGCATCCGGTGGTTGGCCTGATTACCGAATGGCAGGACGCTGCGGGCAGCGTGGAGGAGCGCGACGAGCAATCCGACTTAGGCGGCACGATGCGCCTGGGTGCGCAGCAAATATCGCTGCAGGAGGGCTCACTGGCGGCAACGACCTACGGCAGTACCTCCATCGTTGAGCGACATCGACACCGCTACGAGGTCAATAACAATTACCGCAAGCGCCTGGAAGAGGCCGGACTGCGGTTCTCAGGCCTGTCTGTGGATGATCTTGTTGAGATGGTCGAGCTACCGGGGCATCCGTGGTTCATGGCCAGCCAGTTCCACCCGGAATTCACATCCAACCCGCGTGACGGCCATCCGCTGTTTACGTCATTCATTGCCGCAGCGCGCGCGCACAACGAAAGTAAATTGCCAAAGGCAGTAGAAGCATGAAACTTTGTGGTTTTGAAGCAGGTAACGATCAACCGATATTCCTGATTGCAGGGACCTGTGTTATCGAGAGCGAAAGCATGGCGGTCGATACCGCAGCGACGCTCAAGGAAGTTTGCACTGAGCTTGGTGTGCCGTTCATCTACAAGTCTTCGTTCGACAAGGCGAACCGCAGTTCTCGCGCGGGACACCGCGGTCCGGGCATGGAAGAGGGGCTGCGGGTGCTCGCGGAAGTTAAACGCCAGATCGGCGTGCCGGTGCTGACGGACGTACACGAAGATACGCCGATGGACGAAGTGGCCGAGGTGGTTGACGTCATACAGACGCCGGCGTTCCTGTGCCGACAAACAAACTTCATCCTGCGCGCCTGCAGCGCGGGAATTCCGGTGAACATCAAGAAAGGCCAGTTCCTGTCGCCCTGGGAAATGCAGAACGTCGTCGACAAGGCACGCTCAACCGGCAATGAGGGCATCATGGTCTGCGAGCGCGGTTTCTCATTCGGCTACAACAATCTTGTGTCCGACATGCGTGGTCTTGCCATCATGCGTATGACGGATGCACCGGTCGTGTTCGACGCAACGCACTCGGTACAATTACCGGGCGGGCAGGGCTCGTCGTCCGGTGGACAGCGGGAGTTCATCCCGGTGCTTGCTCGAGCCGCAACAGCCGTCGGCGTGGCGGGCCTGTTCATGGAAACGCATCCGAACCCGGACGAAGCATTGAGCGACGGGCCTAACGCGATGCCGCTCGACAACATGCGCGAATTGCTCGAGACTCTCGTCTCGATCGATCGCACTACCAAGCAGAACGAGTACCTGGAGCTGAAGCTGGGGCTCGGCAAGTAATCTCAACCTAAATAGAGACATCATGATCAAGATAACCGACGTACACGGTCGCGAGATCCTCGATTCGCGCGGCAATCCTACTGTGGAAGCAGAGGTCACACTTGCAGACGGCAGCAAGGCACGCGCAGGCGTTCCTTCGGGCGCATCGACCGGCACCCGCGAAGCCGTGGAATTGCGCGATGGCGACAAGTCTCGTTATCTCGGCAAGGGCGTTCGTAAAGCCGTCGCAAACATCAACGGCGAGCTGCGCGACACGTTGCTGGCAACAGAGTTTGCGGATCAGCGTGCGGTCGACGATTGCATGCTTAAGCTCGATGGCAGCGAGAACAAGTCGCGGCTGGGTGCCAATGCATTGCTGGCTGTCTCGCTGGCAACGGCCAGGGCTGAAGCCAACGCCAAAGGCATGTCGCTATTTCGCCACCTGGGGCCCGGCACGACCATGCCGGTACCAATGATGAACATCATCAACGGTGGCGCACACGCGGACAACAGCGTCGATATCCAGGAGTTCATGATCCTGCCAGTGGGCGCGCCGAACTTCACAGAAGCGCTGCGTTACGGTGCGGAGATTTTTCACGCGCTGAAATCTGTGTTGCACGGCCAGGGTCTAAACACGGCCGTTGGCGACGAGGGCGGCTTTGCGCCTGACCTGCCATCGAATCGTGCCGCGCTCGATACGATCATGACGGCCATCGAGAAGGCCGGCTTCAAGCCGGGCGACGATATCCTGCTGGGTCTCGACGCCGCCAGTTCCGAGTTTTACAAAGACGGTGTCTACGACCTGGCATCGGAGGGGCGCAAGTTCGACGCCGCCGAATTCACGGCCTACCTGGGTGAATTGGCCGCCGCCTACCCGATTATTACGATCGAAGACGGCATGGATGAGAGTGATTGGGAGGGCTGGCGTCTGCTGACCGATGCGCTTGGCGATCGGGTGCAACTGGTGGGCGACGATCTGTTCGTGACCAACACCCGCATTCTGCAGCGTGGCATCGACGAAAAGATATGCAATTCTATATTGATAAAACCCAACCAAATCGGTACCTTAAGCGAAACTCTTGATGCGATTACTATGGCAGTCGAGGCAGATTACACCGCCGTCATATCGCACCGCTCGGGGGAGACCTCGGATAGCACGATTGCCGACATAGCAGTAGGCACGCGCGCAACGCAGATCAAGACCGGCTCTTTGTCGCGTTCTGATCGCATTTCGAAGTACAACCAGCTGCTGCGCATCGAAGAGGAACTGGGGGGTCAGGCAAGTTACGCTGGCCGTGAGGCGTTTTCAGTAAAAGCGCCGTAAGCGACGGATTTTGGGGACCACGCTTGTTCAAAGCAAAGATCTTGCTGGCCGTGCTCGGCGCAGTCGCGCTGCTGCTGCAGACGCAACTGTGGTTGTCCAGTGACGGTTACGGCAAGACCCTGAGATTGCGCGAGGCAGTAGCGGAACAGCGTTCCCTGAATGACGCCCTGCGGACGCGCAACGCCGCGCTGGATGCAGAAGTCATTAACCTCAAAGAGGGACGTGAGGCCGCTGAAGAGCGCGCGCGAACCGATCTCGGCATGATCGGCGAGAAGGAGACCTTCTACCAGGTCGTGCCTGTCGCTGAAAGCCGCTACTGAGCCAGTCACTGATGCCGCTTATCAAAGCGGAGATCCGGCGCACACCCGACGATTTCCAGGTAACCGAGATCCTGAGCCCCGAGTTCACGGGCGAAGGCGAGCACGCGTACCTGTGGATCCGCAAGACCGGCGCAAACACCGAATGGACGGCACGCCAGCTGGCACGATTTGCAGGCATCCCGGTTCGCGACGTCGGCTTTTCCGGTATGAAGGATCGCCATGCGGTGACGTGGCAGTGGTTCAGCGTGCGTGCTCCTGAGTCTCTCAGCTGGGGAGCATTTGAGGCGCCCGGCGTCGAGATACTCGATGTGCAACGTGATCGGCGCAAGTTGAAGAGGGGCGCGCACCGCGCCAATCGATTCAGGATCGCACTGCGCAGCGACGAAATCGCTGCCGCCCGCGACCGGCTGCAGCAGCAACTGCAGCTATTGCAGAGCGACGGTGTCGCAAATTATTTCGGCGCACAGCGCTTCGGCCGCGACGGCGGCAACCTGAAGATGGCGGCTGACTGGTGTGCCGGCAAGCGCCTGCCGAGACACAAGCGCGGCATTGCAATCTCGGCCGCACGTTCCGCCATATTCAATGCGATTCTCGACGCACGCGTCGCTAATGGCAGCTGGAACCGAATTTTGCCCGGCGAGAAAGCGAATCTCGCGGGTTCGGGAAGCGTATTCTCGGTTGATGAAGTGACCGATGAGCTGCAGCAACGTTGTGCGGAATTTGATATTCACCCAACGGGCACGCTCTGGGGCGATGGCGCACCGCTTGGCGAAGGCGAGGTTGCCGACATCGAGCGCGATGCGGCGCTGGCGTTCCCTGAATTTACAGCAGGACTTGTGAAGAACCGTGTGGAAGCCGCAAGTCGTCCACTGCGCCTGGTGGTAGCGGATTTGAGCTGGGAGTTCGAAGAGGATGTTCTGTGGCTGGAATTCGAACTGGCCAAGGGTGGCTTCGCCACCACCGTTCTCGGGCAACTGGCACAGGTCTAGGTGGAGCCATCACACGGATTTCCGCCGATCTCGCGGCTCGATGCGCGGCTACTGATTCTCGGCAGTCTCCCCGGACGCCGCTCGATTGCAAAGCAGCAGTACTACGCCCACCCTCAGAATGCGTTCTGGCCGATCATGCGCGATGTATTTGGCATTGATGGCGACTACGAGAATCGATGTGACGGTCTGTTGGCGAACCAGGTAGCGGTCTGGGATGTGCTGCGCGCTTCAGTGCGGCCTGGCAGCATGGATGCCGATATTCGCGCTGCGTCATCTGAAGCCAACGACTTTCAAGAGTTTTTATATAAACATCAGAATGTTACGCGAGTTTTATGCAATGGAAGTAAGGCTGCAAATATGTTCGAGCGGCTCGTTCTGCCGTCGCTTGACGCGGCTCCCGAAGTGGTTTGCCTGCCATCGACGAGTCCCGCCTTTGCGGCTATGCGCTACGATACCAAGCTACGGATCTGGCGCGACGCGCTGACATTGTGCTGTGGTTCATGATTGTTCGTGCATTATTGGTGGCACGGTAGCCGAGCGAGACGGATAGATAATGAAGTTTGTGAATAGTAAGCGTTTGCGCAGCTGGCTCAGGGAACTGGGCTGGTTTGCTGTCATTATTATTGGCGTACTGGCCGCGCGCTCATCGCTGGCTGATCACTACTACGTGCCGTCCGGATCCATGCAACACAGCCTGTATGCCGGCGACCGCGTCGTGGTCGATAAACGTGCGTATGGCCTGCGATTGCCGTTTACCCTGATGACCATTACGTCCGGTGCTGCGGTGCAGCGCGGCGATGTCGTCATCTTTGATTCCCCGCGTGATGGCAAACGACTCATTAAGAGAATTGTGGCAACCGGTGGTGATACCGCGGCCATTATTGATGGCCACCTCATCATCAACGGTCATTCGATGGGTGTTCCAGGTGGCGCGTTGCTCGAAGACTTCAACGGCAAGCTTGTCAGTATCAACCTTGATGGCGGCGGTGGGCCCGATTTCGTGGCTACAGTCCCGGAAGGCAAGTTACTGGCAATCGGCGATAATCGTGGCAACAGCCTCGATGGCAGAATTTTTGGCTTTGTTGACGAGGCCGAGATTTATGGCAAAGCGCTTGCTGTTTACTACCGCAAGGGCGAGGGGCCTGCGTGGATCAGACTATAGTGCGCTGTCGCCGGTCTCTCCGGTGCGAATGCGCCATACCTGGTCAATCGTCGTAACGAAAATCTTGCCGTCGCCAACCTTGCCTGTCTTGGCGGCCTCGACAATTGCTTCCACGGTTCGCTCGACGAGATCGTCTGACACCGCAACCTCGATTTTGGCCTTGGGCAGGAAGTCGACGACATATTCTGCGCCACGGTAAAGTTCTGTGTGGCCACGCTGCCTGCCAAAACCCTTTACTTCGGTGACAGTCATTCCCTGGATTCCAACCTCGCCGAGTGCGTTACGCACATCATCCAGGCGGAATGGTTTGACGATTGCGGTGACTAGCTTCATGTCGGTGATTCTCCGTGCGGGTCTGTCGGGGCTGCTGGCGTATGCTAGCAATACGATTGCGCGAAGTGTACAACTTGCGGCATGAAGTTGTTTAAGGACTCACGGGGTCTTCACTATTACGGGCTTGCGGTGGGCTATGTGCTGGTCGCCTACGCAGGCGGATTTGCAGGCCTTTTCCACGCCAGCCTCGTCGTGAACGCGTTGTCGACGCTGCTGCTGGCACACGCGATGATTATTGCGGCGTATCTGATTCACGAGTGTGGCCACAACCTCGTGTTCGTGCGCGCCCGGCATAACGCAATGCTGGGGGAGTGCATGAGCTGGATCTGCGGTGCCAGTTACGGCACCTACGAAGACATCCGTTACAAACACTTTCGCCACCATGTCGATAATGACGATGTCGTCTGGTTCGAGTATGACCGCTTCTTCGAGAAGCATCCGCGACTGACCAGTGCTATCCGCGCAATGGAGTGGTTGTATATTCCTGCGCACGACCTGCTGATGCACGCGGTCATGGTGTTTTCCTCCTTCATCATCCCGCAACGTCGCGAGCAGCGGCTGCGCAACGTGACAGTCATCCTGTTGCGGGGTGGCATTTTTGCAGGGCTGCTGATCGTTGTGCCGAAGGTTGCTGTGCTCTACGCGGTCGCCTATTTGCTGCTGATCCACGTGCTTCGATTCACGGACAGCGTGCAGCACGACTACGGCTACAACGCGACGCTTTACGACTACCAGCCATCACCCCACAAAGGCGATCGTGACTGGGAGCTGCGCCACACCTTCAGTAACCCGCTTTCACTGCGCTTCGAAAAGCTCAACTGGCTGACATTGAATTTCGGCTTTCACAGCGCGCATCACGCAAACATGAACTTGCCGTGGTACCGTTTGCCCGCGTTGCATCGGGAGATGTTTGCAGATGATCTGGGGGAGCGCGTCGTGCCATTCACGGCGCAACTGCGCCTGTACCACCGTAACCGGGTCTGGCGGATCTACAACCCGCAGGTGAGCGACTACCCGCGCGGCGATAGCTACTTGCGTGCGGCACGCACGGGCACAGCGCGCGTTGGTGGCAACGCAGCGTCGTTTCTAACCTCGTTCTGAGCAGGAGTCCATTACATGGAGATTGGGAAAATCGGTTGGCTCGACATGACGGTCGATGATGCCAGCGGCATACGTGATTTTTACAAGGCGGTAACCGGCTGGCAGACCGAGGCCATTTCGATGGGCGACTACGACGACTACGTGATGAAGACACCTGCGGAGGGCGAGGGCGTCGCCGGTATTTGCCACGCGCGTGGCAGCAATGCCGATCTTCCGCCCGGCTGGTTGATCTATATCGTCGTCGAAGATGTTGAGAAGAGTGCGACGAGTTGCAAGGCACTTGGTGGCACGGTGCTGGTTGAACCTCGCGACCTGTCGGGTGGGCGCTTCTGTGTTATCGAGGATCCGTCCGGCGCGCCTGCGGCCCTCTACCAACCCTAGGCTGCTGTGCTGGTGTCAAAGAGACTGAATTCTCCTGAATGGTATGAGGCTCTCGGACGCCTGGTGGCAGACGCGGATGGCCTGGAGCAGGCCGATGCCCTGATTGATGTTGTCTCGTTTGCGGCACAGGATGAAGGCACCTGCCTGCTCGCGTTTCACCGCGACGCGCCGCCGCAAATTCTGCACCACACGATCAACCCTGAAGATGCTCGCCATTACCTGGATCGCTATATCGCGGGCCCGTACCTGCTCGATCCGCTCTACCAGCTCGCGATGAAGCCGGACAAACCCGTGATGTGTCGTTTTCGCGACGCGCAGCCAGATCGCTTTCGCTCGAGTGAGTACTACCACCAGTACTGCGAGCGCACACACCTCGTCGATGAGATGGACTTTGTACTTGGTGTCTCTGATAACACCACCGTGGTCCTGGTCGTCGCGCGGCGGGCGCGCATGTTCAGCAAGGCAGAATTACAGCGACTGCAACTGATCAGCAGCATCGTCAGCAACGCGATGCGCAATATCTGGAATCGCTGGAGCGCGCGTGGCGATGCTGCGCCGGGTGACAGTGCGCTGCATCACCGTCTCACGACGGAGTTCGAGAATTTTGGTGAAGGCGTGCTGACAGCGCGCGAGCGCCAGATTACGCAGCTGTTGCTGCGCGGACATTCGTCCAAGTCTGTGGCGCGCGAGCTGGATATCGCGCCGGGAACGGTCATGGTGCACAAGCGCAATCTTTTCTCGAAGCTTGGCATCACCTCGCAATACGAGCTGTTTTCGCTATTTATCAGTAATTTATCACGCTACTGAACAGCGTACCCGTCGCGTGGTATATACCCGGTCGATGGCTCCAAGGAGAATGCCAGACTATCTGGGATCCGGCGACTGGAGCACAACCTGATGTTCGATTTCGACTTTGGCCTTGGCGAAGACCTCGACATGCTGCGCGATACCGTGCGCGGATTTGCCGCCGACAATATAGCGCCGCGAGCCGCGGCAATTGACGAGACCAACGAGTTTCCCCGCGATCTGTGGCCGCAGCTGGGTGAACTGGGCCTGCATGGCATCACTGTAGAAGAAGAGCTTGGTGGCTCAAACCTCGGATACCTGGCACATGTTATCGCGATGGAAGAGATCAGCCGCGCGTCCGCCTCTGTCGGACTGTCCTACGGTGCACACTCCAATCTGTGCATCAATCAGGTGCGTCGCTGGGGAACTGCAGAGCAACGGCAAAAATATTTGCCGCGGCTGATTTCCGGGGAGCACCTTGGAGCGCTCGCCATGAGTGAGACTGGTGCCGGCTCCGATGTCATGGGAATGCGCGCCGTTGCGGTTCGAGACGGCGATCAGTACGTGCTCAACGGCTCGAAGATGTGGATCACGAATGCGCCGAGCTGCGATGTCATGATCGTCTACGCGAAGACCGATCCAGACGCTGGCAGCAGGGGCGTCAGTGCGTTCATTGTTGAGAGCAATACGCCAGGGTTCTCAACGCCGCAGAAGCTCGACAAACTGGGTATGCGCGGATCGGACACCTCCGAAGTATTGCTGCAGGACTGCCGTGTGCCTGCGGAGAATCTGCTTGCTGAAGAAGGCAAGGGCGCCGCAATCCTGATGAGTGGCCTCGATTACGAGCGCGTTGTGCTGGCAGGAGGATCACTAGGCATCATGCGGGCATGCATGGATGTGGTCATGCCCTATATGCACGAACGCAAGCAATTCGGCACCGCGATTGGCGAATTCCAGCTGATGCAGGGCAAGATCGCCGACATGTACACAACGATGAACAGCAGCAGAGCGTACGTGTACGCCGTCGCACAGGCATGCGACCGGCAGCAAACAACGCGTTTTGACGCGGCTGGCTGTATCCTCTATGCAGCAGAGAAAGCGACATGGATGGCAGGAGAGGCCATTCAGGCACTCGGCGGCAATGGCTACATAAACGAGTACCCTGCGGGGCGGCTGTGGCGCGATGCAAAACTCTATGAAATCGGTGCGGGCACGAGCGAAATACGTCGCATGCTGATTGGTCGAGAGCTGTTTAATGCGACACGCGGATAAGAAAACAAAGGCGGGTAAATGCCACTCATAAAGACGAAAGTCGATACGTCTGCCGAAGACTTCGAGCAGAACGCCGCGGTAAATCGTGCGCTGGTGGCAGAGCTCAAGGAAATTGAGCAGCACATTCTTACTGGCGGTTCTGAGCGCGCGCGAGAAAAGCACGTAGCGCGTGGCAAGCTGTTGCCGCGAGATCGCATCAGCACGCTGCTTGATGAAGACACGAGCTTTCTGGAGCTTGGCAGGATGGCCGCCTATGAAGTGTATGGCGATGACGTGCCGGCGGCTGGAATTATTACGGGTATTGGCCGGGTCAGCGGTATCGAATGCATGATCGTCGCCAACGACGCGACCGTGAAGGGCGGCACCTACTACCCGCTGACGGTAAAGAAGCACTTGCGGGCACAGGAGGTTGCTGAACAAAACAACCTGCCATGCATTTACCTTGTCGACTCGGGTGGCGCCTTCCTGCCCCGTCAGGATGAGGTGTTCCCCGATCGCGATCACTTCGGCCGAATTTTTTACAACCAGGCGCGTATGTCGTCCAAAGGGATTCCGCAAATCGCCGCGGTGATGGGCTCCTGTACAGCCGGTGGTGCCTACGTCCCGGCGATGTGTGACGAGGCAATTATCGTGCGCAACCAGGGCACGATCTTCCTGGGCGGTCCGCCGCTGGTGCGCGCCGCCACGGGCGAAGTCGTAGACGCCGAGTCGTTGGGAGGGGGCACGGTACACACCCGTATCTCCGGTGTCGCCGACCACCTGGCCGAGAACGATGCACACGCGCTCGAAATCGTGCGTAGCATTATTGCCAGCGCCAATGTCGTCAAGCGCGAACAACTGGATCGCCGCGAGACGGTTCTGCCGTTGTACGACGCCGAAGAAATGTACGGTGTCGTGTCACGCGAATATCGTATGCAGTATGACGTTCGCGAGGTGATCGCCCGCATTGTCGATGCGTCTGAATTCCAGGAGTTCAAGAAACTCTATGGCACAACGCTGGTGTGTGGTTACGCGAGAATCGACGGCTACCCGGTCGGTATCGTGGCCAACAACGGCATCCTGTTCATGGAGTCGGCGCAGAAAGGCGCTCATTTCGTGCAGCTCTGCAACCGTCGCGGCATTCCGCTGGTGTTCCTGCAGAACATCACCGGATTCATGGTTGGCAAGCGCGTCGAACACGCCGGTATTGCCAAGGACGGTGCCAAGATGGTGAACGCCGTGGCGACCGCGACCGTACCGAAATTCACCGTGCTGATTGGTGGTTCGTTCGGCGCCGGAAATTACGCCATGTGCGGGAGGGCCTATAACCCGCGCATGATGTGGATGTGGCCTAACGCACGGATCTCGGTGATGGGTGGCGAGCAGGCGGCACTGGTGCTCTCGTCGGTGACGAAAGATGGCATCGAGGCACGCGGCGAGCATTGGCCCGACGAAGAGAAAACCGCCTTTGAAGACAACATTCGCGAGCAATACGACAAGCAGGGCAGCCCCTATTACGCCAGCGCGCGCCTGTGGGACGATGGTGTTATCGATCCGAAGGATACGCGCGATGTGCTGGCGCTGGCACTGTCTGCAGCGATGAACGCGCCACGAGATGCCGAGACACCGGCAGGCATTTTCCGGATGTAAACATTCCGCCGTTGCTTAGCCGTGGTTACGGTATCATTGCGGCGGTGAGCAACAGGCAGCAACAAAATACCGGTACCAGGCCCGTGCGCGATGCGCACAAGTTTGACGTTGCGTCACTCGAGGTCTTCATGTCCTCGCATGTGGAGGGCTTCAGCGGTCCGCTGACGGTGACGCAATTCAAAGGAGGGCAGTCAAACCCCACCTATCGCCTGGAAACACCGGCAACCAGCTATGTATTGCGCCGCAAGCCGCCAGGCAAGTTGCTGAAGTCCGCGCACGCCGTGGATCGTGAGTTCCGCGTGATCAGCGCGCTGTATGCCGCCGGATTTCCAGTGCCGCGGCCCTACGCACTCTGCAAGGACGAGCAGCTGATCGGCACCATGTTCTACATCATGGAGTGTGTTGAAGGCCGTATTTTCTGGAGTCCTGACCTTGCCGACGTGTCACGCGACGAACGCAGCGCAATCTATGACAACGTCAACGAGACACTCGCCGAGCTGCACAACTTCGACTATGAGGCGCTCGGCCTCGCGGATTTCGGCAAACCCGGCAACTACTTCGAGCGCCAGATTTCTCGCTGGACCGGTCAGTACCGGGCGTCAGAAACGGCTGTCGTGGCGGCCATGGATCACCTCATTGATTGGTTGCCGGCCAACATTCCGGCAGACGAATCTGCCGCCGTGGTGCACGGCGACTACCGTCTGGACAACATGATCATTCATCCCACAGAGCCACGTGTTGTCGCGGTACTTGATTGGGAATTGTCGACAATTGGCCACCCGCTGGCGGATTTCACCTATCATCTGATGGTCTGGCAAATGCCTGACATTGGTATTGGCTCGATCGGCTTGCTCGGACATGACCTGGCGGCCCTGGGCATTCCGGATGAAGAAGAGTACATAGCGCGCTATTGTGAGCGCACTGGTCGCAAGAGTGGTATCGAGGACCGAGCGTTTTACTCCGCGTTCAATTTTTTCAGGCTGGCTGCAATTCTGCAGGGAATTGCCGGTCGGGTTAGGGACGGCACCGCCGCCAGCGCTCACGCAGCGCAAGCGGTGAAGGCCGTTCAGCCGCTGGCTGAGCTAGGCTGGCAATACGCAAACGGAAGATAGCTTTGGCACTGAATTACGAAGAACTGATGGCGACGTCGTTTAACGACCTGCCGTATAGCTACAACGATACGCGAGCGATGTTGTATGCGCTGAGTATCGGCATGGGGCGAGACCCACTCGATCGCAAAGAACTGCCTTACGTCTACGAAGGTGGTGTGCCGTTAAAGACCGTGCCGACCATGGCCAGCATATTGGTGCGAGATCTGTTCACGTCAGACCTTGGCTGGGATTTCAGCCAGGTTCTGCACATCGAGCAAAGAATGCAGTTGTATCGACCGCTGCCGCCGTCCGCCGAGTTGTTGATCAACAAGCGCGTTGCCGCCGTGTACGACTACGGCCCCAGGCGCGGTGCGACGGTGCTTTTTGAAGCCGACGCGCGACTGGCATCCGATGACACCGCATTGTTCACGATTGGCAGTACCGTAATGGCGCGCGCCGACGGTGGCTTTGGAGGACCAAAAGGCTCCGGCCCGGCACCGCATCGGCCGCCTAAACGCGACCCTGACCTGATTTGTGACCTGGTGACCCGATACGACCAGCCCCTGTGGTACCGATTGAACGATGATCGTAATCCGCTGCATGCCGATCCCGTCATGGCGGCTGCGGCAGGATTCGAGCGGCCGATCCTGCATGGCCTGTGCACCCTGGGTATCGCTTGCCACGCAATCCTGAAAACGATTTGCGACTACGACTACACGTTGATCACGGGCTTTGACGGACGATTCTCGGCGCCAGTCCTGCCCGGTGATACCATTCGTACGGAGATGTGGCAGGACGGTAACATCGTGTCGTTCCAG
>Ga0316189_10003558_pt1 | contig 15091 bp, 13 predicted proteins | sample LowCovwburrow_MG_FD_204930 | JGI IMG/M metagenome (GOLD analysis project Ga0316189, IMG submission 204930) | Coastal sediment microbial communities from Maine, United States - Lowes Cove worm burrow | ecosystem: Environmental > Aquatic > Marine > Coastal > Sediment | place: USA: Maine... | reverse complement strand
GCGTGTACTACTTCGCCAATGGCGATCGCTATGAAGGCCAGTTCGCTGAAGGCCTCCAACATGGTCAGGGCGTATTAAACCGAGCGAATGGCGAGCGTTATGTAGGTCAGTACCAGAACGGTAAGAAGAGCGGACGCGGCACCTTCTATTTTCTAAATACCGACCGCTACGAAGGGGATTGGCGAGAAGAACTATTCGAGGGTCAAGGCACTTTCTACTCCGCTAACGGTGATCGTTATGAAGGCCAGTGGCGTTCCGGAGAACAATCCCAGGGCACATTCCATTGGGCCGACGGCAATCGTTACGAAGGGCAGTTTCAATCAGCCAAACGTCACGGCCAAGGCAGCTTCTATTGGAGCAATGGCAATAGCTACACGGGGCAATGGCGCGAGGACCAGCAGCACGGTCACGGCGAGAAAAAGTGGGTCAACGGCGATCGCTATGAGGGGCAATGGCAGAACGACGAAATGAATGGTCGGGGCACGTTCTATTACGCAAATGGCAACCGCTTTGATGGTGGCTTTCAAGACGATCAAATTAGCGGCCAGGGCACCTACTACTTCTCCAATGGCGACCGCTATGTCGGACCTTGGCTACGCGGCGAGCGCGATGGCCGCGGCAGCTATACCGATGCGCGCGGCAATACCCAGGAGATGGAATTTCGTGGCGGGCAACGGCTCAACTAAGACGCCCCGTTTCGGACTAGCTGCGTAACTTATAGCCTGTCTTAAAGAGGTAATAAACCACGCCCAGACAGGCAAACATAAAAACAAGAATACTTGTTAGACTCAGCATCACGCTCACCTCAGATATCTCGTAGAAGCTCCAGCGCAGACCGCTCACCAAATACAACACCGGATTGAAATGAGAGACCGTCTGCCACGGTTCCGGCAGCATGTCCGTGGAATAGAAGCTGCCCCCTAGGAACACTAATGGCGTCACCACTAGCATCGGCACCACCGAGAGCTTCTCGAAATTATCCGCCCAGATCCCCAAGATGAAACCAAACAGACTGAAGGAGATCGCGGTGAGCAGAATAAACACCATCATCATTACCGGGTGCGCAATCTGCAGGTCGATGAAGAAGCTCGCTGTGATCAGAATAATTATCCCCAATATCACCGCTTTCGAGGCGGCAGCACCTACATAACCCAACACCACTTCGAGCGTGGATACCGGCGCCGAAAGCATCTCGTACACTGTGCCAACGAATTTCGGGAAATAGATGCCGAACGAGGCATTCGAGATGCTATGGGTAAGCAAGTTGAGCATGATCAATCCCGGCACGATGAAAGCGCCATAACTGATACCACCGACCTGATCGATTCTTGAGCCTATAGCCGCGCCGAAGACAATAAAGTACAGAGATGTGGTGATTACCGGTGCAACAATACTCTGCACCAGAGTGCGCTTGGTGCGTGCCATCTCGAATTTGTAGATCGCCATAATGCCGTAGATATTCATGACGACTCCTCAACCAGATTAACAAAAATATCTTCCAGAGAACTCTGCGTCGTGTTCAAGTCACGAAACGCGATACCCGCTATCTTCAGATCATCCATCAAGGACGTAATGCCGGTGCGATCTCCCTGGGTATTGAATGTGTAGATCAGCTGCATGCCATTCTCGCTAAGCTCGAGATCGTAATCGACCAGACCCTCGGGAATGGCGCTGAGCTGATCGCGAAGATCAAGAATCAATTGCTTCTTGCCCAGTTTCGCCATTAGCTTATCTTTATCTTCCATCAGAATGATTTCGCCGTTGTTGATTACTCCAACTCGGTCGGCGATCTCTTCAGCCTCTTCGATATAGTGCGTAGTTAGAATAATCGTCACGCCCTCAGCTTTTAATTCGCGCACGATCTCCCACATATCTTTCCTTAGGGAGACATCCACACCCGCTGTCGGTTCGTCGAGGAATAGTACCGTCGGCTCATGGGAGAGCGCCTTCGCGATTAGCACGCGCCGCTTCATCCCGCCGGACAGGGTCATGATCATATTGTCCTTCTTGTCCCACAGAGACAGAGAGCGAAGCACCTTCTCGACATACGCCGCACTCGGCGGCTTGCCAAACAGGCCGCGACTAAACGAGACGGTATTGAAGACAGTCTCAAAAGAGTCAGTAGTGAGCTCCTGCGGTACCAGACCGATGATCGATCGCGTCTTACGAAAGTCTTTAATAATGTCGTAGCCATCGACAATGACTTCGCCGGAACTAGGATTCACGATGCCACAGACGACTGAGATAAGAGTTGTCTTACCGGCGCCGTTCGGCCCGAGCAAGGCGATAATCTCCCCTTTCTTAATTTCGAGGTTAATCTCTTTGAGCGCTTGGAAACCGCCTGAATAAAATTTATTCAGGCCGCTGATACGCAGAATAGGTTTTTCGTCAGAGTTCATGGGCAGAAGAGTATGAACACAGTCACTTGCAAATACAACTGACGCTGAAGATGGGTTTTATCCTATATCGAGGGAACCTATACTTGGCTCATGCCTGCGCACCTCCATGAACAAATTAATAGAATGATTCCTTGGATCGCTACGATTGTAGCTGCGCTTCCCTGCTTCTATCTAAGTTGGATTCTAGTCAATGTATGGCGCGAGCCGATGGCTTGGGACGATGGCAATTGGGTACGATTGGGCGTTGGTCTATTGCTACTGGAATTCATCCTACTGCATTCGGGCGCCTTCATGATGGGCGTACTCGGCCAGCAAAAAGACAGAAGACAGCAATTCAAAGGCGCTATCGCCCTCCTCACGTTCTACTCGCTGATGGTATGGGCCTTCGCTAAATCTCTGGATACGCCAGCACTCATTTGGATCTTCGCCGGCATCATTCTCGGCCGCAGTCTCAACCTGTTACTGAATCCGAAGGACAGCAAGCAGGCAATTATGGCGAGATCCGCCATTGGCGTGCTATTTTACCTGCTTGTCGTATTTGGAACGGTATTCCTCCCGATACCCGAGCTAGGCATCAGCAGCTCGGTATTGAATGAGGTTTATCCAGACCGAGGCGGCGGCCTCTGGGAGAGAGAGCCGGAACGTGCAATCGCAGGCGCTGCACTGTATTTCTTTCTCATTGGCCTCGCCGAGATCACCATGCTGCGACCATCGAATAACACGAGTAATACTAATAACAGCAACGATTAAATCAGCTATCAAAATGAGAAGAAGGTAATGATCCGATTGAGCAGCAACGCCACACAGTCAAAGTTTTTAGAGATGTTGAATGCAATAGAGATGAGAAGAAGCTCTCTACTCCTGTTCTCCGTATTCTTCTTTTCATTTTCCGGCTATGCACAGGATTCCGTGGAGCCGTCACTCAATAATGAAGAGCGCGAACTTACTTCTTGGCTGGATTCACAGGAAGATAATATGCTCGAAATGCTTGAGCGAATCACCAATATCAATTCAGGCAGCCTCAACAAGCAGGGGGTGAATGAGCTCGCTGCGATATTCAGCGATGAATTGCAGCAACTAGGCTTTGCTATCTCAACCCTGCCCGGGGAAGTCATCGAGATGCCGAGTTGCCCGGGAAGCGACTACAACATCGACGTCGCCGATCATGTTCTTGCTACCAAGGGTGGCAGCGGCTCAAAACTACTAATGATGGGCCATCTGGATACCGTGTTTCCACCGGACAGCCCGTTTCAGGAATTTAGTCGCGAAGGTGACACCATGTACGGGCCTGGCGTATCCGATATGAAGGGTGGCTTAGTGGTGATGCTGTATGCACTAAAGGCATTGAATGAGAGCGGTGAATTGCAGGATAAGTCTATTACCGTGCTGCTCAATAGCGATGAGGAAATGGGCTCACTCTCGTCTAGGAAGTATCTTGAAGCACAAGCAATATTGCACGATTGGGGGCTAGTGTATGAATCCTCTGGCAACAATCGACTGACGAGGGAGCGCAAGGGCTTAGGTCAGGCACGCTTCGTCGTACACGGCAAAGCGTCTCATGCCGGTGGCGCTCACGAACAAGGCAGGTCGGCGATCAAGGAACTAGCCTACAAGATCGTGCAGATTGAAAACATCACAGACTATGAGAGCGGAGTAACCGTTAACGTAGGCGTAATTAGCGGTGGCGAAGCACGGAACACGATCGCCCCCTGTGCGGAGGCGCTAATAGATCTACGCTATCCCGAGGCGCTGCAAGGTATTGATGCGGTTGCACAGTTCGAAGAAATATTCGCCAGTGTCACTAGCTACCCAGTTGATACCGGTGAGCTCACTACCGAGAGCTGGACCAATCTGCATCGCCCAGCGAAGATAGCCACACCTGAGTCAGACTTTCTATTAAACAAGACCATCGCCATTGGCCGCCTACTAGGACAGGAACTTGGTGTTGGTGATTCCGGCGGAGGAACGGATGGATCTCTGACCCAGGCTGTTGGTCTGCCGACTCTGGATTCTCTGGGTAGCGCCGGCACCGGCGCCCACTCCAATAGAGAAGAGGGCCGGGTGAGTTCACTGGTAGAGCGCGCGAAACTCAGCGCAGTACTTATCCGTAGACTGGCGGCAGAATAAGTGTTTTCATGCTGTAAATCGAAGCCCAGTCAATGGTCTGGGTTCTTGACGCCAGTTAGTGACTTTGCTGACCGGTGAATAAAAATAACGCTGAGGACAGCGAATGACTGCGAACACCGATAGTGCTTCTGAAAACACTACGCCAGATTCCGAATCCAACTTGTCACCGGATAAGGTAGCCGCCGCCAAGGCCTACCAGAACCCTTATTACCGCTACCTAGTGTTAGGCATTCTCACTGCCGCCTACGTCTCCAATTTTGTAGACAGACAAGTCATCAATGTTCTCGCGCAGTTCATCATCGACGACCTGCAGATTAGCGATGGCCAATTTGGCATGCTATCCGGCCTCGCCTTCGCACTAATCTACACAACACTCGGTATCCCCATCGCAAGGCTGGCCGATATCAGCAACCGGCGCAACATCATCGCTATATCAATTACCATATGGAGCGTGATGACCGCCCTCTGTGGAGCGGCGCAGAATTTCTTCCAGCTGTTCATGGCGAGATTCGGCGTGGGCATCGGCGAAGCAGGCGGATCACCTCCAGCTCATTCTATCGTCTCCGATATTTTTCCAGCCGCGCAGCGCGCGACAGCTCTGTCTATTTATTCCCTCGGCGTCTATGGCGGCATTCTGGTTGGCACTGTCGGCGGTGCCTACCTCGTTCAATACTTCGATTGGCGCACCGCCTTTGTAGTCGTCGCCATGCCGGGAATATTTCTTGCCCTGCTGGTTAGGTTCGTAATCAAGGAACCGCCTCGCGGTATGGCCGAATCGCGCAAAGACGTGGCACCCCCCGGCTTCCTGCGTGTATTGCATTTCCTCTGGGAAAGAAAATCGTTTCGGCATCTCTCCTTTGCCTGTGCGCTGCATGCCTTCGTTACCTACGGCATGGGCAACTTCATGCCCCTATTCCTTGGGCGCGTCCATGAGATGCCAATTGTAGACGTGGGCCTATACTACGGCCTGATTGCGGGCATCGGTGGTTTGGCCGGAACCTTCTTTGGTGGTTGGATGTCAGATCGTATGGCGAACAAGACCGGAGACAATACTTGGTATATATGGATTCCCTTCATCTCCACGGTGCTGGCAATTCCATTGGGACTGATTACTTTTTTGGTGATGCCCAATGGATATACCGCGGTGTTCTCCTACCTGCTGCCAGTTTTCTGTGGCGGATGGTATCTTGCCCCCTGCATCGCATCGACTCACTTCTTGGTTGGCATTCGCATGCGCGCCATGGCATCGGCGATCCTGCTGTTCATGTTAAATTTAATCGGTTTGGGACTCGGCCCTATGCTAACAGGCTTCATGAGCGATTTTTTCGAACCGAGCTACGGCTCTGACTCACTTCGCTACGCGATGTCGATTACGCTGATGGTAAACTGCTGGTGCGCCTTTCACTATTGGAAAGCGACCCGAACAATTAGCGCGGATATCGACAGGGCTCCAGACTAGCGGGCTAGCAACTGGGAGTGCTCATTTAGTCTCTAGATCGCCTCTAGGGCTTGGGCAATCTTGCTGACGCCGATCACTTCGAGGCCTGGTATTTTCCTCTTCGGCACATTCGCCTTTGGCACGATAGCTCGAGTGAAGCCATGCTTGGCCGCCTCCTGCAAGCGTTCCTGCCCGCCGGACACGGGCCGAATCTCTCCGGCCAAGCCTATCTCTCCGAACACCACCAGGTCCTTAGGCAGGGACTTATCCTGAAAGCTAGATACGATTGCGAGCAGTAGCGCGAGATCAGCACTCGTCTCGGTCACCTTCACTCCGCCTACCACATTGACGAAGACATCCTGATCCGCCATATACAATCCGCCATGACGGTGCAGCACCGCCAGCAACATGGCTAGACGGTTCTGCTCGAGACCGACCGCCACTCGGCGCGGATTACCCAATTGACTGCCATCGACGAGAGCTTGAATCTCAACCAGCAGAGGGCGCGTCCCCTCCCACAGCACCATGACTATCGAGCCAGGGGTGTCCTCTTCGGTTCGCGCCAAGAATATCGCAGAGGGGTTCTTAACTTCCTTGAGCCCAGTTTCTGTCATGGCAAAAACGCCGAGTTCGTTAACCGCACCGAAGCGATTCTTCTGCCCGCGCAAGATTCGATACTTACTGTCGTTGCCGCCCTCCAACATGATGAAGCAATCGATCATATGCTCCAGCACTTTGGGGCCTGCCAGATTGCCATCCTTCGTCACGTGGCCGACCAGAAATAGAACCGTGTTAGTCTGCTTCGCGTACTGAATAAGATAGGCGGCGCACTCGCGCACCTGAGAGACACTGCCTGGCGCCGATGCTACATCGCCGCTATGCATGACTTGAATCGAGTCCACAACTAACAGCTGTGGCTGATGCTCTTGCGCCGCTTTACAGATCTGTTCGACGTTGGTCTCGGCCAACATCTTCAAATTTTTCTCAGGCAGATTCAAACGCTTTGCACGCATGCCAACCTGTTGCAAGGATTCCTCACCAGTGACATACAGGGCTGGCTTTCCCGAATTAGCTAACAGGCACATTATTTGTAGTAGCAGCGTACTCTTGCCTGCGCCTGGATTGCCACCAATCAGGATCGCCGACCCCGGCACCAGACCACCACCGAGGACTCGATCCATCTCATCGATGGTGCTGCTAAAACGAGGCAGGGCCTCTAGGTCAATATCGGAAAGATTCTGCACATTGGACTTCTCACCGGAATAACCTTGCTTGCGGAAGTCGGCCTTGGTAGCAGGTGAGGTACTGCTGCTATTGCCCAGACTAATCTGCGAGAGCGTATTCCAAGCTTTGCAGGAGGCACACTGCCCCTGCCATTGACCGTGTTCTGTGCCACAATCCGTGCAGACGAATGCGATTTTGTTTTTAGACATACGCTGTATTCAGTTTATGGTGAATTTCTTGGTTTGAAAGTAATTTGCTTTGTTACAAATAGGGCGAAGAAAGTGCATCACAAATCATTCATCAGTATAGACAAATTTGACTCGCTTGGTGACTTTGCAAAACAATTCATAAGAGATAGTGTCTGCGTAGCGAGCGACCTCGTCGGCGGGTAAGCCGTCTCCCCATAGCACTACCTCATCGCCTATCTTTACCGTATCGAGTCCGGTCAGATCGATCGCAATCATGTCCATAGACACTCGGCCCAGCAGGCCGGCCCGTCGTGACCCACCTTTGGCTTTTACCAGAACCGGCGTACCATTCTTTGCGGAACGCGGATAACCATCGGCGTAGCCTATTGAGACGATCCCAACCCGCGTGTGCTGTTGGCAACGATGAGTCGCACCATAGCCGATGGTGCCACCAGCACTAACATCATCGATAGCGATGATGTTAGCAGCCAGCGTCATTACCGGTAACAAGCCTATTTCTTCGGCCGTGCGATTTGCAAAAGGCGATCCGCCATACAGCATGAAGCCTGGCCGCACGAATTGATGATGGGTTTGGGGAAGTGCCAATATGCCTGCCGAGGCGGCAAGGCTCGCTTGCACTGGCCCTTGGGTGGAGTTTGCGATCTGCTGCTTGAGCGAGTCGAACTCCGCTATCTGTCGCTCTGTGAATTCCACCGCGGCTTGATTCTCAAGGTCGTCGGCGCTGGCTAGATGAGACATCAGAACGACCTCAGTCTCTGGGTGTCGGTGCAAGTCGCCATAGACTCGCAAGGCCTGTTCTTTGTCGAGGCCGAGCCGGTTCATACCACTATTAAATTTCACCCAGACTCTGCCAACCCCCGAAAGGATTTCCGTCTGCAAATATTTATCGATCACTTCAAACTGATACATTGAATGGATTACAGGCTCAACCTTATGATTGAGACAGAGATCCATTTCCTGCCTATTACGAAAGCCACAGAGCAGGAGAATTGGGGTGCTGATGCCTAGAGTACGCAGCTCCAGGGCTTCCTCAATGGATGCCACAGCGAGAGCTGCAAATTTTCTCTGCATCCCATTCAGTGCCAATGCCACTTGTTCAACGCCATGGCCATAGGCATTCGCCTTTATCACAGGAACGATTTGTGATTCCGGGCAATGAGCGCTGACTTGTGCGAGGTTCTTCTTAAGCGCGCGTAGATCTATCGTAGCCCAAGCTCTAGGTGAGGAGACAATCATGATCGACCCGAATCCGTGGCGGCGTTGCTATCCATGAGTGTAACTGTCGTCGTACCTCGGTTGCGCATGATTCTCGAAGCGTGTGTGTTTGCCAACGAAGCTAAGCCTTACGGTGCCAATCGGACCGTTACGGTGCTTACCGATAATCACTTCCGCGACTCCCTTGTCCGGCGAGTCCTCGTTGTAGACTTCGTCTCGATAGATGAAGGAAATAATATCGGCGTCCTGCTCGATCGCACCAGATTCACGCAGGTCCGACATGACCGGTCGTTTGTTCGGTCGTTGTTCGAGGCTACGATTGAGCTGTGATAGCGCGATCACTGGACACTCGAACTCACGCGCTAACAACTTCAGTGATCGTGATATCTCAGAGATTTCACCGACGCGATTGTCACCGAAGCCTTTGATCTGCATGAGCTGCAAATAGTCTACTACCACCATGCCTAGGCTGCCGTGCTCGCGAACGATTCGACGTGCCCGCGCTCGCATCTCCATCGGACTGAGTGCTGCACCATCGTCGATGAACAAGGGTCTGTCTTTGAGCTTTGCGACGGCATTATTAAAACCAGGCCAATCCTCGTCAGTGAGTTGCCCTGACCGCAGTCTTGTCTGGTCTATCTTGCCGATTGAAGACAGCATACGAAAGATCAGACTCTGTGCCGGCATCTCCAGGCTAAACACCAGTACTGGCTTGTCTGTTTTAAGCACTGCGTTCTCAACCAGGTTCATTGCGAACGCCGTCTTACCCATCGAGGGTCGTCCAGCGACGATCACCAAATCCGATTTTTGCCAGCCGGAGGTCATCTCATCAAGATCGGTAAAGCCAGTTGAGAGGCCGGTGAGACTACCATCTAGGCCGGCAAGCTCATCGATCCTATCCACGGCCTTACTGAGTAAGGGATTGATAGGCATCGGGCCCTGATCCTGTGGACGCTCATCCGCAATATTAAAGACCTGTTGCTCTGCCTCGTCTAAAACTACAGCGGCCTTCTTGCCGCCGGTGTTGTAGCCGCTGTTGGCAATGCCGTTGGCGACACTGATCAGGCGGCGCAGGATCGCCCGCTCGCGGATGATCTCGGCATAAGCATGTATATTCGCTGTACCTCTAGCGTTGTCTGTGAGTTCCCCCAAGTATTCGACGCCGCCAGCACTTTCTAATTCGTTCAAACTATTCAGTGATTCCACCAGTGTCACCACATCGATAGGGCTGCTAGCCTCACTCTGCTGCGACATCACCCGGAAGATGATCTGATGCTCGGGACGATAGAAATCCTCGGGGAGCAACACATCTGCCAGATTGTCCCATTCTGTGTTGTCCAACATCAGGCCGCCCAATACCGCCTGCTCCGCATCGACCGAATGGGGAGGGACTTTTAATGCCGCTACATTGCTAATTTCACGGTTCTGAGGATTATGAGGGGTATCGAAAGACATCTTCTGCTTCTATTTGTTCTGGGGCTTGTGCTAAGAATGAGGGCGAAAAAAAACACCATCTGAATAAACAGATGGTGCTTCATGAAGCTAGATTGGTCAAGGGCTAGAACTAGGTCCTCTAGTCCTTGGTTTAAGCACAGACGCTTAAACCTAAGTGATCCAATCTTAGTCTTCCTTTGTCTCTTCTGCGGATTGTTCAGCTGCATCCGCCGCAAGCTCTTCAGCAGCCTCGGCCTCATCGATCTCTTCGATCATGCTACCGTCTGCGCTGACGCCTGCTGCGGCATCAAGACCTTGAACTGCAAGGTGGATAGTCGCTGTCACTTCGTAGCCAAGATCCAATACAACCTCAAAGTTGCCCAGCTCGCGGATAACACCGTTTGGCAGCAATACTTCTGCCTTAACGATATCCGAACCACATTTCTCGTTCAGGGCATCCGCAATATTCGCAGTACCAACAGAGCCGAATAGCTTGCCTTCATCGCTCGCATTAACCTGCATGGCAAGCTCTGTTCCAGCAACGACAGCCTGACGCTTCTGCGCCGCGGCTACGTTCGCATCGTGAGCGGCCATCAGCTCGGCTCTACGACCTTCAAAATCGGCTAGATTCTGCTTTGACGCAGGTATCGCCTTTCCCTTTGGGAACAGGAAGTTGCGTGCAAATCCGGATTTCACAGTGGCGGTATCGCCGATTTCACCCAGGTTTGCCATTTTTTCAAGCAAGATAACGTTCATTGGTTCTTCCTCATCTCTAATTCTTTGCTGGCACTTAACGCCAGTGCTTCATTCTGTTTACGCCGACTTCGCAAGGCGCGTTCTAAAATCGTACCAGCTATCTAATAGTGCTAGCAGCACGATCATATTCATTATTAGGGGCAACACGATTAGCGCATACAACACAGCTAACCAGAGGCTCGATAACTTCTTCGCCGCCACCACCGCGTGTACTAGGGCAAGCCCGGAGAACAACAACGGTAAAACCAAATACAGCATCCAACTCTGCGGGATGAGTATTCCAAAATTTGCCAGCATCATTGCGCCGACTAGGAGCAGAGCCACTTTCTGTTCTACCCGAAGTCCATGGAATTCCTGTTGAAATCCACCCGGGTTGTACAGTGTAGCCTGCATCCAGCGAGAGAGCATCAGCAGGATTATGGAGAGAAACATATAGACCGCGCCCATGAAGCTGGTCATAACATTTCTCAGCGAATCCAGTTGCTCGCCTTGAATACCGTTTGCATCGAAGTAGGGCTGCATCTGAAGAAAGATCAAATCCAACACTGCTGGCTGCAAACGCAAATATATCTCTACGCAAAGGCCAATGGCGATTGCGGCTAGCAGGGTAAACTCCCAGGACTCTGATGCTCTCAGTAGCCCTGCCAGTCCGGTGATTCCCAACAACATGATCAGGGGAACCGGATCGCCTGCTAAAGCCCACCCTCCTATCGGTAGAATGGCCCAAACTAAAACTTGCGAGGCCTCGATTAAGCCCCTGCGTAATACGACTAAGCCAACAACTACAGGGCTTAGAAAATTTACGAGCGGTATCAGACCTAATAGCAGTACTGCCATTATGGCCTGCTTGCGTCCCTTCATTACGAATTCAGCAAGGCCGCGCATGGTTATAACCTTCTAAACCTGATGACTGTCCGTATAAGGAATCAACGCCAGGTAGCGAGCACGCTTAATTGCTGTAGCGAGCTGACGCTGATATCGAGCCTTCGTGCCAGTGATTCTGCTTGGGACAATCTTGCCTGTCTCTGAAACATAGGCTTTCAAGGTTTCAAGATCTTTGTAATCTATTTGTACTGTGCCTTCTGCAGTAAATTTGCAGAATTTACGTCGTCTAAAATAACGAGCCATAATTTTTATCCTGTCTTACTCTATCTATATCTATTCTTTCTAGAAAATGGTTTGGAAGTAGCAGTGACTTAGTCCTGCTTCTCTTCTTCAACTTCAGGGGCAGCAGCTTCTTCAGCTGGTGCTTCCGGAGTAGCTTCCTCTGCAGCTGCTTCTTCAGCTGGCGCTTCAGCGGCGGTAGCTTCTTCAGCGGCTTTCGCTGCTGCTGCTTTTGCTGCGGACGCTGCGGCAGCGTCATCTTCCATCTTGCGCTTCTGCTCGGCACGTTGCTTGCGCTCTTTGCCTTCGCGCTCGCCCTTCAGAATCAAAGATTCTTCCGTTACAGGCGCCTTAGCCTTAATAACCAGGTTACGGATAACCGCGTCATTGAAGCGAAATAGAGTAGTAAGTTCTTCCAAAGCCTCACCGTTGCACTCGATGTTCAAGAGTACATAGTGTGCTTTGTGGATCTTGTTTATTGGGTAGGCGAGTTGGCGTCTGCCCCAGTCTTCCAATCGGTGGATCTGACCACCGCTGTCATTCATCAACTGAGTATAGCGCTCGATCATCCCTGGGACCTGTTCTGACTGGTCGGGATGCACCAAGAATACGACTTCATAGTGTCTCATAGAGACTCCTTCTGGGTTAATGCCTTCCACCAACACTGCTGTGCGCGGTAAGACAAGGAGTTATGTAGCTGCAGAAACTAGTCCCGCAGATAAAAAAGAGGGGGAATTCTAGGGATTTAAGGTGTTGGATGCAAGCTTTAACGGTATTTAGTGGCGGTGGTGGTGCTCTAGCGGCGTTTTCACCAATTACCCACACTATATAGGGTTCAGTGACGGGGCAGCAGGCCGTGGGTAATGCGTGATGCACGCTGTAAATACATCCCTGTAGGCTCGGGCTCGGCGTCCTGCCTCGCACGGCATCACGCATTACCCACGACCTACTACCCTTTTGAGGGGGTGAAAGGCTGAGGCTAAGACACTTATTTGATTTCTAGGGCGGGGAATCGCCGAGAGTTCGTTATTTGGGGGTGTGCAGCCTAGCTCTTGCTAAGTCGCTGGCGGCGGGCCTCGTACAGGCAGACACCGGTCGCTACGGACACGTTGAGGCTGCTTAAGGCACCAGCCATGGGTATGGACACCAGGAAATCACAGCTTTCCTTGGTCAGGCGGCGCAAACCGCTGCCTTCGGAGCCCATTACCAGAGCTATTGGCCCATCTAGGTCTTGATCATATAGGGAGTTATCGGCTTGATCGGCGGCACCCACTAGCCAGACCCCCTCTTCCTTTAGCTTGTCCAGACAGCGAGCCAGATTGGTCACCGCGGCGAGATTGACCGTCTCGGCGGCTCCGCAGGCCACCTTGCGCACCGTCGCGTTCAAACCTACTGACCTATCCTTGGGGATGATCACCGCATCTACACCCGCTGCATCAGCGCTGCGTAGGCAGGCACCGAGATTATGCGGATCGGTAACTCCGTCCAAGATAAGTAAGAGAGGAGGATGGTCTAGGCCCTTCAGCAACTCGAACAGGCTCTTTTCTGAGAGGGTGCTGTTGTCAAATTCTGCGAGGGCAGCGATGCCCTGATGCACACCCTCGAATTCTCTCTCGAAGGCTTCCTTGCCTAGCTCTTCGATCGCGACATTCGCAGCTGTAGCCAGTTCTCGGATCTCATTGATGCGCTTGTCGTTTCTGCCAACCTGAACTAGCAGCCGACTCACCGAGCCGGGTCGCTGAGCGAGTAGTTCGGACACCGCATGGATGCCGATGACTTTTTCCTGATTGCCTTGCTTGTTCTTCATGGTGATCGTCGTTGTTTATTGAAAGCCCGGGGCTAAGTTAGCCGCTAATCTCGAGGCTTCGCATTCGGTTTCTTTCTGCGCCTAGCCGAGGGTTTCTTTTTGGCCTTCGCTGTTGCTGCGTCGGTTTTCGAGCCTGGGTTTTTCGTGGCGGTTCCTCGATTCGGAGCGACCTTAGCTTTCTTAGATTGCCCACCCGATTCAGAATTCGCCTGCCGCTTCTTGTGCTTAGATTTCTTAGACGCCTTCGGCTTGTTCGGGGAATCGGTTTTCTTCTTCGCGTATTTTTCTTTCTTCGATTGCGGCTTTCTGGAGTCTGTCTTCTTAGCTTTCGCCTTGCCGAATTTCTTGGCCGACTGCTTCAGGCCAATCATCTGCAGATCGATCTTCTTTTCATCCAGATCAACGCGCACAACTTTAACTTCGACACTGTCGCCTAGGCGATAGGTCTTCTGGCTGCGTTCGCCGGTCAGGCAATGATGTACTGGATCGAAGTGGTAGTAGTCGTTGCTCAGCTCACTGATATGCACCAAGCCTTCGACATAAATTTCATTCAGCTCGACAAACAAACCGAAGCTCGTCACCGAGGTGACGGTACCTATGAACTCCTCGCCCACTCGGTCCTGCATGTATTCACACTTCAGTGCGTCGATGACGCTATAGCTCGCCGCGTCGGCACGACGCTCAGAGGTAGAACAGATCTCTCCCAACTCGACCATTTGTTTTAGGTCGAATGGGTAGATTGCTTTCTTCGCCAGATCAGCCGCACCGGGCTGCTTCTTGACATGGGCCCCGGGCTTGTTGCGGATTAGATAACGGATGGCACGATGCACCAACAAATCTGGGTAACGCCGAATAGGAGAGGTGAAGTGGGCATAGGCATCATAGCCCAAGCCAAAGTGCCCCAGGTTCTCCGGCTGATAGACCGCCTGCATCAGGGAACGGATCAACATAGTCTGTAATAGAATCCGATCGGGCCGACCCGCCATCTGCTTCAGCACATACTGATAGTCCCCGGGCTCCGGCTTGTCTCCACCCGGCAGATGTAGATCCAGCTCCTTCAGGAACATGCGTAGATTGTCTAGCTTCGCGGGATTCGGCCCTTCGTGCACACGATACAGAGCGGGCAGCTTGGAGTCTTCCAAAAGCCGTGCAGCAGCCACGTTCGCGCACAGCATGCACTCTTCGATCAGGCGGTGCGCATCGTTACGGTACACCGGCACGATCTCTCGTATCTTTCTATCCTCGCCGAATACGATGCGCGTTTCCGTCGTATCGAAATCCATAGCACCGCCACTATCTCGCACGGCTCTCAGTGCATGGAAGAGAGAGTAGAGATTCTCGAAGTCCTCAATGAGGGACTCATGACGCTTTCTAATAG
>Ga0316189_10003557_pt1 | contig 15093 bp, 8 predicted proteins | sample LowCovwburrow_MG_FD_204930 | JGI IMG/M metagenome (GOLD analysis project Ga0316189, IMG submission 204930) | Coastal sediment microbial communities from Maine, United States - Lowes Cove worm burrow | ecosystem: Environmental > Aquatic > Marine > Coastal > Sediment | place: USA: Maine... | reverse complement strand
ATACAGATCCTTGATGATGTTCTGGTAACCAATTAATACTAATCGAAAATTTATATTTTAAATCGTTCAATACAATAGCACCCCAAGCTGATAATTTTAATATGACCGGGCCACTTAATCCCCAATGCGTAACCAATAATGGCCCTTCTGCACTTAAGAGGTTTTTTTCTGCTTTCTTACTTTTTGATTTCAAAATGATTTCTGGTGCAATGGTAGGCTTTGTTAGCACATCTACTCTTGCGCGAGTGCTAACACCTTGAATTCCTGAAATACGTTCATCCTTGATATTGAACGTAAACAAAGATGGCACAGGAGGAATTATTTTATGGCCCAAACTTTCAATCAGCTTCCAAATTTTTGGATTACTCCCTGTGGCGAGTAGTAACTTTTTACATTGATATTGATTATTACTTGTGGTTATTTTCCAAGAAGTTCCATGATCATCACTCGATATGGGTTCAATCCGGGTTACTGAGCTTTGTCTAAAAACTTTGATGCCCAAACGAGCCGTCTCATCCAAAAGACAATCGATAATGGTTTGGGAAGAATCCGATACTGGAAATACTCTTCCATCTTCCTCCGTTTTAAGTGGCACTCCCCTTGTTTCGAAAAACTGTATCGTATCCCGATTGTTATAATTGTAAAGTGGTCCTAAAAGTTCTTTCTCCCCGCGAGGATAATTCTTGACCAACTCCTTTGGGTCTGGTTCTGCATTTGTGACATTGCATCGTCCACCTCCTGAAATCTTTACCTTTTGGAGTACTTCCTTACCTCTCTCTAAAATTGCAATTTTAAGATTGGAGTTCGCCTCGGCTATATTGATGGCCGCATAAAATCCTGAAGCGCCACCACCAACTATTAGTACGTCGAACATTAATTCACTCGTTCAGGGTAATTGGTAATAATACCATCAACAGACCATGACTTTGCCAATTCTATATCTGAAGGTTCATTGACAGTCCAAGTATATATTTTAAACCCTGCTTCCTTGATTTTAGTTGTCACCTCTAAATCTAATTTTTCATAATCTGGATTTATGGCCTCGGCATTTAATTCTTTAGCAATAGGAATTGCCTCCAACGGATTTTCTTCCGTTAAAATGGCAATGGGGATATCTTTATTCAATTTTCTAATCTCCCTTAATTCCTCCCATTTAAAACTAGAAATCAAGAAATTATCCAAGGACCAACCTCTTTCTTTAACATAGAAGCTTACAATGTGGTTTACAGCATTTGCAGTATTATCGCCTTTTAACTCAATATTTAAACGAACCTTATTATCTATTAGTTTAAGAACATCCTGAAGAATGGGAATTCTATGGTTACCATCCAAGATTAATTTTCTTAATTCAAAAAAATTGTACTCTTCTATATTTCCTCCTCCGTTGGCAAGACGATCCACATATTGATCGTGAAAAACAGCAACTTCCCCACTACTGATTCGAAAGACATCAATCTCGATCATATCAACCTTCAGATCAAGTGCCTTTTGAATTGAGGCCATGGTATTTTCGGTTTCATGACCCATAGCTCCTCTGTGACCGATTACCAATGGTTTTTCTTTCATACTACAACTTTGTAATAAAAATAGGCAAAGTAAAAGGAGCTGAATTTTTGTGAAATATTTCATACTAAATAATTATTCTTCAAAGATACAAACGGTAATATAATTTGGAAAATAGATATGGACACATTATTTATCTTGTTGCCATAATTTGCATAACACACAGTATATCAACTAGATAAATAATATTTTTTTCTTCATATCATTTATATGAACATAAAAAGGCGATAGTATAGGCATTGTCTTTTTATTGAATTTTAAAAATAAATGATTCCAAAGGTTCAATTTCAATTTTCATTATTCCAATTCCATCTTTAACTTCCACTGAAGCATTATTCTGGCTATATAACTGGTCTACAGTTGCATAGGAGCCTTCTTTTAATCCCCATTTATTGATTATGTCATTCGGGATTTTAAGCTCAAACGTATAGTTTTCATTCGAATCAAAATTTGCAACCACAATCAATTTTTCATTTTCAGACCAACGCACATAGGATAGCACACGATGGTTATAATTCTCGGTGTGATCCCGATTGTAATAATGAATATCCTGATAATTACCCATTAGGGCATCACTGTTTATTGTAAAGTTGAGTAGTCTTTTATAAAAATCGCGCAGCTCTTTTTCTTCTTTGGAAAGTTGGCCACCATCAAATTTCTTATCATTTACCCAGCGTTGAAAGTGGGGAACACCTATATAATCAAAAATTGAGGTACGTGTTGGTTGTCCAAATCCTGCATTTTCATTTCCAGGCTCTCCTACTTCTTGTCCAAAATAAATCATCGTTGGCGAAGTGCTCATTGTTGCTGAAACTACCATCGCCGGTCTCCCCTTTTTTGCATCACCTACAAATTCATGACTTGCAATTCGTTGCTCATCATGATTTTCAAGAAAATGAAGCATGTGGTGTTCAATATCCTTTAAGTTATTCTTAACTACCGGGATATGGTCTGTCCACCCATGACCCTGCATAATATGCTTTAAAGAATCGTACATCTCAACTTTATCGTAGAGATAGTCCATTTTACCCCTATGAATATAATCACGATACAATTGTGGGTTATATACTTCAGCCAAAAGAAAGGCATCTGCATTTTTCATTTTAATGTTGGAATTCATATAGCTCCAAAATTCTACAGGTACCATTTCAGCCATATCAAACCGAAAGCCGTCGACTCCCATTTCAATCCAATACAAGGCAATATCTTTAAATTTTTTCCAAGATTCAGGAACTTGTTTGGTTGACCAAAAAACATAATGTTCTTTAAAGTCCTTCCTATCTAACTCATTAGGCAACACATCAAAATCATACGTGCCATCTGGTTTAATACCATAATTTACTTTTACAGTTTCGTACCAATCGTTCATATTGGGTTGTGCCAAACGAGAACCATTACCCGTCCATTTTGCAGGATTCTCTTCAAACTTTCCATCTGCCAAAGGATGTAATCTACCTCCCAGCGGCAAATATCCGTTCTGCCATTCGGGAACCTTGAACGTCTCATTGGGAATATAGTAGAAATTATTATCCCGTAGGTACTCAACAGTGCTGTCATCATCAGCACCAAAAGGTTTAAGACCCTCTGGAGTTGATTTTCCTTCATAATTTCTGGCTACGTGATTCGGGACAATATCAATCAACAACTTGAGCCCAGCTTTATGGGTGCGATCTATCAAACTTTTAAATTCGGTTAATCTTTTCTCGGGATTATCGGCTAAATCAGGGTTCACATTGTAGTAATCCTTAACGGCATAAGGTGACCCAGCTCTACCTTTTACAATATCTGGGTCGTCATTTGAAATTCCGTAGGCACTATAATCAGCGATAACATCATGGTGCGGAATACCGGTATACCATATATAGGTTACACCCAATTCTTTGATTTCATTAAGCGCCTTATCAGAGAAGTCAGAAAACTTTCCGACCCCATTCTCATCAATCGTACCCCAAGGTTTGTTGGTGGCATTTGTGTTCCCAAAAAGCCTGGGAAACACTTGATATATTACCTCTTTTTTCTTTTTCTCTATTTGGGATGACATGGGCTGATTTTCTTTATTGGTAGTACATGACTGAATTACCAAGATTGCAAAAATTAAAGGTTTGATTCTAAAAATGTTCATTCTAGGCTGAAATTTCCTCATGAGGGATTAGTTCAAGGCGTTGGCCATTCAAGCGAATTGACATATTCTCGCTACCTTCTAATTTAAACTTGGTTTCTTCTTTAGTTACGATGACCTTTAGCATTCTATTTCTGAAGTTTATTTTAAATGAATAAGACTTCCACCCCTTCGGTATTCTAGGAGTAAATGATAATTTATCTTCCAGGACCCTTAGGCCTCCAAAACCTTCAACAATACTCATCCATGTTCCTGCCATTGAAGTAATATGAAGCCCCTCTTCAACTTCCTTGTTATAATCATCAAGATCTAATCTTGAGGTGCGCAGATAAAACTTATATGCCTGTTCCATTCTATCCAATTTTGCAGCCTGTATACTATGCACACATGGCGAAAGCGAAGATTCATGCACGGTAAAAGGTTCGTAGAAATCGAAATGTCGCTGCAACTCCTCTAATGTAAATTGATCTTCAAAAAGATAGAAACCTTGGAGTATATCCGCCTGTTTTATATAAGGGGAACGTAGAATACGGTCCCAACTCCATTTTTGATTGATAGGGCGTTGGGATTTATCTAAATTATCTACTGTAATAAGTTCCTTATCCAAAAAACCGTCTTGTTGTAAATAAACATTGTATTTCTCAGAGCGGGGGAAATACATATTTTCAGCAACATCCTCCCATTGATCAGTCTCATTTGATGTCAAATTAGTATAACCTATTATACGGGCATAATCATCAGGATAACCATCTTTTACTTTTTGAAGTTGCTCCATGGTGTATTCAATGCACCATTTGGCCAGATAATTCGTATACCAGTTGTTGTTTACGTTGTTTTCATATTCATTGGGACCTGTGACCCCTAGAATTACAAACTTCTCTTTAGGCTCTGAGAAAGTTGCTCGTTGATGCCAAAATCGTGCTATACCAATTAAAACTTCCAATCCCATTTCGGGTATATAGGAATAATCCCCGGTAAATCGATAGTAATTGAAAATAGCAAAGGCTATTGCACCATTCCTGTGTATTTCCTCAAAGGTAATCTCCCATTCATTATGGCATTCTTCACCATTCATGGTAACCATTGGGTAAAGGGCTGCACCATTACTAAAGCCTAACTTCTGGGCATTCTCAATAGCCTTTTCCAAATGGTTATAACGATACTTTAATAAATTCCTAGCTACTTTTTGATCTTTGGTCGCCATATAAAATGGTATACAATAGGCCTCGGTATCCCAATACGTACTGCCCCCATATTTCTCCCCGGTAAAGCCTTTTGGACCAATATTTAATCTAGAATCCTTTCCTAGATAGGTTTGGTTCAATTGAAATATATTAAAACGGATACCTTGTTGCGCTTTCACATCACCTTCTATGGCAATATCACTCATTTGCCATATGGCATTCCAAGCTTTTTTTTGTCTTTCAAGCAAAGCTTCAAACCCTATTTCCATGGCCTTTGACATTACCGAATCAGCTGCTTTTATAAGTTCTTTAGCCTTTTGATTGGTAGATACTGTATATCCCCCAAACTTATACAATGATAAGGTTTCCCCTTTTTTTACATTATGTGTATAGGCATGCCCTATAAAAGTCTCTTCTTTAATTTCTGATGGGATACATTCGATTTTTTTTCCATTAGATAACAATTGAGCCTCCATAAAAGTACAGGTCTCAAAATTCGTCTTCATGGTATGAGCCTCAATAAATGCCCTACTGCCTTTTGAACTTACTGAAGTAGTATTCCAAAACTTGTCATCCCAATTCGTATCCTCATTGGTAATACCACTATCTAGATAAGGAACAAATGTTATCTCTGCATCAGCATTGACAACTTCGATTTCGTATTTTATGGCTCCCAGTTCATCTAAATCAAGGCTTAAAAACCGTATGATTTTGGCTTTTATGGTTACTCTATTTTGCAAGGTGGCAGAAAAACTTCGCTTATACCAACCTTCTTTCATATTCAACTCCCTACGGAATTCGTCTACACGGGTACATTTGAATAAATCAAAATTTTCATCATCAACCAAAACATTTATACCAATCCAGTTTGGTGCATTCAAAACTTTGGCAAAATATTCTGGATACCCATTTTTCCACCAACCAACCCTAGTTTTATCTGGATAATATACCCCAGCAATATAGCTGCCTTGAAATGTAGGTCCCGAATAGGACTCCTCAAAATTGGCTCGCTGTCCCATGGCTCCATTGCCAATACTAAATAGGCTTTCAGAGGATTTTACCATTTCTTGGTCAAATCCTTCTTCTATGATTGACCAATTGTCTGCTTTTATATAATCTTGATTCATTTATTGTTAAGTAATTTTTTGATAAAACTTAAATTGATTTCTGTGAAGTCATTAAAATTAAAATTCGCTTCTTTTAATATTTTTTTTTCACCAATTCCTATGCTGGTCATTTTCGCATTGTTTGCAGCTTCAATACCGGCAACCGCATCTTCAAATACGATACAGTTTTCAGGTGCAATGTTCATCTTTTTAGCTGCAATTAAAAATACCTCGGGGTCAGGTTTTGCTTTGGTCACGTTATTGCCATCAACGATAAAATCAAAATACCCCAATAATTTCACCTTTTCTAAAATTGGTTTGGCATTTTTACTGGCTGAACCTAATGCTATTGGAGAATTATTCTCTTTTAGGAATTTTAGGATTTTTAGAACATCAGGTAAAATCTCGGACTCATCCATTTTTTCAATATACGCCAAATAGTCTTCATTTTTCTCTACCATCCACGTATTAAATTGTTCTTGGGTGGCCTTTATTTTACCTATTTGAAGTAAAATTTCTAAACAACGTTTTCGACTTACCCCTTTGAACAATTCATTCTGTTCTTCGGTAAATTCGAAACCCAATTCATTGGCCAGTTTTTTCCAAGCGAGGTAATGGTATTTGGCAGTATCTACAATAACACCATCCAAATCGAAAATAAATCCAACTTTATGCATTTAATATAATTAAGTTAATTGATTGTTGAGCCTCTTTCTATAATCGTAGACTCAATGATTTCGGTATGGAAAATCTCGGTTTCTGACTTATCCACACTCTCGTAAACGTATTCTATTTTTTCAATGAGCATTTTAGCTGCGATTTCTCCCATCTTCTCTCCATGTTGTGCAACCGATGTTAACGTTGGGTCAGCATATTTTGAAAGTAATCCATCCGTAAATCCAATAATAGCAATTTCTTCTGGAATTTTCTTGTCTCGCTTTTTAACCAAGCTCATACAATGTATCGCGAATATTTCATTGACACATAATATCGCATCAACCTCCTGGTTATTAAAAAATGTCTTGATGGCACTTTCATCAACATCCATGAACGGTAACTTTAAAATAAGATTTTCATCTATTTTAAAATTGTTTGTTTCGAGTGCCGCGCGATAACCAGCTTCGCGTTCCCTACTCACGCTAAAATAATCCTCGGTAGTTATCAAGGCAATTTTTTTTCTACCGTTGATAATGAATTTATTTACCGCAAGAAATGCTGCCTCCTTATCATTGATCACAACTTTGTCACATTCAATTTCATTTGTCACTCGATCAAATAGAACCAAAGGAATTCCTTGATTCATTATTTCCTTTAAATGACTGAAATCCTTCTTTTTTTGGGTTTCAGCTGATAACGCCAATATAAAACCATCCACACTACCATTGGCCAGCAACTCCATATTTATGACCTCTTTTTCAAAGGATTCATCGGAAACACAAGTTATTACGTTATAACCATGATTATTCGCATAATGTTCTATTCCCCTAAAAACCGTTGTAAAAAAATGATGAACAATATCTGGAATAATAACCCCGATATTTTTAGTCCGCTTATTTTTAAGGCTTAGAGCAACACTGTTGGGTTTATAGTTGTATAATTTAGCGAAGGCCTGTATTTTTTGCTTAGTATCAGCGCTTATTTCCTGACTATTTTTCAAGGCTTTTGACACGGTTGAGATTGAAACCCCTAATTCACGCGCAATCTGTTTCAATGTTATCTTTCTCCTCATTTGCACAACTATTTATATACCTTCCCCCCCATGGTAAATCGTTTGAAATCCCTGTTTAAAATGGGCTCATTTTTAAATGGGTCATAAAAGTACAACACAAGAAAATAATATATTATATTTTGTGATATTTAAAATTTCCCCACTTTCCAGGCCAAATTTTAAGTATATTATAATTTACAAAGCAATGAATTATTAACCTTATATATAATGTAAGTTATCAACACGAAACCGTTTTCGTGACTTTTAACACCCCAATATTTGTATTTTAACATATATTTTACATATTTTGCGGGTTCAATTTAAATTAACTCAACTAAAATTAACTCTTTATGAAGATTACGCTACTAAAAAGCTTTCTGCTTGTAGGGGCTTTATTGTGCTTAGGATTTGCACAAGCTCAAGAGATTACAGGGAATGTCTCCGATGCGACTGGCCCATTGCCAGGAGCCAGTGTTGTGGAAAAAGGTACCACAAATGGAACACAAACCGATTTTGACGGTAATTTCACCCTAAGTGTCGGTGAAAATGCGACCTTAGTTATTAGCTATATTGGTTATAGCACGACTGAAATTGCAGTGAATGGAAGATCTTCCATTAGTGTTACACTTACTGAAGATGCAGAGGCATTGGATGAAGTTGTTATCATTGGTTACGGTACGACCACCGTAAAAGATGCCACAGGTTCTGTTACTTCAGTAACAGCAAAAGATTTTAATGGTGGTGTTATATCATCTCCGGAACAATTGATACAAGGTAAAACCGCAGGGGTGAACATTCAACAATCCAGTGGTGAGCCAGGAGCCGGTATTTCTGTAAATATTAGAGGTTCAAATTCTGTGCGTGCCAACAACAATCCTTTATTTGTTGTAGATGGCGTTCCACTTTCAGGTGATAACACCTCCCCAAGTGGTGACTCAGGACTTGGTGCTACTGCGGTAAGAAACCCATTAAATTTCTTGAATCCTTCAGACATTATGAGCATAAGTATCTTAAAAGATGCTTCGGCAACTGCGATATACGGATCAAGGGGCGCCAATGGGGTTGTAATCATCACTACTAAAAGTGGTAAAGCAGCTGGAACCGGGGTATTTGAATTCTCAACCAGTTTAAGTGTTGCAACACCCGCTAACGAATATGACTTGTTAAATCGTAGCGAGTTTCTAAGCGCTGTTACCCAGTTTGGAGGGGATGCCTCTGCTGTGGATTTTGGAGCTGCCACCAACTGGCAAGATGTGGTTACAAGATCAACAGCATCTACTAACAATAACCTGTCTTATTCCCAGAATTATGGTAAGGGGCATATACGTGCAACTTTTGGGTACCAAAAGCAATTTGGTGTTGTTGAAAAAACGGACTTGGAACGGATTACAGGTAGAATAAATGTCACACAACGATTTTTGGATGACAAACTAACCTTACGTTTTTCAGGAACAATATCCCGTGTTAACGATGAAACGGCGCCTTTGAGTGCCACTGCTGGTTTTCGTGGCGATATCTTGGGTGCTTCATATTCTGCAAACCCAACCTGGCCCAATAGCGCAACTTTTACAGATGGTGGTACGCAAATCTTGCCTGCCAATCTTTTGGCATTTTCGCAAAACCGTACCAACACTGACCGTTTTCTTTTGAATGGTTCTGCAGAGTATCAATTTACACCAGAATTAACTGGTAAAATAAATGGTGGTTATGATAACTCTGAGAGTGAAAATGTCTCAGTTATTTCATCAAATGTTCAAAACTTAAATGGTATTGAAGATATTGGTTTTGGTGTCTACAATAGATTAGAAAGGGAAAACAAATTATTGGAGGCGACTTTAAACTATAAAAAGGAGTTTGAAAATTCTAGTTTGGATGTCCTTGTCGGATACTCTTTTCAAGATTTCCAATCTAGAGGTAGAAATGCACAAGGAAGAGGTTTTCAGACCAAGAGTTTAAATCAGATGGGCGACGACCTTAGAGCTACGGTTAAAGGTGCAGAAAGTACAATTAGCGGATCATTCCAACAATTCTTTTATGGCACTAACTCCAATGGTTTGATAGTTAACAGATTGTTCCCAAGTGTTGTTGCTGGGGATGAAATTGGTTTTGGATTCGAAAAAGCAGTAAGCGCTATGACCGCTGATGTTTTTGACAATACAGATGAATTGCAATCGTTCTTTGGCCGTGTGAATTATTCCCTGGCGGACAAATATCTGTTTACAGCGACTATGAGAGCTGATGGTTCTTCAAGATTTGGACCGGAAAACCAATATGGGTATTTCCCATCTGGTGCCTTCGCATGGAAACTTAATGAGGAAGATTTTATAGGCGACAATGTTTCAACCTTAAAGCTTAGATTAAGTGGTGGGTTAGTTGGTAGCCAAGATGGCTTAGGCTATGGTAACTTCGTGGCAAGACAGCGTTTTGCTGGCGTTGGTACTAACACCGATCTTACAGTAAACGGTAGTGGTTTAACAATTGTGGCCACAGATGTACCAAGCTTGAAATGGGAGGAAACATTAAGCTTGAATGCTGGTATCGATTTAGGATTTAACATAGATCGATTTACAGCAAGTATTGATGTGTACAAAAGTGAAACAACGGATGTTCTCTTGAGAACCCCGCCTGCTTCACCAGCTATAGATCCTTTCCAATTTGGTAATGTAGATGCCACTATTGTCAACCAAGGTATTGAATTGGCGTTGGCATATGACTTTATCCAATCCCAGGATGTTACCTTTTCAGCCGCTTTTAACATGGCATACAATGAAAACGAGGTACAGGATTTTGGCGGTGCAATAAACACAGGTGCAATTAATGGACAGGGCCTTTCGGGAGCTTTTGCACAACGATTTGAAGCGGGTCACTCACTATATTCCTATTATATGGCAGAATTTGCCGGTTTAGATGCTAGTGGACAGCCAACTTTTGTTGATCAAAACGGTGATGGCGTAGGAGATGTTTTTCAAGACAAAATATTTGTTGGGGAAGATGCCCTACCAGATTATACAGGTGGTTTGTCGTTAAACTTAAGGGTTAAGAATTTTGATGTTTCTACCTATTTTGCTGGGCAATTCGGCTTCTCTGTATATAACAATACAAGAAACGGATTATTTACTTCTGGTTCTATAACCAATGCCAGAAACGTAACACAGGATTTAGTAACCAGTGGGGAAGCAGCAGGAACTTCTGCGGATGTATCTACAAGGTATTTGGAAAAAGGGGATTTTGTGAGATTCCAAAACGCAACCCTTGGCTATAATGTGCCTCTAACGGGTGAGGGATTGTTTAAATCTATGAGATTATCAGTAACAGGACAAAACTTATTCTTAATTACAGATTATTCTGGTCTTGATCCCGAAGTTACTGTAGCTACAGGGGACTTAGGTTCTGGCGTACCTACAAGAGGAATTGATTGGGCGGCATTCCCAGCTCCAAGAACAATAACTTTTGGAATAAATGCATCATTTTAATAAAAAAATTGTAAATCATGAAAAGAATTAATATCAAATTTTACTTATTAACGCTCCTATCGGTAATGGCACTTAGCTCTTGTACTGATTTGGAGATTGAAGAATCCGATTCTATTATTAGTGAAGGTTTCCAAGGATTGGCCGATGCATCATCGACCGTTGATCAATTGTATATCAGATTAAGGGACCATTACGGGAATCAGAGTAACCGATTTGCACTTAGTGAAGTAACCTCGGATGCCGCTATAGTGCCCACACGTGGTACTGACTGGGGTGACAATGGTGAGTGGTCTAGTTTGCACCAACATCTATGGACTCCTGAGCATGTTCAAGTTATTAATACTTGGAACGAATTTAATGGTAGTCAGTTAATCGCTTCGCAGGTTTTAGATTCCCGTAGTAATCCAAGCGCTACAAATACAGGAGACGCTAGTTTTATCAGGGCTTTTAGTATGTATACTATTTTGGATTATTTTGGACAGGTACCCTTTAGGGATGTTACCTTGCCTTCATCATCAGTGCCAGAAATACTTACAGGTGATGCTGCAGTTAGCCTTATTTTGGCCGATTTGGATGTGGCGATTGCTAATCTTCCTAGTGTTAGCGCTGGAAGCGGTGATGCCAATGGCAGAGCCAGTAAAGCAGCGGCAAGATTTCTTAAAGCCAAGGTGCTATTAAACAAACAAGTATTTAATGGTTCAGGTAGTGCGGATGGAGCTGATATGACTGCGGTTATTTCATTGGTCGATGAAATTGCGGGAGAAGGGTATGACCTTCAGGCCGGCTATTTTGAATTATTCAGGGATTCACCTGATAACGAAACTATTATGTGGGTGTCCTCTGAAGTTGGTAACCGCATCTTTAATGGTTTACATTACAATTCTACCTCAGAAGGTGGTGGAGGTTGGAATGGCTTTGCTACACTTGCTGAATACTATGATCTTTACGAAGGTGATCCAAATTCAAATAGGGTTGCTTTGGATGAAACCCCACTTGATGGTCAGGAAGAGCGTAGAGGTGGTGTACCATCAGCTGGTCTACCTTTTACAAGCCGTCCAGGCACAACTGATGAAGGAGGTTTTGAATTAAGTTCAAATGTTGGTAACGGTTTCTTGGCAGGGCAACAATATGCCTTAGATGGTACGCCATTACAAGATAGAGCTGGAGCGCCCTTGACCTTTAAAAGAGATTTTCTTGACGGCACAGGCTCTCCTAGTATTATAAACAATGACGAAACTACCGGTATCCGGGTCATAAAATACGCTCCTAGATTTGGTGCATTTGCTAGGCATGAAATATTCTTTAGATATGCAGATGCCCATCTTATGAAAGCTGAGGCCATGATGAGAAGTGGTGGTGACCCCACGGCAATGGTCAATGAACTACGTACTATTAGAGGAGCAACTCCATTAGGAACTGTAAGTGAGCAAGATCTCTTGGATGAAAGAGGACGTGAACTGTTTGCTGAAGCTTGGAGAAGAAATGATTTAATTCGTTTTGGCCAATATACAAGAGATTGGTTATTTAAAGCACCTGCTTCTATAAACAACGATACTTACAAATTGTTCCCTATTCCTGCTAGTCAATTGCTTGCAAACCCTGCTTTGATTCAGAATCCAGGGTATTAATTGATACAATACTAAAATTATAAAAACCCTGACGCCAATCGTCAGGGTTTTTTTTTGATTTCTTTTCTATAATTAAAGGCAATAGTAAGTTGCAACCTTACGAATTCTTCGAAATTATTCAGATTTTATTGTAATCCTTCTTTTTACATGATTCCATTTAAAGGCCACCTGGATTCTAATTTAAACCCATTTTCATGAATGCTAGAAATAGGGCGAAATGTATATTGGATAGATCTTTTTAAAACGCCCTTACTTTTTAATTTCCAATAAATCTTTATAGCTAGGTTTTTGGTTGTCATAATAGTAATACTGGGTTATGAAATCTGTTAAATATTAGGGGATTATATGAAATTAGCACCCATTCGAGTAGGATGAAAACCTTAGGTACAGTAATTTTGCAAATTGAATGAAAGATATGATTTCATTGGATCCAATTAATAGTTTTGATGTATTCTGACCAAGTATAAAAAATCTTCATTCTAAATAATAAATGACACTGTTGTTTACCAAAATACTATTGAATACCAGATTTTTTTGTTTAAAGAGCGTAAATAGAAAACATGATAAAAGAAATAATTAATAAAGTATTTTACCTTTTGCTAGTGCTATTCTTAGATGTCTCCTGTACTAATAAAGAAAACATCGGCCCAGAACAAACGGGCGAACAAAAAACGCTTTTCTCATTACTTTCATCCAATGAAACCGGTATTGATTTTATCAATGAAGTAAAAAATCATAAAGATTTCAACATATTCAAGTACCGTAATTTTTATAACGGTGGTGGTGTGGCTATTGGTGATATAAACAATGATGGCCTTGTGGACCTTTACATGACTGCCAATATGGGGGATAATAAACTTTATCTCAATAAAGGCAATCTCAGATTCGAGGATATTTCCTTGTCAGCAGGAGTCATAGGGAACAAACCCTGGTCTACTGGTGTAGCTATGGTCGATATTAACCAAGATGGCCTTTTGGATATTTATGTTAGTAATGCCGGAAACATGAAAGGCAATAACCATGATAACGATCTGTATATAAATAATGGGGACTTAACATTTACAGAAAAGGCACTTGAATACAACTTGGCTAAAACAGGGTTTTCAACACATGCTACCTTTTTTGACTACGATAAAGATGGCGATCTTGATGCCTACATCTTAAATAATAGCAATATTCCGGTGAGTAGTTTGGGCTATGCTGAGCAAAGAGAGGTTAGGGCCCAAGACTGGGAAGGCGTTCCCGATATTTTCAAAGGTGTTGGCGATATGTTATTAAGAAATGATAATGGCAAATTTGTTGATGTAAGTGAAAAAGCCGGTATTTATGGCAGTCTTATCGGATTTGGGCTCGGGGTTATCGTAACTGATCTGAACAAAGACCTCTACCCTGATTTTTATGTGTCGAATGACTTTTATGAAAGGGATTATTTATACATAAACAATCAAGATGGGACTTTCAGCGAAGAGATCAAGGATTGGACCTCCCATTTATCGTTATCAGCAATGGGAGTGGATATGGCTGATATTAATAATGATGGTAACGTTGAGATTTTTATTACAGATATGTTACCTGAAGCAGACCAACGCGTGAAAGCGGTAATGGAGTTCGAGGGTTACAACGTGTACAAGTTAAAGCAGAGCAAGGATTTTTATCAGCAGTACATACAAAATACACTACAACTGAATAATGGTAATGGTACGTTTTCAGAAGTAGCTTATTACAGTGGTGTTGATGCAACTGATTGGAGTTGGGCAGGATTGTTATTTGATATGGACAATGATGGACTTAGGGATATTTATATAACCAATGGCATAAATCATGATCTTACCGACTTGGATTTTGTTGATTTTTTTGCCAATGAAATTATTCAAAAAATGGCATTGACCGGTAGAAAAGAATCCATAGATTCTATAATCAATAAAATGCCGATAAGACCTCAACCCAACTTTGCCTATAAAAACAATGGCGATATTACTTTTTCCAACGCCAACATTGATTGGGGATTTGAAAAACCAAGCATGTCAAATGGTGCTGCTTATGGAGATCTTGACAATGATGGGGATCTTGATGTGGTAGTGAACAATGTTAATATGGAGGCTTTTGTTTATGAGAATAAAACAAATGAACTCCTGAACAATACGTATTTAAAATTACATTTTGAAGGATCGGATACGAATAAATTTGCCATTGGCACTTCAGTATTATTATATGCTAAAGACAAGGTGGTCCTCCAAGAATTGAACCCATTTAGAGGTTTCCAATCCTCAATGGATTATGCCATGACCATAGGTTTAGGAAATATACAAATA
>Ga0316189_10003555_pt1 | contig 15098 bp, 13 predicted proteins | sample LowCovwburrow_MG_FD_204930 | JGI IMG/M metagenome (GOLD analysis project Ga0316189, IMG submission 204930) | Coastal sediment microbial communities from Maine, United States - Lowes Cove worm burrow | ecosystem: Environmental > Aquatic > Marine > Coastal > Sediment | place: USA: Maine... | reverse complement strand
TCATCCGATATGTGTATCCTGCTTTCTGAAACGCTATAATACCTTCAAGAACGGACAGGGTCGTATGTAAGGAACTGTGGGTTGCACCACTACGTGTAGTTCTGCAATTAAAACCTCCATCTGGCATTCGCTCATTAAGAATACTGTCAATAATAGGGCATAAGCTATGCTCATCAGTTCTAAAGTAAGAGGCATAATTCAAAAACATTCCATTTACACAAACATCACTATGAACTGATGTTGAGGGTCCTAATTGAATGCCTCCATCATCTGCCCTGCAAGTATGCAAGGTTAACTCAATCGTTTCTTTCGCAATGGTATTATCAGGACTCAGATTCAAATTGCGAAGGTCTAGTAGCGTGTAATGGGATGAGATCCATTTAGGTTGATAAAATTTCTTTCCCCAGTGACCATTTGAATTTCGTTTGGACAAAAACTGTTCCCCCCAACCTTTATTGGCTATAATATCTTGTAGATCCTTCCGGTCATTTCCCAACAAATCCCGATGAACCTGATATTGTATTGAAACATCACCTTGAAGCAGCCAATCTATGATTTGTTGTTCATCCATTCTATTCGCAGTCAACTTTCTCGTCTAAGAATAGTGCGGGATTTGTGTTCGAGGATTTTCCCAAGGAAAATTGCACGTAACAAAATTGCACGACTCTTATTTAAGCATTTAATTTAGCAATATTTCGATACACAGTTACCCACTGGCTTTTACATAAAACTTTTTCCGTAACCAAAAGGAAACCCGAACCAATAAGATCAATGCAGGAACTTCTACTAAAGGACCAATTACGCCCGCAAATGCTTGTCCCGAATTCAGTCCAAAAACTGCAATAGCAACCGCAATCGCCAATTCAAAATTATTTCCTGCTGCCGTAAAGGCCACCGAAGCGGTTTTGTCATATTCAGCTCCCATAGCCCTTGTGAGAAAAAATCCAATGAGGAACATTAAGCTAAAATAGATAAGTAGCGGAACTGCGATAATTAAGACGTCCATTGGTATCTCAACTATCAATTCGCCTTTTAAAGAGAACATGATAACTATTGTAAATAAAAGTGCAATCAAAGTCATTGGTGAAATGGCTGGGATAAATTTTTTCACATACCATTCTTCCCCTTTTAATTTTACCAAAATCAAACGGCTCAAAATTCCCATTACGAACGGAATCCCCAAATAGATGGCGACACTTTCGGCAATAGTCCCGATCGAGATATCAACAATTGCACCGTCAAATCCGAAATAGGGTGGAAGTACGGTTATAAAAATCCAAGCGTAAAAACTATAAGCGAACACTTGAAAAATACTGTTTAATGCGACCAAACCGGCCCCATATTCGCTACTTCCTTCAGCAAGGTCGTTCCAAACCAAGACCATGGCAATACAACGTGCTAAACCAATCAAAATCAGGCCCACCATATATTCTGGATAATCCCTTAAAAAAGTGATTGCCAAAACGAACATCAAGATTGGACCTATAATCCAATTTAGAAGTAGTGAAATAGAAAGGATTTTCGTGTTGCGGAACACATTTGGCAGTAGTGCATAATTGACCTTTGCCAAAGGTGGATACATCATTAATATCAACCCTAAGGCAATGGGAATATTCGTTGTTCCGCTACTAAATGAGTTGATTATGGTCGGAAATGATGGGACAAAATACCCAATACCAACACCTAAAGCCATTGCGATAAAAATCCAAAGCGTTAGATAACTGTCGAGAAAACTTAATTTTTTTGTGGATGCCATTTTAAGGGTTGGTTTGGGAGAAAACATAAAATAGTTCAGTAGCAATTTGCAGGCTTCTTTCCTTGTATTTTTGGGCTTGCTGTGGTGTATTGTCAAATGCTTTTGGATCTTCAAAAGTAATGGGGATACGTTTTTCGGCACCTACAATAAGAGGGCAACCTTCATCGGCTTGTGAACAAGTCATAATGGCTGCAAACTTTGACTTTGGGTTAAAGTCGTCATCGAATTTTTTCGAAAATCCGATTATTGGATGCTGATTTCCTGCATATTTTATACAATAAACAGGATTCTCACCTTTTGAGATGCTATTTATTTCAAAACCTGATTTTTTTAAGGTTTCAACCACCATTGGGAAAAGAGCTGTTGCTTCAGTTCCGCCTGAATAACAAAACACATTTTTAATGTCAAAATAAGAAGCCATCGTTTGTGCCCAAACCTGTGATAAATGACTTCTTCGAGAATTGTGGGTGCAAATAAAATTGATTCTTATTTCTTCTCCGTTTTTAGCTTTATCATTTAAAAAGTCAACTAAAGGCTGTAATACTGTTTTACGTTCTTTTGAGATTTTTTCAGCATTCAATGTCGAAATGACCGTCTCTATCTTGTCAAATAATTTCATCTAGTCAATATTTAGCAACAACCGCCTTCAGGCGTGCAAGTAGTTGCAGATTCAATTTCGGAAAGCTTTACTTTTGATTTTTCTAGTTTTTTCCCTGGCTTTTCGGCATAGACCGTGATACTGAATATTCCCGTACCTCCATTATTGAAGGCCTTTGCCTCATCAGCTGAAAGATATTTACCAAGGATATCATCGGGAATAATGATCGGCTTTTCTTTTTGGATTTTTATATTTTGAAAACCTTTATCTTCAATTAGTTGCAGGTATTCTGATTTCTGAATCGCTCCTGCAACACAGCCTGCATACATTTCGGCATCCGCTTTCAAAGCATCTGGAAGGTTACCGACCAAAACAATATCTGAAACACTAAAGTGCCCACCGGGTTTCAATATCCTGTACATCTCTCCGATGACCTTTTTCTTGCTTGGGACAAGGTTCAAGACACAATTACTTACAATTACGTCCCCAATTTCATTGCTCACAGGCATGGCATCAATATCCCCTTCCCTAAATTCTACATTGTTGTAGCCCAACTTTTCTGCATTTATTCGCGCTTTCTGAATCATAATGGGCGTAAAATCAATACCAATTACTTTACCTTCATGACCGGTTTGGTGGCGGGCCACAAAACAATCATTACCAGCTCCAGAACCTAAATCAATTACAGTATCCCCTTTTTCAATTTTGGCGAATTCTGTCGGTAGACCACAGCCTAAGCCTAAATCCGCATCTTCTACATAGCCTTTGGTATCGGTATAGTCATCCATCATAATATTGTAAACCTTATTGGAAGGTGTGGTCGCACCACAACAAGATGAGGCATTTTCAACTTTCCCCTGTTCAGCGATTTTGGCATAACGCTGTTTGACTATATTTTTTAATTCTTGTTCTTTGTTCATCAGTTCTATTTTAATGTGGTTATGTATTGTATGATCTTATATTTTCAGCAACAATTTTCATTTAGGATATCTTGATCTAAAAACCCTGACATGACTTCTTTCATTGAAGCCCAATTGTCTTTGTCTATGCAGTAGCAAACACTTGTGCCTTCTATATTTCCCTTGATTAAGCCCAAATGCTTTAATTCCTTTAAATGTTGTGAAATTGTAGGTTGTGCCAATCCTATTTCATCTACCAAATCCCCACAAACACAAGTGTCAATTCTGAATAGATGTTGTAAAATAGCAACTCTTGCAGGATGCCCAAAGACCTTGGCAAAAAGTGCAATTTCATTTTGGTGTTCGGTAAACATTTCGGTTTTGGTCAATCCCATCTCTTCCTATTATTGATTCATTGCAATATTACGATTAATAAATACATAGTCAAAGTTATTTTTGAATGAAAAGGCACGAATAGCTCTTTTATTTTCTTATTATGGGCTCCTAACATGGTAAAAAGTCCCAATGTTATTCTTTTCAATATTCTAATACTAACTACTACAATAAACGGGATTTAGAAGTTAATGTACATGTAATTAGGTGTATTCCAATTAAATGACTTAAAGGGGCATCAACTCGAAAAGGCTCCTTCACCTAAGTGAAGAAGCCTTTTAAATTATAATTCAAAGAGTCGTATGCTCAACAACCCATTAATCCGAAGGAAACCACGAGTTCCTGATCCACTTTTTCCCCCTTTAAACTTTTGGCTGGTTCCCATGTACCGGTCGTTTTGCTGATCAGTTCGATCATCTTTTTATCGACAGCAGGAAAGTTTGATGACCTATCTAGTTTGACATTTTCAATGGTCCCAATTTTGGTTACCGTAAAAAAGAGTTTTGCAGGTTGTAGCTTGTCAGCTATCACATTGGTTCTCACTCTTTGGCTGTTTTCCTTGAGATATTCGATGAGTGCATCTTTGCCATATACATATGCGGCCTGCTTTTCCGGCACAATCGTTAGGTGAGGGGTAGAATAACTATCTTCCAATACACCAGTCTCTTTATTCTTTTGTTGATATTCCGCCCTTATCAAGAAATTGGTAGAGTAATCAGCCGATTGCAGGAGTTCTAATTGAGCAGCAGTAAGCGCATCACTGTATCCTGTTTCTCGTATGTCTGATTGCTTATCATTTATGATATAAATGACACTTAATGATTTGTAAGACACGATTTGTTTGGCATGTTCATCACTAATAAAATCATCAAAGGTTCTTGCCTTATCCAGGTCTCCTTTTTTAATGGGTCCGAACCTTGGGCCGACATCGTAGATAAAGTCAGAAAAGATCCGCTTATTAATTGGCCCTATAACTTGTGTATTGATAGCAACATCATCACTCACCAATGTTTGGACCTGATCTTGCGTTGAATCGTTCCAGTTTCTGACACCAAAAGCCGTTAGCCCCAAAGTGATAAGTACTGTCCCAAGAATGATAATGTTCTTTTTCATAATCTGTTAATTTAATGATTAATAGCTATCAAATGTATAGTGGATTCAAACTTCAGTGTCTATATGAAGTGTAAAATGATGTAAATTTTGTGTAAAACATTTCCATTTGTACCAAATTCAGATAGTTTTGTAACATGCACATAAGTAAGATTAAAATAGCTTTGTTCACTTTTGTATGCATTTTGCTGTTTATCGCAAGAAGTAATGCTCAAGATTCAGCTAATGAGAGTCATGTTAAAGTGTCGCTGCGAATGATTGGACACCAGGTTCTACTTATTTCAGGTGATAGTACCTCTCGAGTATTACCTATTATCAAAGACAATGATCGCTATAGAATTCAATTCGAATCTGAATTTGAATTCAAACCCGAGGAACTGGTCGCGGCTGTAGATCGCGTTGTTAAGGAAACGGGAATGTCAAATAGTTATATCGTGGAAGTCGAGCAATGCGAAACTGGGGAGCTGGTCTATAGTTTTAAAGTGAACGATTTAGACAAATCGGATATAATCCCTTGCAAAGGTAGAGTTCAACCCAAATCCTGTTATAGTCTTTTGTTCACCTTGATAGAGACAAGTTGGGCAGATACAGCGTTGTTAGCTGTTACTCCTGATTCCACAAACGGATTAGCCGCTGGAACCAGTCAGGAAAGTTATATGGTTATAGTTGTATTGCTTGTGCTATTCGCGGGGTTGTTTTTCTTCATATGGAAGCGAAGAAATAAACCGACAATCAATCCGAATTTGATTCCTTTGGGCACATACCATTTTGACAAGCGGAATACAGAGCTTTTAATTGAGCATAAAAGAATAGATCTAACCAGTAAAGAAGCCGATCTTCTTCTTTTACTCTATAACGCGGTCAACACCACCGTTGAACGGGAAGTTATTCTAAATATGGTCTGGGGAGACGAAGGCGATTATGTTGGCAGAACCCTGGATGTGTTCATTTCGAAATTGAGGAAGAAATTGGAATTTGATTCAAAAGTGAAAATCGTAAATATTCGTGGTGTGGGCTACAAACTTGTTTTGGATGTATAAAATTTATACCGTGAAGTAGGGGGTGATCTTATTTTTATTCAATGTCAGGGGCTGGCTTTATGGTTTTCAAATAGCTGTCAAGTTTGTCTAAAACTTCAGGAAAATTGTTTCTTCCAAAACCTACCCTTATATATTTGCCTGGATAATCAAACATTTCAGAAGGAAGCGTCATAATCCCAGTTTTCTCAACCAATTGGTTACTGAATGCTAAGGATGAATTTTCAATGTTTAGTTTAACAAAGGAAGTTGATCCGGTTTTAGGGGGAATAAAAGAAGATATTATTTGATGTTTCGCTACATACTCACCAAATAGTATTATGTTTTTTCTAATTTTTTTTAAGTTTTGAGGTAGAAATTTATCAATATGGTTCAGTGCTATTATTGATAAAATTTCACTTGGTGCACTATTACAAATACTAAGATAATCTTTGAACGCAACAACTTTACGAAGAAAATCTGTGTCATGAGTGACTAACCAACCAGTTCTTAAACCTGCCAGTCCGAAAGTTTTAGATGTACCCCACAGACTAATTCCTTTTTCATAAATATCAGAAATCGGGGGCAATTCCTCGATGTCATCAACAATTAGTTTGTGGTACATTTCATCTGAAAATATATATACATCATGTTTCTTTGCTATTCTTACTATTTTATCTAACTGTTCTTTTGTCAGATAGCTGCCAGTGGGATTGTGGGGGAAATTCAAGATGATTAGTTTTGTATTTTTCTTAAACAACTTTTCTAAATCAGCTGTATTAAACTCCCATTTTTCTGGGTTTGGCTTCCAGTATGAAAGTTCACAATCAATAGACTTTACCACTTCGGATAAAGACTGATAGCAAGGTGAAATTGTTATAACATGGTCTTTTGAATCTAATAACACATTCATACTAATAAAATTAAGTTCTCCAGGAGATGCAACAACAACATTTTCAATTGTTTTAATTTTATAAAATTGAAGTATTGCAGCTCTTAATAATGAATTTCCTTCACTTTCGGTATAACCTAGTTTTAGCCCTTCCCATAAATTCATTTCATCTTTAGTTGCATTCTCTAGAAGATATTTTAATTCATAACCATCGCAATCAGAACTGGAGAGTAGAAATTTTGCAGTAAATTCATGTTTGGCAAAATATCGTTCAAGTTTAAAATCATTTATTTTCATTGCAATTTTTTAATGTCTAGTACTAAAATACGGCTACAGGTTAGTTTTAAAATTCAAGCAGCATATTAGCGCATGTAATTACGTGTATTATAGTCTAAAGATAAATGCAATCTATTGGAGTTGTACGATTTGATTGCTTTTGGTGCAACTTTCAGTATGCAGTCTTTCAATTCAAGGAACGCTAGTCTTGTATCTTGTGGTTGGGCTTTAAAAATTCTACAACCGATTTAAATGTAGTAAATTTTATTTGAAGTTAATTAACAGTGGATTATAGTCATCCTAAGTTTGCAGTGTTTATTTCAGCCTTGCTCATTTAAAAACAAGCCAAAGAATAAATCAGAGTTCTCCGAAAGTCAAAAATTCAAAAATTTGTTGGCCTTGCACTACTTATTTTCCAGGACTTTCAATTTATTTTCAATTTCCAGTAGTAAGGTCTCAATCGCCAATTTCAATCCCTCTAGTATTCAAACCGTTTAATTCATCTTCAAAAAAAACGAAAAGGGGTTGTAGTAATACCAATAGATATTTCTTAGAAAAGCTTTTAAAAAGGCTTCATCATTTTGTATATTTATGAGAATTCTGAAATCTCGTTTTTTACCCAACCAAAAAAAACTTTATGAAATTTTCTAAGAAATATCTATTGGTATTACTAATGGCCTGTAGTGCTACTTTAGCCTTTTCCCAAAAAAAGTCAAAAACAACAAATCGTCCTTCTGAAGTCCTAGATGCAACTTTCTATGAAGGTTTGGAATGGCGTAATATCGGCCCCAATAGAGGTGGTCGCTCTTTAGGCAGTGCAGGAAGCCCAGGTAGGCCCAACGAATATTTTTTTGGGGCTACAGGTGGCGGACTATGGAAAACGGTTGATGGCGGTAATGAATGGAAAGCAGTTACTGACGGTCAACTCACCAGTTCATCAGTAGGAGCGGTTGCCGTAGCAGAAACCAATCCCGATATCGTCTATATTGGTATGGGAGAAGTGCAATTGCGTGGAAGTATTACACAGGGTGATGGCGTTTACAAAACAAAGGATGGTGGAAAGACTTGGCGGCATTTGGGTTTAAAAGAAACACAAGCCATAGCCCGAATTAGAATACATCCTACCAATCCTGACATTGTATATGTTGCTGCTTTGGGGCACCCATATGGTGATAACGAGGAACGAGGGGTATTCCGCAGTAAAGATGGGGGCAACACTTGGGACAAGGTTCTGTACGTGAGTCCGAAAGCAGGGGCTGTTGACCTCATTATCGATCGCAACAATCCGAAGGTATTGTATGCCAGTACATGGGAGGTACAGCGAAAAGCATGGAAAATGTGGGGCGGCGGTGGCAACTCTAAACTATGGAAATCTACAGATGGGGGTGACACTTGGACTGACCTCACAAGCAACACGGGAATGCCGGCACCACCCATTGGAAAAATAGGAGTCACCGTGTCCCCTGCGGATTCCAATCGGGTTTGGGCCATTGTCGAAGCGAATGAAGGCGGTGTTTTTCGTTCCGATGACGGTGGTAAAACTTGGGAACGCACCAATGATGAACGTAAATTACGTCAGCGCGCTTTTTATTATTCAAGAATTTATGCCGACCCATGGGACAAGGAAACCGTCTATTGTTTGAATACAGGGTTTTATAAGTCGACCGACGGAGGCAAGACCTTTGACACGACGATTAAAGTCCCACACGGAGATAACCATGATTTATGGATCGATCCGAATAATCCTGACCGCATGATCAACTCCAACGATGGTGGTGGAAACGTCAGTATCAATGGTGGAAAGAGCTGGACAGAACAAGATTATGTGACGACTCAATTTTACCATGTCATGACCACCAGCGATGTGCCCTATCATGTAGCAGGTGCTCAACAAGACAATAGTACTTTGGCCATGCCCAGTGATGGGTGGGACCATATGCAAGCTCGTGGGCCAAACCATGGATGGTACTATGCCGTAGGCGGTGGCGAAAGCGGATGGATTACGCAACACCCTGTTGATAAGGATATCTTTTATGCAGGCAGTCAAGGTGCACTTTTGACAAGATATGATAGAAGTAACGGGCAAACCAGAGATATTCAGGTATACCCTCGTTTCTTTTCAGGCGAACCTGCAAGTGCACTTCCTGAGCGTTGGCAATGGACCTTCCCAATCATGTTCGCACCACAAGACACGAAAGTGATGTACACGTGTTCACAACATGTATGGAAAACAACGGATGATGGGCAATCTTGGGAAAAAATAAGTCCGGATTTGACCTATGCCGATCCTGAAACCTTAGGAAAAACAGGAGGTATTATCACCATGGACATGAATGGGCCTGAAATATATGCTACTGTCTTTGCCTTGGCGCCTTCCACTCATGATATTAATACGATTTGGGCAGGTTCTGATGATGGAAAAATTCATATCACCCGTGATGGTGGCAAGAACTGGGCAGATATCACTCCGAATAACCTCCCTAAATTTTCCAGGGTAAGTATCATAGATGAATCAAAGCACAGACCGGGCACCTTATACGTCGCAGCGAACCGCTATCAAGTAGATGACCGCCAACCCTATGTTTTTAAAACGCATGACTATGGCAAAACATGGACGAAGATCACCAACGGCATAGAAGATGGCCATTTTGCCCGTGCCGTACGCGAAGACCCTGTCCGTCAAGGCTTATTGTTTTTAGCCACGGAACATGGCGTTTATTTCTCTATCAATGATGGTGAACTATGGCAAAGTCTACAATTGAAACTTCCTGATACGCCTATTCGTGATTTGGTCGTCAAGGACAATGATGTGGTTTTGGGTTCCCATGGAAGGGGTTTCTGGATTTTGGATGACATTCAACCCCTTCGCCAGTACAAACCAGAAATGAAAAATCAAACAGCTGTACTCTTTGAACCGGCAGATCCCATACGTGGAATCACTGAGGCTTCAATCCAATACTATCTCAAAGACCAGCGAGACACTATCACTTTTGAGATTTTGGATGCTAATGATAAATTGATCAACACCTTCACGGGGAGCAAACCAAAATACGAAGTAGACCCAGACCTTCCTTGGTGGCAAAAAGGAGGTTCTTCAAAACCTACAACCGCGAAAGGACTTAATACTTTTACTTGGGATTTAAGATACCCTGGTGCTACCGACTTTGAAGGTATGATTATATGGAGTGCTAGACCGCAACGTGGACCAAAGGCACCAATTGGCTCGTATAAAGTGCGTATGAAAACCAAAGACTATGAAAATACCTATTCTTTTGAAGTACAAATGGACATTAATTTAAAAGGGATCACAAAAGAAGATTTGGAAGAGCAATTTGACTTGGCGAATAAAATCATGCAAAAAACAAGTACTGCTAATGAGGCTGTCATCCACATTCGCGAAATTAAATCACATATCGATTCGAGCAAGGAAAAACTATCGGCTTCGGATATTAAAAGGACAGTAACACCTTTCTTGGAAAAACTATCCGCCATTGAGGAAGAATTGTATCAAGTAAAAAATCAATCGAACCAAGATCCTTTGAATTTTCCAATAAAATTGAACAATCGACTCTCCTCTCTGCGGCGCAGTGTGGAAAATGGCGAAGCAAAACCAACTGATGGCGCCTATAAAGTCTTTAAAGAGTTAACCGCAGAACTGGAACAACATCTGGGTAATCTTAAAACCGTAATGGAAGAAGATCTGCCAAAAGTAAATTCCGCTTTAAAGAATATTGGAATTGAAGAAATCGAAGCTTCGGAATAATTCAATATATAAAGCTGTGATTATGACAAGTAAGTCACGTATTTGGCTGTATTTAGTCACGGCCCTGGTCAATAGGAATTATAAAGCCATTATCATAAGTGAATTGTTTTAGAAAAAGGCCTATTTTTTCGTTAGTTATTTCTAATATTTGCTAACGTGTTCGTGTATGATTTGGCAAGTTTGGTTTGTCAAATCGGCTTCAGGTAATCCTGAAGTTTAAATGTAGCAAAAATTGTGTAGTTATAGATTCAGTTTGCTGAATTATACGCGCCTTAAGTTTACTTCTAAGTACCTTAATATATAATCAGTAAGAACAAAAGAGGGCATTAAGGTTAAAATACACTTGGAAGCCTAGACTTCGTCAACACTGATGAATTCAATCCTTTAAAAGAAAAAGGAACCTCAATTTTTGAGATTCCTTTATTTGCTTGTAGCGAGAGGGGGGCACGATCCCCCGACCTCCGGGTTATGAACTTTAACCGCTATTTTTTAGTTTTACAACCTATTGAAAAACAAGTAGTTATTGAATATATTTTTACTATTCTAGTGTAAACCGTATACGGTAGCGTATGCGGTTATAGTTGTTTAAATTTATGAAATTTATTCTAATAATATTTGTACCGCGCACAATATTATAATAAAGATTTGTTAGAGCCAAAGGTTCGAATCCTGCCACCCCGACAAAAAGGGTATTTTTTAATACCGTTTTATAGCTAAAAAAATGAAAATCAAGGAATTAAATATTTCTTGGTTTCATTTGAATAGTTTTGATACCATAATCGAACGTGCCCTATTACGTGTCCTAGTTTTTTGGAAGCGTAATTAATAAGTTTCACACGCTCAATCTATCGCAATAGACTTTTCACAGCGATTTGGCTTTCGTTTAACTGATTTAATAATCTTTAAAAACGAAAGTGATGAAACACACACACTTTTATTGTCCACTTTTGGTTGAAAAAGAAATCAATCAAAAAAAATGGAACGACCCCTATTTACCTTCGAATTAGGCTAGATGGCAAATCTGCCGATATTAGTACTAAAGAATCTGTTTTTCCGGAACACTGGTGTGGTAGGGCAGAACGGGTTAATCCAAAAGCAAAGAACGCTAATCATGTGAACAGCGCTTTGGATGACATTTCTTCGGAAATTAAAAATACGTATCGCGTATTATTACAGGAAGGTAGGTTTATAACTGTTCAAGCGATTAAACTTCGGTTTTTAGGTGAGGATACTCCTTTAAAGAGTATGAAAGATCTTTTAAAGTATCATCGCGACAAGGAAATTCAAATGCTAGAAGCTTTTTGATTTTAATTTTTTGATAAAACCTTTAATTATTTAAACTTATTTACTATTCAAATGTTCTTCAAAAAGTTGAATTTTCTTGTTCAATTCTTCTTTTAATCTATTATCAGAAATTTCATCTTCTGAAAAATTATCATAGAAATTTGGCAATGAAAAATCTGCAATTACATTACCACCTAAGTATGGAAAATACGCCTTAGCAGATTGTAAGACTGTTTTACCACCTCTAGTTCCTGGTGAACTTGCCATTAACAGCATAGGTTTTTCTCTCCATATTTTGATGTTTAAACGAGATAACCAATCGATAGTATTTTTAAATACCGCTGCATATGACCCATTATGTTCTGCAAGAGATATTATAAACCCATCAGCAGTATTAATTAGCTCGTCTAGTCTTTTAACCGCAGTCGGAATACCATTTTCAGCTTCAAAATCAACACCATAAATAGGCAATACATAATCGTTTAAGTCAATTGAAATAATATCTACATTTTCTAATAAACTATTGGTATAGGTTATTAAACTTTTATTGATAGATTTTTGACTATTGCTCCCTACTATTGTGATTATTTTTTTCATGATTACTGTTTTTTAGAGATTAGATTATCTATTGACCATTTCCCGCTACCATTAACTATTATGGTTAAAGCTAGACCGATAATTAGAAGAGAATATTCATAACCTTCACCAGCTTGATTTCCGTACCAATTCATAAAAAAACCATGTTCTAACTGAGTAGTATAAATGATACCTATGAACATTCCTGCCAGTGATAATGCCCAAAACCTACTAATAAATCCTAGAATTAATGAAATAGAGCCAAAAAACTCAATCATTATTATTGAAAATGCTATAATGCCAGATAAGCCCATTTGAGTTGTGAAAAAATCCATTGTTGAGGAATAGCCGTAGCCTCCAAAAAGGCCTAATAGTTTTTGTGCCCCATGAGGAAATATTACTAAGCCAAGTGTTAATCGTGCAATGCTAAATCCAATATTTGGATTTGTCTTTAAAAGTGTTTTTACTAAATTTTTCATAATGTTTTAGATTTAAAATTATTTATAAAGTTTTTCGGTAATACAAACCGAAAGATGATTTTTTTATGGGGTTCGGCCCATACTGGTCAAAGTCCAAACCAATTCCAAACTGATGTCCATTAAATGATATACCAGAACGTAATTGTTGAAAACTTCTAGAATGAGTTTTAAACCCATCCCATACGGTTAAAAACTGTCCGTTTAACCAAAGAGATACTTGTTTATTTATTGGGGTATTAAACTGAAACTGTGCAAACGTTTCGGCATAGCTAGCATCCTTTTGCTCAGAATGTGCTACCGTTGGAATAATTACAAATAATACTCGTGAATTTTTTACTGTGAACTTTGCTGACAAACGTTCTGAATACCCAGAAAAACTGTTGTAATATAAAGATGGACCAATTGAAATATTCTCATTAATATTCCAAAATACAGTTGGTTGTACACCTGCCTCATCAAAGACTTGGTTTTCTTCATCTCTAAATTTTTGAAAGAAAGCCAGTGTATTAATGCTGAGAGTTTTACTCTCATTAATTGTATAACTAGAGTATAATGTAAAATCTGTTTTATCAAAGCCAGAAAACAGTTCTACTTGTGTAAATTGTGCTTGCAAATAGTTTGCAAATGCAATCGTTAGAAAAGATGTAATGAGTGTTATTTTTTTCATGCTTCAAAATTCCGATAGAAGCACATGAAAAAAAATGAACTAGTTTAAGACTTTTACATTCTGTTGACTTTAGAAATAATTTTACTCATAAATTCTGGCGTAATGCCAATATAACCTGCTAGGTCTTTTTGGGTAATTCTATTGACAATTTTTGGATATTTCTTTTTGAACTCGATATATCTTTCCTCAGCGGTTAAGGATATGCCATGGTTGGAACGTTGTATATAACTTATAAGCGACTTTTGATATAGAATGCGATAAAACTTTTCGAATTTTGGTATTTCCTGAAAAAGTAAATCATAATTAGCCCTAGAGATACCTAATAATTCTGAATGCTCTGTAGCCTTAATAAAATAATGTGTTGGTTCTTTGGTCATAAAACTAGCCATATCACCAGTCCAATAATCCTCTACAGCAAACATGGATATGTGAGGTGCACCATATTCATCTAATGTGTAAACCTTTAAGCAACCTTTTGTTATAAAATACTCATATTTAGTAACATCACTAGCCTGCATTAAAAATGCCTTCTTTTTAACTTTTATTTCTGTAAGTAAAGAGAGGTATTTTTGCTTTTCTAGCTCAGTTAAATCAATAAACCTTCCAATATTATTAAGTATTAGAATATGTGATTCTTTGTAGTTCAATTAACGCTTGGTTTGAATGGATTTAATTTAAAGAATTAATATTAAATAACAAAGAGAGCTATATATCAATTGAAATGAGCCCTCTACGTTCTAATTTTGACAAAGATAAGTGTAAAGCATAGTTTACTAAAACTCGCTGTTTTGAACAATAATGGTTTTCCAGAAAATATGCTTACCTATTTTAAGTTACTGTTTATCCCAAGATTTAGTTTGAGTTAGTTGCCCTCTTTTTATTAGCCATTTTCTGAAATTATTGCTCACAATGGAATATAGCTATTGATGATGGCCCACTTATAAGAACTCTAATAATATATCCTAATGACACCCAAAGGTGATTCGAGCATATAAGTTAAACATCATTATTTACATGTAAACGTATAATAGAATCACAGATGTTGTAAAGTTCGGAGAGCGTTATCCTAAATTGTAAGATGCTTTTTGAAGTTGAAGCTATACAAGATTCGACCAAAATAAATAGCAGTCTACTTTCATTACGAAGGTTCCGATAAAGGTTCGGTAATCAAGACTATTTATTTTGTAACTTTCGTTTTAAATATGACAAGGGATATAGTAAATATCAATGATTTTACCATTCTGGTAGAAGAAGCCACGACCAAGGTAGCTACTACAGATTCTTGTTTCTTTGATGAAGCTTTAATAGCGGTTGCTTTTTATGGTGCTGGCAATGTAAATCTAACTGTAAAATATGGTGACAAAGAGAAAGAATTCAACCATACCAAAG
>Ga0316189_10003553_pt1 | contig 15101 bp, 10 predicted proteins | sample LowCovwburrow_MG_FD_204930 | JGI IMG/M metagenome (GOLD analysis project Ga0316189, IMG submission 204930) | Coastal sediment microbial communities from Maine, United States - Lowes Cove worm burrow | ecosystem: Environmental > Aquatic > Marine > Coastal > Sediment | place: USA: Maine... | reverse complement strand
TAGAGTGACTATGGCATCGCCAAATAATCCTTCGAAAGCCCTTGTTTTCTTTGCTCTTTTCCTTCTCGCAACGATCCCTAATGCATAATCCGGGTTCAACCAACTATAAGACGAACCAACTATAAGGCGAACCAACTATAAGACGAACCAACTATAAGGACATCATCAAAAATCCTGAAAACGCGGCATTGGACGGCGAAAGTCGTTTATCCACCTTCTTCTTAGTTTGATTTATCAGCTTTCTGTAAGCTGAATAAAACGTCCAGGTAGCGGCCGGCTTATAAACCAGATTTTCGATTTCAAAATAGTTGATCACGCCCTTAGCGGTAGTAGGCTTTACGAACACTTCCGTATTAGGTGCGTAATAGGCGGGAATGATGGTTAACAGGCTCCATTTGGCAATTTTTTCCAAAGCGAGTAAATCAACCAAGCCCTCAAAACCCAGTTGCTGATTACCGTGCAATAGTTCAATCAAAGAATCGACCATAAAGGCTTTTTGATTTCGATCCAAGCGACCAACAAAATCCTTAAATTTTGGCTTTTCAAACATGGACACCATCGATGACCGGCTTATGGCCTTCACCATATTCTCAACAGTCTGATTTACATGAGAATAACAATCTGGCCCAAAGCTCTCCTGTGCAAAGGCAACCATTTTATCCATCTTATGCCGCTTAGCAATCTTCTCCATCCCAGGATCCTCAAACCCCTCTGGATAAAGCGCAAGAAATTGTGCCTCGGCCTGTTTCAACTTTTCTAGATTCATAGAGGTAGCTTATTTTTGTGTGATCTCAAAACTGAGTCCGGCATTCTTTTGCAACCTCTCCAAGAGTTGATTCCCCATGGCGCTGGCAGGCGTCCAAAAACCGCCTGCTACTTCTAAATCTTTTTCATCCAAAGCAAGACAAACAGCCGACTCAGCTAACATCTTTGAAGTAGAACCATAACCAGGGTCAGAGTCGCCCTTGACTCGTGCAACAAGGCGTTTACCGTTGGATGTCTTTCCGTAAAAGTCAATTATATAGTAGCCTGGATTGTCCGAGTTCACCTCTGGACCTTCTCCCTGAGACGGCAACAATTTCGCAAGAAACTTTCGTCCTAAATTTGTTATGCCAATACCCGTGAACAACATCAGCCCGTAAGCGATGCTGGCAGCTTGAAGCCTGCCTTTAATACCCTTTTGAGTAACCATAGTTTCACTATATTTAAAGTTCTCTCCGTAAGGAAAACCTAAGACAGCATGCCCTCGCCTAACAACCCTGGTATTAATTGCAGCCATGACAAAGGGCGCTGTCCAAACTTCATTGCCAGAATCATACACCGGCTGAGTCTGATCTTTGCGGTCTGGCCCCTTGAATTTAGGGTCTGGATTAAGCGAATAAGGGTTGGCTAGTAGTTGTCTGACGGCTTTATCTTCTACCGCCTCTTTCAGCACATTAAACATGCTATGTATTGTGCCGCCACTCGCTCCGCCTTTCATCTTTTTAAGCACAAACCGAACTTCATCGAGATACTCTCCATGCAACTGCTTGGCTTTTTGTTGAATGTAAAATGTGCCCATATCCGATGGGATCGAATCAAAGCCGCAACAGTTCACAATTCTTGCACCGCTTTTTTCTGCCGTGCCCTGATAACTGTCGACCATCCTTCTAATCCACGGGGCCTCCCCGCTTAAATCAACATAGTGCGTGCCTAACTCAGCACACACTTTCACCAACAGTGAGCCATAATATGCATAAGGCCCGACCGTGGTAATGATCACCTTTGTTGAAGCAACCATGCTTCGAAGCGATTCTTCCTGCGTGCTATCGGCTAAGATGCTGGGTATACGCCCATCTTCATCGCCGATAAAGCTACGCACCTCTTGAATCTTTTCGGTGTTTCTACCTGCGATCGCCCATTTCAAGTTAGTCCCTTGATACTGCTCAAACAGATATTTAGCGACCCACTTACCGGTAAAGCCAGTCGCACCCCAAACTACAACGTCAAATTCTCTATTCATCTCTACAGCATCAAATTCTCTAATCATCTCTACAATGTCTAAACTTGTAAATTCAAAATTACGGGGCAAGTGGAAAGCCTCAGCGCCGACTAGCCTGTAAATTTTTCAGTGTTGTTCACTATTTACTCAAACATACCCGATAAATCATAGTCCATGTTGCCAACAATCGTGTCATTTAATAAAAAACCCCTTCGATCATTGACCGAAGGGGTTCTTAAACTAACTATTTATGTACTGGAGCTGAGAAAAAACTTAATCCACAGCAAGCTCAACCACATCATCTGAATCAGAATGAGCATCAAAGGCTGCCTCAGCTTCGAGAGTTTCCTGATTCAAAAGCGCTGCTAGCTCTGCTTCCTTCTCGTCTGACTCTCTGCGACGACGCACCCGCTCCTCATGATAAGCCAAGCCGGTACCTGCAGGAATCAGCCTTCCCACCACGACATTCTCTTTGAGCCCGCGCAAATGGTCGACTTTTCCAGCAATAGACGCTTCGGTAAGCACTCGAGTTGTTTCCTGGAACGACGCAGCCGAGATAAATGATTCGGTGGTTAACGACGCTTTGGTGATACCCAAAAGTACAGGCACTCCCTTAGCTGGTGTTAAATCATCTTTCTCAGCTTGTTCATTGGTTTCTAATAAACGTGTACGCTCAATTTGCTCCCCTGGCAATAGTCGAGTTTCACCAGGATTAGTAATTCGAACCTTACGCAACATTTGACGCACGATAACTTCAATATGCTTATCGTTGATAGTCACACCTTGCAGGCGATATACATCTTGAACTTCGTCGACAATGTAGTCAGCCAGAGATTCTTTACCTTTAAGCGCTAGGATATCTTCTGCTACCGGTGAACCATCCACCACAACCTCGCCCTTTTCTACAGTCTCACCCTCAAACACATTAATTGTTCGACCTTTCAAGATTAGAGTCTCATGCGATTCACCTTCGGTATCAGTAATAACCAAACGCTGTTTACCTTTTGTTTCCTTACCGAATGAGACAACACCGGATGCGGTTGACATGATGGCTGGATCCTTCGGTTTACGCGCTTCGAACAACTCCGCTACCCGTGGCAGACCACCTGTGATATCGCGAGTCTTGGAAGACTCTTGCGGTATACGAGCCAATACGTCACCAACCCCAACCGCTTGACCATCATCCACCGTTACGATGGCACCTGCTTGCAGTGAATAACGTGCTGGAACATCAGTTCCGGCCAACAAGATTTGCTTGCCTTTTTTATCCATCAGCTCAATCATCGGCTTAAGATCTCGCGCAGAGCCACGACGTTCAGCAGGATCGATAACTTCATAACTGGTTACCCCAGTAAGATCATCAGTCTGCTTGTTGACCGTCATGCTTTCACTCATTTCTGAGAAATTAATCACACCTGCAACTTCTGTAATGATTGGGTGAGTATGCGGATCCCAGTTAGCAACCACTTGACCAGCGGTAACTTCATCACCGTCGTTGACTTGTAAAACTGCGCCATAAGGCAATTTATATCGCTCACGATCACTGCCGTTTTGGTCTTGAACAAGAAGTTCGCCAGAACGTGCTACTACCACTTGCTTCTTGTCAGAGTTTCTTACCGAACGAAGATTTTCTAATTTAATACTACCGTTACTCTTAACCTCAATATTTGAGACCGACGCACCAGCAGTTGCTGCACCACCAATATGGAAAGTACGCATGGTTAGCTGTGTGCCAGGCTCGCCAATTGATTGCGCTGCAATAACACCTACTGCTTCTCCTCGGTTTACCAGGTGGCCTCGTGCTAGATCGCGTCCGTAGCACTTGGAACAAATGCCATAACGTGTTTCACAAGTCACCGCGGAGCGCACCATTACTTCATCGATGTTGCCGCCTTCAATGGCTTGAGAGTAGGCTTCATCAATCATCTCGCCATCAGGTATAACTATTGATTGATCCACGTTGCTGACGACGTCACCAACTACTGTTCGACCGAGTATTCGATCACGCAATGGAATCACCACATCACCGCCTTGAACCAAGGCCTTACGCAATACGCCATTACTGGTGCCACAATCTTCATCGGTTACTACCAAATCCTGGCACACATCAACCAAACGGCGAGTAAGGTAACCAGAGTTAGCTGTTTTCAATGCTGTATCGGCCAGACCCTTACGAGCTCCGTGAGTTGAAATAAAGTAGTGAGATACGTTAAGTCCTTCACGAAAGTTGGCGGTAATTGGTGTTTCGATGATTGAACCATCCGGCTTCGCCATCAAACCACGCATGCCCGATAGCTGTCTGATCTGCGCGTGTGATCCACGAGCGCCGGAGTCAGCCATCATATAGATTGAGTTAAACGACTCCTGATCTACGGTATTACCTTCAGCATCGACAACTTCGTCCGAGCCTAAGTTATCCATCATCTTATTGGCAATGTTCTCCGAGGTTCTTGTCCAAATATCAACAACCTTGTTATAACGTTCACCATCCGTTAGCAGGCCAGAAGAATATTGTTCCTGAATGTGCTTAACTTCAGCTTCAGCCTCGTCTACCAAGCCAGTCTTTTCATCTGGCACGACCATATCGTCCACACCAATCGAAATTCCAGCCAAAGCGGCGTTTCTGAAACCGGTATACATTAGTTGGTCAGCGAAGATTACCGTCTCTTTCATACCCACTGTGCGGTAACACAAATGGATAGTTTCAGAGATAGTTTTCTTTTTCATTGTCTGATTGATAGCAGAAAAAGCCATACCCTTAGGCAGAATCTCACTTAGCAGAGCGCGGCCTGTCGTGGTTTCGTGCAATTCGTTTAGTTCAGTTTCTACCCCAGTATCGTCATCCACTAAAGTTTCGTTTATGCGAACCTTAATCTTAGCGTGCAGGGCTATTTGTTTTGCATCATAGGCACGACGAACTTCATCGATGTTTGCAAATGCTTTACCCTCACCCGCAACATTGATCATCTCGCGAGTCATGTAGTAAAGACCAAGCACAATATCTTGCGATGGAACAATAATTGGCTCACCGTTCGCGGGTGAAAGAATATTGTTGGTTGACATCATCAAAGTGCGTGCTTCCAATTGCGCTTCGATCGAGAGAGGTACATGTACCGCCATTTGATCGCCGTCAAAGTCAGCGTTGTAAGCTGTACAAACCAATGGGTGCAATTGAATAGCTTTACCTTCGATTAGTACTGGCTCAAAAGCCTGGATACCCAATCGATGTAAGGTCGGAGCGCGATTCAACATCACCGGATGCTCACGAATCACTTCTTCCAAAATATCCCAAACTTCAGGCGTCTCCGCTTCAACCAGCTTCTTCGCTTGCTTGATAGTAGTAGACAAACCACGAAGTTCTAACTTATTGAATATGAATGGTTTAAATAGCTCAAGACCCATCTTCTTAGGTAGTCCACATTGATGTAACTTCAATGTTGGGCCAACCACAATTACCGAACGGCCAGAGTAATCTACGCGTTTACCTAGTAGGTTCTGACGGAACCGGCCCTGCTTACCTTTAATCATATCGGCAAGTGATTTCAACTGACGCTTATTGGCACCGGTAATCGCTTTACCGCGGCGACCGTTGTCTAAAAGCGCGTCGACCGACTCTTGCAACATACGTTTTTCGTTGCGAACAATAATGTCTGGAGCATTTAAATCAAGCAAGCGACGCAGTCGATTATTACGGTTAATCACACGGCGATAGAGATCATTCAAATCAGAAGTAGCGAATCGACCGCCATCCAGAGCGACCAAGGGGCGTAGGTCTGGTGGAAGAACCGGCAGCACTTCCATGATCATCCACATTGGAGAATTGCCAGACGACTGAAAGGCTTCAAGCACTTTCAATCGTTTGGTGATGTTTTTGATTTTGGTTTCAGAGGTAGTGCCCCCTAGATCGTCACGTAAGCGAACAACCTCCTTATCGATATTAACGTCATTAAGTAATTCCTTAATCGCTTCCGCGCCCATGCCAGCCTTGAACTCATCGCCGTACTGCTCCACCGCATCGAGATAGGCTTCTTCAGTCATCAAGGTTTTTGGTTCCAGCGGAGTCATACCTGGATCAATCACCAAATACGCCTCGAAGTACAATACGCGCTCAATTTCACGAACCGTCATATCAAGCATTAAACCTAAACGTGATGGTAGTGATTTCAAGAACCAAATATGAGCAACCGGGCATGCTAGGTCGATGTGCCCCATACGCTCACGCCTTACTTTAGCCAAAGTTACTTCAACGCCACACTTCTCGCAGATAACGCCGCGATGTTTAAGCCGCTTATATTTGCCACACAAGCATTCATAGTCATTGATAGGACCAAATAACTTGGCACAAAACAAACCATCGCGCTCTGGCTTAAAAGTACGGTAATTAATGGTTTCAGGCTTCTTGACCTCACCAAATGACCACGAACGAATTTTCTCTGGTGATGCGATGCTGACCCGAATTGAATCAAAGTCATCGTTTACCACGTTGGGCTGTTTAAAAAGATTTAGTAAATCTTGCATTTTTTTGCCTCAGTCTAAATATAGAAAGTTAAGTCTGGATAAGGTCTGCTAATTTGAAATTGCGTCTTCTTGTAACTCGATATTAAGACCCAAAGATCGAATCTCTTTAACAAGCACATTGAAGGACTCAGGCATATTTGCCTCAACCTGATAATTACCCTTAACAATATTTTCGTACATTTTGGTACGACCACTCACGTCATCGGACTTAACCGTCAACATCTCTTGCAAAGTATACGCCGCACCATAAGCTTCAAGCGCCCACACTTCCATCTCACCAAATCGCTGTCCACCAAATTGAGCTTTACCACCCAATGGCTGCTGTGTAATCAGACTATAAGGCCCGGTTGAACGCGCATGCATCTTGTCATCAATCAAGTGATTGAGCTTCAATATATACATGTAGCCAACAGTTACCGGGCGATCAAACTGATCACCCGTCCGTCCGTCATACAATGTAGTTTGCCCTGATGCTGGCAAATCAGCTAGCTCAAGCATTGCCTTAATTTCAGATTCAGCAGCACCATCGAACACGGGTGTCGCCATCGGCACACCCTTGCGAAGATTGCCAGCCATTTCAATGACTTCGTCATCTGTAAACTCTTTTAAGTCTTCGACTTTGCCGCTGGTGTTATATACCTTGTCAAGAAAATCTCGAACTTGCTTGGCTGACTTCTGCTCGCGTAACATTGCGTCTATCTTCTTACCCAAGCCAGCCGCTGCCCAACCTAGATGCGTTTCCAAGACCTGCCCAACATTCATACGTGATGGCACACCCAGAGGGTTCAACACGATATCAACAGTGGTTCCATCTTCCATAAATGGCATATCCTCAACTGGAACAATTTTTGAAATTACACCCTTGTTACCATGACGCCCAGCCATTTTGTCACCTGGTTGTAATCGGCGCCTAACAGCGACGAATACCTTCACCATCTTCAAAACGCCAGGAGCTAAATCATCACCGGCTTCCAACTTGCCACGTTTCTCATCAAATAACTCGTCAAAATACGTGCGTTGCTTGGCCAAGCTTTCTTGCAATTGCTCAAGCTTGTCGGCCGCATCGGCATTACTCAATGCAATTTCAAACCACTTATTTCGATCAGTTTCCGCCAAATATGCAGCAGTCACCTTCTGGCCTTTACTAAGACCCGGGGCTTTAACCACCTCTTTGTTCTTCAACAAATTCTCAATACGAGCATAAGTATCTTCTTCAACTATACGGAACTGATCGTTCAAATCTTTGCGAATACTCGCCAATTCAGATTCTTCGTTAGCCAGTGCACGGGTATCTTTTTCAACACCATCGCGGGTAAATACCTGAACGTCGATGATAGTCCCCTTCATGCTTGATGGAACTCGCAAAGAAGTATCTTTTACGTCTGATGCCTTTTCTCCGAAAATCGCACGCAGTAGTTTTTCCTCAGGTGTAAGCTGAGTTTCACCTTTTGGTGTCACCTTACCGACCAAAATATCACCACCTTTGACTTCAGCGCCTACGTAAACAATGCCGGCTTCGTCCAAACGACCCAATGCATGCTCACCTACGTTTGGAATATCGCGAGTTACCTCTTCAGACCCCAGCTTGGTATCACGTGCTACACAAGTTAATTCCTCAATATGAATGGTTGTGTAAACGTCTTCTTTTACCAGGTTTTCAGAAATAAGGATCGAATCCTCAAAGTTGTAACCATTCCAAGGCATAAAAGCCATTAACACGTTCCGACCCAGTGCCAATTCGCCCATATCTGTTGAAGGGCCATCTGCAAGTACGTCTCCACGTGCAATCGCATCCCCAGACTTTACCAATGGACGTTGATTAATATTGGTGTTTTGGTTAGACCGCGTGTACTTGGTCAAATTGTATATATCAACGCCAGAATCACCGTCTGTTACTTCTTTTTCATTAACGCGAACTACGATTCGAGCAGCATCTACTGATTCAACTTTTCCGCCTCTTAGTGCTGTTAAAGCCACACCTGAGTCAACCGCAACTGTCCGCTCCATGCCTGTTCCGACTAAAGGCTTTTCACTTCTTATGGTTGGTACTGCTTGACGTTGCATGTTCGAGCCCATCAATGCCCGGTTAGCGTCATCGTGCTCCAAGAATGGGATCAACGATGCTGCAACCGACACAATTTGTGATGGTGCCACATCAATGAACTGAACTTGCTCAGGCGTCGATAAAGAAAACTCATTTTGATGCCGACAGTTAACCAACTCATCAGTCAGCTTACCGTTTTTATCAACTTCCGCATTGGCCTGCGCAATGACATACAAACGCTCTTCAATCGCCGACAGATAAACCACCTCATCAGTCATCTTACCCTTAGCAACTTTCAGATACGGAGTTTCCAGAAACCCATAGTCATTGGTTCGAGCGTACACCGCCAGAGAGTTAATCAAACCAATATTTGGTCCCTCTGGAGTCTCAATTGGACAAACCCGACCATAGTGCGTTGGATGTACGTCACGCACCTCGAAACCTGCACGTTCGCGCGTCAGACCGCCAGGGCCTAATGCTGACACACGACGCTTATGAGTAACTTCGGATAGCGGGTTCGTCTGGTCCATAAATTGCGACAATTGGCTTGAACCAAAAAATTCTTTTACCACAGCTGAAACGGGTTTTGCATTAATTAAATCTTGAGGCGTTAATCCTTCAGATTCAGCTAGGGTCAATCGCTCACGAACCGCACGCTCGACACGCACAAGACCTACTCTGAATTGGTTTTCAACCAATTCTCCAACAGATCGAACGCGACGATTTCCTAGGTTATCAATATCGTCAATATCACCACGACCATTCTTAAGGTCGATTAGTGTTTTCATTACGTCAATAATATCTTGCTTACTTAAAATACCGTCGCCACTATCTTCTTCTCGCCCTAAACGCCTATTAAACTTCATACGTCCAACAGCAGATAGGTCATAACGATCTGGGTTGAAAAACATATTCTGGAACAGACCCTGAGCCGCTTCTTTAGTAGGTGGCTCACCAGGACGCATCATGCGATAGATCTCTACCTGTGCTTCCAACTCACTATTGGTTGGATCACTGCGTAGCGTTTCTGAAACATAGGGGCCTTCATCCAAGTCATTGGTGTATATAACTTCGATTTTTTTAACACCAGTTTCAATCAATTGATCAATCAACTCCTGGGTTACTACCTGATTAGCTTCAGCCAACAATTCACCGGTTTCAGTGTCGGCAATATCTTTAGCAAGAGTTCGACCAATTAAGTACTCAACAGGTACAGAGATGGATTTCAACTTAGCATCTTCGATTTCTCGAATATGGCGTGCGGTAATCCGTCGACCAGCTTCTACAATCACAGCGCCACGTTTCTTGGTCAGATCAAAGGCCAATTGTTCACCGCGAAGCCGCGCGGGAACTAAATCCATGGTGACTTCCTTAGACGACAGATTGAATGTGTCGTTACTAAAGAACATTTCGAGGATTTCCTGGGTTGTGTATCCAAGCGCTCGCAACAGGATAGTCGCGGCTAACTTACGTCGGCGATCGATACGGATAAATAACAAATCTTTAGGATCAAACTCGAAATCCAACCATGAGCCACGGTAAGGAATTACGCGTGATGAGAATAATAACTTACCAGAAGAATGGGTTTTACCGCGATCGTGATCGAAGAATACTCCTGGGGAACGGTGTAATTGTGCAACCACAACACGCTCAGTACCGTTTATTACAAAAGTACCATTATCAGTCATCAACGGCATATCACCGAGATAGACTTCTTGCTCTTTTACTTCTTTAATAGCCTTGGCACCGGTAGATGACTTACCTTCTTCACGGTTATAAATCACCAAGCGCATTTTCACCCGCAGCGGCGCAGCATAAATAAGACCACGCTGCTGGCATTCACGAACATCAAATGCAGGAACCCCTAAACGGTAGCTAACGAATTCTAACGCAGCGCTACCGTTAAAACTTTCAATCGGAAACACCGATTTAAAAGCGGCTTGTAAGCCTTTTTCGATACGCCCGTCGGGAGCAGCATCAGCTTGTAGAAATTTACGGTAGGACTCTAATTGAGTCGACAATAGGTAAGGAATTGGTAAAACGCCTTCCGGTCGTTTTGAAAAACTCTTACGTAAACGCTTCTTTTCAGTGAAAGAATAGCCCATGGATAACCTCTAATTTAACAAGCCTGAGAGCTCGTAGTCGACTGCAAACTGCGTACCGACACAAACTCCGAAATATTCGTACGAACTAATAACTCTATCCGCTTTAATTTTTGGTGAATCAACTTATAAACATTATAAATTCGTTCACCCTCTAAACAGCTTAAGGCCGACCGGAAAACCCGGTCAGCCTTAGCACTACTTACTGCTTAGAAGTGATCAACAACAACCAAAAGCTGCCGATGATCTAGAAGAAAATTCAATCTCTTACTTCAACTCTACAGAAGCACCTGCTTCCTCAAGCGTCTTCTTTAACTCTTCAGCTTCGCCTTTGGCAACCGCTTCTTTCAAAGTTGCAGGTGCGCTTTCAACCATATCCTTGGCTTCTTTCAAGCCAAGACCTGTAGCTGCACGAACTGCTTTAATTACGGCAACTTTGTTCTCGCCGAAACTTGCAAGTACAACGTCAAAGTCATCTTTTTCTTCAGCTGCACCACCAGCGTCGCCGCCAGCAGGTGCCGCAACAGCAACAGCGGCAGCCGCAGCAGAAACGCCGAATTTTTCTTCCATTTCTGAAATCAGTTCAGAAAGCTCAAGAACTGACATTGAAGCAATTGCTTCTAAAATATCTTGCTTACTCATTTGTAAAACCTCTAAAAATTTAAAATGTAAAAACTGGTTGTGAATTAATGTTGAGAAACTTCAGTCTCTCTCACAGTTAACTCTAAGCCGCTTCTTTAGCGTCTCGTACTGCTGCCAAACCACGTGCGAACTTGGTTGGAATCTCGTTGAGTGTTTGAACGAACTTAGCAACAGGCGCTTGCATAGTGCCCATTAGTTTCGCCAACAACTCATCGCGACTCGGAAGTTGCGCTAGTGCTTTGATATCACCTTCGGATAACAGAGAACCAGACATCGATCCCCCCTTAATTTCGAAAGCATCATACTGTTTGGCGTATTTGTTAATCACTTTGGCAACAGCCACTGGGTCTTCCGACGCAGCGAATGCCAAAGGACCAACCAATAGTTCATCCAAGCATGAAAAGTCAGTATCTTGCACAGCTCTACGTAAAAGAGTATTTTTCACAACTCTTACGTGGACGTTATTTTCATGAGCTTCGCGACGTAGAACTTTCATTTGTTCTACAGTCATGCCACGATACTCAGCAATAACAGCTGCTTGCGCGTTACTAACTACGGCAGAGACGTCTTCAACGACCTGTTTCTTTTGATCAAGATTTAGGCTCATATCAGAGCTACCTCCAGTTTTGGCACCCTAACTTTCAGTTTTTCTACAAATATTTGTATAAAACCAATTGCTGGGGGAACCATCTACGTAGGACATTAAGCCTTCTTAGCAATAACTTACAACATTTGAACCGTTGCTCTTAAAAATAAAGAGTCTTCAGCCTTTTTGCTGCAAGCAAAAACTAATGGAGCACCTACGGTCTTTGACACACCCAAACGCCTAGCCGAAAAAATCCGATTTAGCGATTGAGCACCCGATGTCAATCGAACTACTAAACTCAGCTAAAAAACTAAAGCTGAGGCAAAGAAGCGCGATCAACACGTACGCCAGGACCCATTGATGTGGACACTGACACACGCTTAAAGTACCGACCCTTTGCTGACGATGGCTTTGCTTTATGCAATGCAACCAAAAGAGCCTCAAAATTCTCTTGCAAGTCTGCAGCAGAGAACGATGCCTTACCGATAGTGCTATGAATAATGCCAGCCTTATCGATACGGAATTGAACCTGACCCGCCTTGGCATTTTTTACCGCGGTTGCAACATCTGCAGCAACGGTGCCAGTCTTCGGATTAGGCATTAAACCTTTAGGACCCAGAATTTGACCAAGCTGGCCAACCACACGCATCGCGTCAGGGCTAGCTATAACTATGTCAAAGTCCATTTCACCTTTCTTAACCTGATCAGCCAAATCGTCCATGCCAACTATATCGGCACCGGCTTCTTTGGCCTTATCTACATTATCACCATCGGTGAACACAGCAACTCGCACTGATTTTCCAGTACCTTTAGGTAAAACAGTTGCTCCGCGAACGGCCTGGTCAGATTTTTTTGCGTCAACGCCTAGATTTATAGACACATCAACGGACTCGTCAAATTTAGCTGACGCAGTTTCTTTCACTAGATTGAAAGCATCAGCCATAGAATAGAAGTTCTCAGGATCAACTTTTTCAGCGATTGCTTTGTATCGTTTGTTCATTTTAGTCATGACTAAACTCCTTCCGTTTCAATGCCCATACTACGTGCAGAACCGGCAATGATTTTCACTGCCTGATCAAGATCATAAGCATTCAAATCAGCCATTTTGGCGGTTGCAATTTCTTCCAATTGCGCACGAGTTACTTTACCGACTTTATCCAGCTGTGGAACTCCAGAGCCCTTCTTAATGCCAGCAGCTTTCATCAAAAGAACCGCAGCCGGCGGCGTTTTCATGATGTAAGTAAAACTCTTATCAGCGTAAACCGTAATCACAACAGGAACAGGCAAACCCTTTTCCATCTCTTGCGTTGCCGCATTAAAGGCTTTGCAAAATTCCATGATATTTACACCGTGCTGACCCAAAGCAGGGCCAACCGGGGGGCTTGGATTGGCGCCACCAGCGGGCACCTGAAGCTTAATTAAAGCATCGACTTTTTTAGCCATTTTTTTCTACTCCGCGCTGAATCCAATGAAACAGCATTGTTGGGTACAAACGCCCTTTAGGGGCTCCCCTGTTAAATTAATACATCTACACTATTCTGGTAGGAGAAGTGATGCTTAGACAAGGCGTGCTTCGCATTTGAGCGTGGAGCGTACATTTAGTACGTGAGCACCCAAAAGTGAAGTACAACGAAGTATAAGTATTACTTATCGCTCCAGAATTAGCCTTTCTCTACCTGACCAAAATCCAACTCTACCGGCGTAGACCGTCCAAATATTGAAACCGCAACACGGAGTTTAGATTTCTCATAATTGACGTCTTCAACGGTGCCATTAAAATCAGCAAAGGGACCCTCTGTAACCCGCACCAATTCGCCAGGCTCAAACGAGAACTTATGCCTAGGCTGATCACTACCATCTTGCACTTGTTGCAAAATAGCCTGTGCTTCAGCATCGGTTAACGGGGTTGGCTCTGAAGCCCTACCACCAATAAAACCAGATACGCGCGGCGTACTCTTAACCAAATGCCATGTGTCATCATTCATAACCATTTGCACTAGAACATAGCCTGGAAAAAACTTACGCTCGCTGGTTCTTTTTTGCCCTGCTTTCATTTCTACCACTTCTTCGGTAGGAACTAAAATTTCGCCAAATAAATCCTGCATGCCGTGACGTTCAATACTTTCAGCCAGCGCCAATTGCACGCGCTTCTCATAGTTTGAGAAAGCCTGCACAACAAACCACTGCATCACTGGGGCATTAACTGCAGCAGCTCCAGTTTCTACAACTGCATCTTCTTGGACTGAATCGTCAGACATTATTTAACCTGGTAATAATTTTAAATTAATATTAAATTCGGCTTTCTAACTATCTACGCCAAGCAAGAGATCGTAAATAATATTGAACACAGCCGCATCAATTAGCCACAAAAACAAGGCTACCAATACCACCAACACCAAAACAATCATGGTAGTTTGAATCGTCTCAGCTCTGGTCGGCCATACCATCTTACGCAACTCGATGCGCGAACCCTTAGAAAAGTCAATCAACGCCATCCCATACTGGGAAGTTGCGGCCACAGCCAAAGCGACGATGATGGAAATAAGGGCTACACCAACTCGCAACAAAATGGACACATCGGCACCCATTATGGTCGGCAATTGATAATAGCCGTAAACGCCCGCGGCCAATATCAGTACGGCAACGCCTAATTTGATTTTATCAATCATTAAATCCAATTCTCTAAAGTTTGCAAGTAAATAACTTGCTAATAAATTCATTCCACAAATTGCATGAAATCGAACAATTCACGAGCCAAATTCCACCCATCAATAAAACCGAGCAACACATTAATTCAGGTCTGATATTTTAGTGCTGGCAGGCCAGGAGGGAATCGAACCCCCAACCTACGGTTTTGGAGACCGTCGCTCTGCCAATTGAGCTACTGGCCTAAACTAAAAATATCATTAAAATTCAATGTCTTACAGATGCTTTATAAACAGTGTGTACACAAAAAGGTGCGCCAATATACATTAGCGCACCTAATTTATCTAGAGGTATTTGAAAATTAAATCAAATACCCAAAAAACCACATAGAAACAAACTTTTGTTCAAACATTAAAGCCAAAAGCCGTATTCTATTCTTACCACCTAAAACTATATCTAACAGCTTCTAAATTAAGCGTTTAGATTTTGGTTTAAATCGAGGCGTTCGCGAGTCAAAAAACGGAGCGTACACTAAGTCCGTAGAGGAAAGGTACGTAAGTATTTTTGACTCGTGAACAACGA
>Ga0316189_10003552_pt1 | contig 15102 bp, 10 predicted proteins | sample LowCovwburrow_MG_FD_204930 | JGI IMG/M metagenome (GOLD analysis project Ga0316189, IMG submission 204930) | Coastal sediment microbial communities from Maine, United States - Lowes Cove worm burrow | ecosystem: Environmental > Aquatic > Marine > Coastal > Sediment | place: USA: Maine... | reverse complement strand
CATGCGGAAATTTTTTCGCTGCCACCGCACCAAGCCCGACATGATCCAGCAGATCGCTGACGATGGATTTAACTTCACTGTTAGAAGAGGCCAGTTTATGAAACTTGATCGGCTCGGCCACAATGTCACCAACCCGCATCCGGCCATTGAGCGAGGAGAACGGGTCCTGAAAAATCATCTGCATTTGACGGCGGAAATGATTGGCCGCCCGCCGGGATTTGAGTGCCGTTAAATCTGTCCCGTCGAAAAACACATGACCGCCAAAGGGTTTGTAGATGCCACAAATAAGCCGCGCCACTGTCGACTTGCCCGAGCCTGATTCACCCACCAGCCCGAACACCTCTCCCTCAAGCACATCAAAAGATACATCATCCACAGCCCTGAGATATTTACGCCTTGATTTAATAATCGAATTGACCGTCCGGAAGCGCATTTCAAGATTTCTGATGCTGAGCACTGTCCCGTGCTGTTGTTTGTTAAACTCGCGTGCCTTACCCAGCCAGTGTGTGCCGATATCAATCGGTTTGTGCGGCACGCCGGCTTCCTCAATATATTCAACCAGCGGAAAGCGGTGCATACGCTTGTCCGGTCGCGGTACCGCTGAAATCAGACTGCGGGTATAGGGATGATCCGGGTTACCCAGAATTTTCTCAGTCGTGCCCACTTCCACCACATCACCGCGATACATCACCATAACCCGGTCACAGATTTCAGAAATAACCCCCATATCATGGGTGATAATAATCATGCCGACCCCGGTTTCCCTGACCAGCTTGCGCATCAGATCAAGGATTTGCGCCTGGATGGAAACATCCAGTGCTGTCGTTGGTTCATCGGCCAGAATGACTTCCGGCTCGGCGCACAAGGACAGGGCAATCACCACCCGCTGCCGCATTCCACCCGAAAATTGATGCGGGTAATGCTTGATGCGGATGGCAGGTTCAGGAATGCCCACTTTATCGAGCATCTCGATCGCCCGTTCCAGCGCCTGCTTGTCGTTCATCGGCAAGTGGGTTGTGATGGTTTCAACCAGTTGTTCTTCAATCGTCTGCAATGGGTTGAGTGAGGTCAGCGGATCCTGAAAAATCATCCCGATCCGTCGACCGCGGATCTTACGCATTTCATCAAGCGGCAAACCATCTATATGCTCGCCATCAAGAAACACCTCACCTTTTGGCATAATGCCCGGTGGTTCCAGCAGATCAAGAACCGCATTGGCAATGGTTGATTTACCAGCCCCTGATTCACCGACAATACCGAGAATTTCACCCGAGGCCAGTTCAAGATTGACATCCTTTGCCGCGACAACCGAGCCACGCCGTGACGGAAACTCAACCCGCATACCTTCTATTTTCAATAAAGACATCGCGCTCACCTCAATTTCGGATTAAGCGCATCGCGCAGCCAGTCGCCAAGGATGTTGACGGCAAGAACAAGAATAACCAGAGCCAGACCGGGAAAGACCGTAATCCACCACTCACCGGAAAACAGATAATCATTACCAACCCTGATCAGCGTACCCAGAGATGGTGACGTTGGTGGCACCCCGACACCCAGAAAGCTCAATGTCGCTTCGGTAATCACCGCCAGCGCCAGTTGAATGGTGGCAATCACCAAAACCGGACCCATCACATTGGGCAGAATGTGACGCAACAAAATGAGCGGTTGTGGCAAGCCGATCACCTGAGCGGCCTGAACATATTCCTTGGTCCGCTCAACCATCGCCGATGAGCGTACCGTACGGGCATATTGCACCCAGAAACTCAGCGCAATGGCGACAATCAGCACATAGATCGCCAAGTCGTCATGGCTGCCTTTAGGCAACAGACCACGCACCACACCATCAACCAGCAACGCAATCAGAATGGCTGGAAAAGATAATTGCACATCAGCAATCCGCATCAGCACAGCATCAACCCAACCGCCGGAATAACCGGCTATCAACCCGATAATTATGCCAATGATCATGGCAAAAATCACCGACATGAAACCGACAAGCAGCGAAACCCGGCTGCCATACAAAATGGTCGACAGCACATCACGGCCCTGATCATCGGTTCCAAGCCAAAATTTACCGGAACCACCTTCCATCCAGACCGGTGCTTTCAGCGAATCCATCAAATCAAACTGGGCCAGGTCAAACGGATTATAAGGTGCCACATAGGTCGCAAACACCGATGAAAAGATCATCACGAAAGTAATAATCGACGCCCCGACAACCAGCGGTGAAGATTTAAAGCTCCACCAGATATCGCTGTCAAAAAACCGCCGCCAAAAATCTCCGAGATACTCACCCATCAGTCCATCCTCAAACGCGGATCAATGGCATAATACAAGATATCAACCACTAGGTTTATCAGCACAAAAACAAAGGCAATCAGCAGCAGATAAGCCGACATGATCGGAATATCCACTTCTTCAATCGCCTGAATAAACAACAACCCCATGCCCGGCCACTGGAACACGCTTTCGGTAATAATCGCAAAGGCAATCAGTGAGCCAATCTGCAAACCGATAATGGTGATCACAGGTACCAGCGTATTTTTCAGCGCATGAACAAAACTGATTGAATTTTCCCGCAAACCGCGGGCCCGGGCAAATTTGATATAATCAGAGCGCAATACTTCAAGCATTTCTGCCCGGATCAGCCTGACAATCAACGTCATTTGAAAAATCGCCAGGGTTATCGCCGGCATAATCAGTGACTTCCAGCCACTGGCTGTTAAAAACCCGGTCGTCCACCAACCCAGATCGACGACTTCACCGCGCCCAAACGTTGGCAACCATTGCAGCATCACGCCAAAAAACAAAATAAGAAAAATGCCAATCAGAAACGTTGGCAATGAGATGCCAATCAAAGACAACGTCATGAACCCTTGCGCCAACCAGCTGTCACGCCTGAGCGCCGTATAAACGCCCATCGGAATGCCCACCAGCAGAGCCAGAAACGCCGACAAAAGCGAGAGTTCCAAAGTAGCAGGAAAGCGTTCGCCGATCAGTTCTTTAACCGGCTTGCGCAAACGATATGACTTGCCAAATTCTCCCTGAACTGCGTTGGCAACAAAATTGCCGAACTGCACCAGAATACTATCGTTGAGGCCAAGCTGCTCTTTGAGCTTTTCACGGTCCGCGACCGAGGTGTCCTGCCCGACCATATTGGCAATCGGATCACCGACATACTGAAACAGGGCAAAGGCAATAAGAGCGACTGCCAGCATGACCATTGCGGCCTGAAACAAACGCCTGCCTATAAACAAAAACATGAAATATGCCTGAAAAAGAAATAAAGAAACCTGCCCTCCTGTTAAAGGAGAGCAGGTATTTCGTCAGTTTGTTATGGCATTACCACATCGCGGTAATCGAGCACATTGTCGGCCCGTTGTGCAACATTGACGCCATCACGCACGCCCCATGACAGAGGCTGTTGATGCAGTGGCAGATAGCCGACTTCATCCTGCAGGATTTTAGCAGCTTCATCGATCGCTGCCTGACGTTTTGCAACATCAGTTTCACTGGCAACGATTGGTGTCAGTTCGGTAATCCGCTTGTTGCAATAACCGCCAAGATTAAAGGCACCAGCCTTTTTCTCTTTATTCTGGCAGGCAATCAGGCTGTTAAAGACGTTGTAAACATCCATTGAACCCGGTGTCCAACCAAGCAGGTAGAATGATGTGTCATATCCACCCTGGGCCAGAACTTTGGCAAAATATTTTGACTTTGGTTGCGCCAGCAGATCAATTTTGACGCCAACCTTTGCCATCATGCTGGCAACCGCCTGACAGATTTTTTCGTCATTGACATAACGGTTGTTGGGGCAATCCATGGTCACGGTAAAGCCATCAGCATAACCGGCTTCGGCCAACAGTTTCTTCGACATCGCCGGGTCATATTTATACGGATTGTTCGAGGCCTTGTTAAACCCCTGGATTTGCGGTGCCCACATCAGGCCAGAAGGCGTTGCAGCCCCGCGCATAATGGCTTTTTTGATCGCATTAAGATCAATCGCATGGGCAAAGGCTTTACGCACCCGAACATCCTTGAACGGATTTTTACCTTTAACGGAAGAATGCAGCAATTCATCACGCATCTGATCCATACCAAGGAAAATTGTCCGTGCTTCAGGTCCGGCAAGCGCTTTGGCACCTGGTGCACTGTTCAAACGGTTCCAGTCTTGCACCGGTACCGGATAAACCAGATCAATCTGACCTGAAAGCAATGCCGCAACCCGGGTAGCGGCCTGTTTGATCGGGGTAAATTCTACCCGGTCAACATTGGTGGCAATATCCTTGTTCCAGTGGTTTTTGTTACGGACAAAAACCGTTTTGACATCAGGCTGACGCGATTCAATCATGAACGGCCCGGTCCCATTGGCGTTGGTGGTCGCATAAGAACCATCGCGCCCGGCATCTTTCGGGCTGGATGATTTCATTGCATTATGCTTTTTCGACCATTCCAGGTCCATGATGTACATATTTGTCATTTCATTGAGAACAGTCGGATTTGGCACCGGCGTTTCAATCATAATGGTATGGTCATCAATCTTGGTGATTGATTTAATCAGACCGGCGCGGGCTTTCTGGTCAGAACCTTCCGATCCCATCCGTTCCCATGTGAAAATCACATCATCGGCCGTAAAGTCGTTGCCATTGGCAAATTTAACACCCTTGCGCAGGGTGAATTTCCATTTGGTCGGCGTAACCGCTTCCCATTTTGTTGCCAGACCCGGAATTTTGTTCATATCCCGATCATAGTCGATCAGGGGTTCATAAACATTACCCAGAAAGCCGAGAGTAAAGGTTTCGTTCAGCGAATGCGGATCAAGAGACTGCGCATCACCCTGAAAGGCAAATTTAAATGTTTTGGCACTGGCCGGTACTACAGCCACCGCACTTAGCGCCAGTGCAGATACACCGGCAATTACAAGTGATTTCAACTTCATTTGTTTTAGTCTCCCTGTTTTATGGTCAGTTTTCTTGAAATTTAATTGGCGCCATTTTGGACCGTTTGATCAAATACGTCCAGTGGCTATTTTATTTTTCATGCTGGTATGGATTTATGCACCAGTTCTGCCAGGAATGAAACACCATGGGGAATGGCTTCATCATTGAAGTCATATTCCGGATGATGCAACCCGGCACTGTCACCATTGCCGACATAAACAAAGGCTCCCGGGCGCGCTTCAAGCATAAAGGAAAAGTCCTCCCCGCCCATAACCGGCGGTGTATCCATATCAACATTGTTTTCACCAACAACAGACTTGGCCACCTCACCGGCAAACCGCACCTGTTTTACATGATTAACCGTTGTCGGGTACATCCGCTCATATTTGACCTCAGCCTTACAACCATGGGCAATGGCCACATGTTGGACAATCTCACTCACCCGCTTTTCCACCAGATCACGCACATGTTCGTTCAGACACCGCACTGTCCCCGACAGATGCGCCTCTTGCGGTATGATATTAAACGCTGTCCCGGCATGAAACTGGGTAATAGAAACCACCACAGAATGCAGCGGGTCCATATTGCGCGAGGCAAAAGACTGGATGGCCTGAACACAGGCCGATGCCGCTACAATCGGGTCAATACAGCCATGTGGTTTGGCGGCATGACCGCCCTTGCCGGTAATGACGATTTCCAGTTCATCGGCAGAGGCCATCAAAGCCCCTTCCCGCATGGCAAACTGGCCAACCGGCAGCCCTGGAAAATTGTGCATGCCATAGACTTCAGTAATATCAAAGCGGTCCATCATGCCATCATCAACCATTGCCTTGCCCCCGGCGCCGCCTTCTTCAGCCGGCTGGAAAATCACCGCAACCCGACCATTGAAATTACGTGTTTCGCTCAGGTATTTTGCCGCTCCCAACAACATCGCCGTATGTCCATCATGGCCACAAGCATGCATTTTTCCCTCAACCTGCGAGGCATATTCCTTACCCGTTTCCTCGCTCATCGGCAGGGCGTCCATATCAGCCCGCAAGCCGATGGTTTTGCCACTGTCATTCTTGTTGCCGTTGATAATCCCGACGACCCCGGTCTTGCCAATACCTGGAACAATTTCATCAACACCAAATTCTTCCAGCAAACCGACGACCTTTGCCGCCGTCTCATGCACATCATATTGTAATTCAGGATTGGCATGGATTTCACGTCGCCAGCCGGTGATTTCATCATGAAGTTCTGCAACACGGTTTAATACGGGCATATCTGTCTACCTTGTTATTTTTGAAATATTATCTTTGATGAATTTACGCCAGCCGGGACCAACCAACAGGGAGCAATAAAACCACGTAAAAAAAATTTCAGCAAGACATTTGGGTGTTTATTATGAAAAATACAGGCCGCTCGAGGCTGTTCCGCAATTTGTGAACACAGTTTACCTCTCATCAGGCCAAAGTGGTGCTACACATGTCCCATGCATTGATCTTGACTAATTTAAAAAGGCACCTGTTATGAAAAAAATGGCTCTGGCAGCATTTGCACTGACAATGATTATTGGCGGACTTTATCTATTAAGCACCGATGAAATGAAAAGCCATGCCGATGTCACCAGACCTGAGTTCAAGGGCTATAAGGTAGCGACCTTTGCCGGTGGTTGTTTCTGGTGTGTTGAGGCAGGTTTTGAAAAGGTCCCCGGTGTAAAAGCCGCCATTTCCGGCTATAGCGGCGGCAAAGAGAAAAACCCGACCTATCATGATGTTGCCTATGGCCGCACCGGTCATACAGAAAGCGTCCAGGTTTATTATGATGACAAGGTTATTACCTATGAAGGCCTTCTGGCAACTTTCTGGCGGATTATGGACCCGACCGATAATGGCGGCCAGTTCCGTGATCGCGGTGCACAATATCGTCCGGCGATTTTTTACCACAGTGACAAAGAAAAACAGATTGCCGAAAAATCAAAGGCAGATCTTGCCAAAAACGGCCCGTTCAAAAAACCCATCAAGGTCGAGATCACAAAGTTCACCAGCTTCTACCCGGCTGAAACCTATCATCAGGACTATTACCTGAAAAATCCGCTACGCTATAAACTATATACCAGCGGATCTGGCCGGGCTGATTTTGTCAAAAATACATGGGGTGAAAAACTGGCTGTGGATTACAGCAAGTACCGTCCGACCGCCCAAACTGTTGCCAGCACCTCCTCTAAATATACAAAACCCAGTGCTGCGGAAATCAAAAAACGCTTATCCAAACTGCAATATGAAGTAACCCAGCACGAAGCCACCGAGAGACCTTTTAGCAACGAATACTGGGATGAAAAGCGCGATGGCATTTATGTCGATATAGTCAGCGGCGAACCGTTATTTTCATCAAAGGATAAATTCAAATCCGGCACCGGCTGGCCAAGTTTCACCCGCCCGATCCGCAATGCTGAAATCGTCAAAAAAATAGATACCAAACTGTTCACATCGCGCACCGAAGTACGCAGCAAAATAGCCGACTCACATCTCGGTCATGTCTTTAATGACGGTCCGGCCCCGACCGGCAAACGCTATTGTATCAACTCAGCCTCGTTACGGTTTATCCCGGCCGAAGAACTGGTCGAAAAAGGTTATGGAGATTACGCAGATATTTTTGCGGCTAAGGGGATGTAGCCGTTTCCTCTACATCCAGCTTCAGCTTTTTGATCAATCGATAGGTATTGCGCTCGCTGATACCCAGCGTCTTGGCCACTTCTTTCCGATTGCCATTATGAGCTTCAAGTAAATGTGTCAGATATATATCTCGAACCTCATCCAGCGTTGGCTCATGGCTAAAGGATAAATCGACCGCTGAACTTTTCTTGCCCGAAGTTTTGGGCAGTGAAATATGTTCCGGCAGAATGCGCGGTGAATTGGCTGACATCAGGATACCCCGCTCAATAACATTTTTCAGTTCACGGACATTGCCAGGCCAGTTGTACTTGGTCAGGGTTTTGATTGTTGCCGGGGCCAGCACCTTCTTAATACTGCGCTGGAACTGGCGTGTTTCAAGAAAGTGCAAGGCCAGTTGGGTGATATCACCTTTACGTTTTCTAAGCGACGGCACCTGAATGTTAAATGCGGATAGCCGATAAAAAAGGTCACTGCGAAAGCTGCCATCTTCAACCATTTCCTGCAACGAACGGTTGGTGGCGGCGACAAACCTGACATCAGCGGTCAGGTCTTTGGTGCCGCCAAGCCGCCGGAACTTGCCAGTTTCAAGCACCCGCAATAACTTGGCCTGAATAACCGGGCTGATCTCACCGATTTCATCGAGAAACACCGTGCCTCGTTCAGCAACCTCAACCAGACCTTCTTTCTTGCGCTCAGCCCCGGTAAAGGCACCTTTTTCATGTCCGAACAATTCAGATTCAAACAGCGTTTCCTGAAGTGTGCAGCAATCAATGGTAACAAAATGCTGGTCAGCCCGCGGGCTTTGTTCGTGAATGGCACCCGCAACGAGCTCTTTGCCAACACCGCTCTCACCTTCAATCAGCACCGTCGTTTCAGCCGGCGCAACCAGCCCGATCATCTGACGTACCTTGCCAAATGTGGCCCCCGAACCGATCATTTTTGAGCCACTTTCAGGTTTTGCCTTTGACTGCCAGAACTCGGCCTTGCGTTTCAGTTCGGCATTCTCAAGAGCCCGGGTCACCGCCAGTTCCAGACTGGCTGGTGATACCGGCTTGATCAGATATTCAGCCGCCCCGGCCTTGACCGCCCTGACCGCCTGATCAATTGATCCGTAGGCTGTCAGAATGACAACCGGACAGGAGCGGTGCAGTTCCGGCAGAAATTCCATGCCCTTTGTATCGGGCAGCCGCATATCAAGAATAGCCAGATCGGGTTCAAAGTCTTCCAGAATTTCCAGCGCCTGCTGGCGCGACCCGGCACCACGCACGATAAAGCCGATACGAGACAACTGGTCAAGCAGCAACCGGTTCAATGTTGAATCATCTTCAACGACAAGAATGCGCCGGGCACGGCGTTTTCCCGGGCGTTTTTCAAGGCGTTTTTCAGCACTCATTGTTCTTGCCTTTCTTGATCGGCATCAGGAAAAAGTATCGAAAAACTTGTACCTGTTCCAAGCGTACTTTTAACACTGATCTTGCCTCCAATTCTATCAACTATTGACTTGCATATGTAAAGTCCGAGACCGTGCCCGTCACTTGCATCAGCCCGTTTGGTCCAGAATGGCAGAAAAATTTTATCAAGATTTGGCTCATCGATTCCCTTGCCCGTATCACTGAAAACCAGCTTGATCTGATCACCTTTGCGCCGTCCCTTGATCGTCAGCTTGCCGCCTTGCGGCATGGCATGAATGGCATTCTGAACCAGATTGATGACAATCATACCGATATCACTGTCACCGGCAATCAGGCGCAAATTATCTTCGAGCTTGAGTGCGATAGTGACATTGGCATGTTCTGCTTGATAAGAGAGCAGCGAAATAGCTTTGTTCACACTTGCTTTCAAATCTATCAGCTTTTCGCCATCACCCGGTGGGCGACTCAACATCAGCAATCGGTCAGTAACCTCAAGACATTTTTTTATTTCGGCCCCGACAATCTCAAGATAATCAATATCCGTCTTTTTGTCCTTGGCTGGGGCGCCAATATCACCTTGCATCGACTTCAATGCAAACAGGATAGACGTCAGCGGATTATGGATTTCATGGGCAACACCGGTTGCCAACTGACCAATTTCAGACAAACGCTGTTCCTGAGATATTTTAGCCTGCTCAGCCAGATCACGAATTGATTCAATCACATAAGAGGATGTCAGACCATTTATGGTCAACTCGACCCGCGCTGCAGACACCTCGACAAACAATTCACTGCCGTCAGCCCGAAAGTGCTGGTGTCGTGCCTTGAAGGCTTTTGTTGACGAACTCTCAAGTTCAGCCAGCGGGCAATCAACCAGAGTCACCGGACATGGCTCATCACGCTTATGAGAGGACCGATAACATTTGTCAGAAACAACGCGTTCCATCTTGTGGCCCACCTGATGACAATAAGCCTGGTTGGCCTTTATTATATTGTAATCGTCATCTATCACCCGCACCCCGTCAGGTATTGAATCGATCACATTTTGCAGAAATTTTTCCGACGCATTCAACGCTTGCAATGACTTGCCCAATCGCCCTGCCATATGATTGAAACTTCTGGCCAGTTCAGCAATCTCGTCACGCCCCTCTATTACTGCACGTGTTTCCATCCTGCCGCCCGCAAACAGCCGGTTAACCCGGCCAAGATGATTGAGCCTGGAAACAATCAACCAGTTGACAGCCAGCCATATCCCCAATCCGGTAGCAAACACGACAAAAGCCCCAATTGTCGCCAGTGTCAGCGCACTGCTCAAGGCCCCCTGTTTGATCCCGGCTGCTTTATAGTCAACCACCAGCAGGCCATTTACCGGGTTTTTATCAACAGCCCCGTGACATTCGCGACATTGCGGCTTGTTGTGAACCGGATTGATACTGCGCAATAACTGCGTACCATCATCAAGAGAAATAAATTTAGTCTGGTGCAACCGGCTCGTCAGGGCTTTGCGGGTAAGGGGAGAAGCAAAGTTTTTCTCAAATTGCCGGGCCCCTGAAGTAAACCGGACTTCAAATTTCGGGTTAAGAATAGCAACTCCCACAATGTCATCCTGCTTGCCAAGATTGTCGACAATATCGCGCAAACCGTCGATATCACGCTTTAACATGGCATTTTCCAGCGACACCTGCAGCAACTGGTTAACCTGCAACGATGCCCGAGCATGCTCGCTCACCAACTGGGTTTTATAGAGTGCAATCACCATGGCAAGAAACGAAATTGAAGTGACTAGCAATAAAACCACCAGAATCAGGACCAGCTTGCGTTGCAGCTTTCTGTCCACCCAGCGGACAAACCCCGAAACGGTTCCGTGAACGGTCATTTCAGAACCTGAAACAGTTTTTTGTGCTGTCCCGCCTGTGCGCATACTCGACATAGACAACCTTCATTATCCTTTGCTTCAGGTACATGACAGGTTACCCCGCATGATGTGCATACAAAAGCCTGCAAGGGGACAGCACGGGTCTCACACACAGTCATCGCGCGCAGGTTAACGGCATCAGCTGCGCAAACATCGCGACAAAGCCCGCATCCTGTGCAACTTTGCGGGTGAACTTTATAGCAATTTTGCTCTGGACCTTCATTGATCTTAGTCAAAGCCTGCGTTGGACATATTCTGACACAAGCATCACAACCATCACACAGATGCTGATCAAGATTCGGCACCGCAAAAAATATCGTATCATCCTTGTCATTTCCAACCGACTGAAGGTCCGCCATTTGCCGCGCCCCCTCTTCTGCCAGTTCCTCGTTGCCTTGCCCGGCCAGATGATCACCCAGACCGGTGAAAAGCTTGCGTCTGCCCAGATTTTCCAGCTCGTTGCCGGATGCCTCAACATTCCATCTTTCAATTTCAGTTGGTGTGGCCGATACTAAAGCCAAAGGCTCCAGACCTCGGCTACGGACCAATAAATTGAAATGCCGACAATGGTCTTCGAGTGCAGGTGATTTGTTGCCAGCTATTTTCCCATAATAATGACAGGACGGGCAATCAGCTATCTTCATCGCAATCTTGCGAATGCCTTTTTGGTAAAATCCGGCCAGTTGTTCCAGCCCGATCTGATGGACGCACCTGATCTGCTTCTGGATATGTGCTGTTTTTACCTTTTCACACACCAGAACCAGTATATCACCCAACTCAACAGGGTCAGCCTCAACAGTGATGGCACTTTGCGGACAAACCGCCTGACACAGCCCGCAAGATGTGCAGGCATTTTCATCAAGCCCCAGCATTTCATCATTCAGGATGATCGCTTTTTCGGGACAAGCATCAACACAGACTTGACACTGTGCCAGAACAGAAATCGAATGAACACAAGTCTCACCATCTATATCCGGTAAAGGGCGAAACTCGGAACCCTGTACCGACAATGATGATTTTCGCTTCCAGAACATGGACTTACCAGCTTTCAGAAACACCCGGTACAAACGGTCGGTCCACATCTATGTCATATAACCGGGCTGTATTTTCATTACTTTCAGCTTCGGCAACAGGTCGCGCAATCCCGGTTATATCCTCAAGCAGGTCGCGCAACTCTTCCAGGTAGGCGGCAGTTAAAGCCGCACTGGCAATATAAACAGCTTCTCTGGCTCGCTCCGCCAGTGTCTTGGCAAAGTCTGGAACCCACACCAGCATGCACTGATCAAGAAAGGCCACAGCATCTTCAACCGACTGCTTTGTTCCTGCCGCACACAAATCGGCAACGAACTGCAATTCATGGACAATATGATCGTCCGGGCGAAGACGCCAGTCAGGAACCTTCATGCCATATTTGCCATACCACTCTCGCGCCGCAAACATCGGCTCCTGCCGCTCAAGGTTTTCTTCGGTCAACCACACCGAGCCGGTCGGGGCAACCCGGTAATTGTGGCACAGATAAATATTGGCATATTCAGCCGCCAGTGAATCAAGCAAAGTTTCCCCCAGAGCCGAAGGCAACGCGGCAAGTGCCGCATCGAAATCTTCGGCCGCCTTTACAGCAGCCTCAGATTCAATTCCCGCCGACAGGAAAACCGTTATCTTTTCCTTGCGCAGACCACCTAGAAAATCGCCATCAAGTTCGCGGTCATGAAACCGGGCAAGCAGGTGCAGATCATCAGCAACAGCTTTAAGATGCTTGCGTCTGTCATCCTCTTTATTTGCCGCCATCTTCTACACCGCCTTTGCTGTGAGGCACAAACACAATTGACGGGTTGGTCAGCTCCGGATCTGCCATCGAGCGCACCTGGCGAACAACTTTTTCATTCGGTCCAAGCGCCTTGGTCTGATAAGTCCCCGCCCGCAACTGGTCAATCGGCCCAATATCAAGCACCCGCATCATACAGGCCATGACACAATAGGGTTTGCGACCAGCTTCAATCTCGTCAACACACATATTACACTTTTTAACCAGATTGTCAGCCGGGTCAAATTGCGGTGCCCCGTAAGGACAGGCTGCTTCACAACGCCGACACCCAATACACAAGGTTGAATCGATATCAACAATCCCGTCAGCCTTGCGTTTGAAAATCGCACCTGTTGGACAGGTTGGCAGACAGGCCGGTTCTGAACAATGATTGCATGACATATTAATCTTGAAGGCAAACACTTCTGGATAAGTGCCGCCTTCAACATATTGAACCCGCCGGAAGCGTGGTCCGGCAGACAAACCGTTCTTGTCCTTGCAGGCCATTTCACAAGCCCGGCAACCAATACAGTCCACATTGTTGTGAATAAACCCCAACTGCTTTTCAGGCACCACCGGCGTATAGACTTCACGCTTGCGCTTTTTCACCGCTGCCTTGATTTTTTTCTTATCGAGCTCTTGAGCCATTGAATTCAGTCTCCAAAAGATTAGTTGTCACGGCGAAAAACATGCGAACGCGAGGTCGACAGTCTGTCCCAGCCGGGACGATGGTCAAGTTCGCTTTTCTTGATATTGGCCAATATGGTGTTATAGGCAAAGGCGCCGGCCGGGCTTGGCTCATCCTTGGTCAGGAAGTCCGGATTACCAGAACGGTCAACACCGTTTTCATCAAGATCCATCCACGCCCCTTCATGCAGCACCGCAACCCCGGGCATACAACGCTCGGTCACATAAAGTGGTGTCACCACCTTGCCGCGATCATTCCACACCTCGACAATATCACCGGTTTTCAACCCCAGCCTTTGAGCATCAGAAGCATTCATCGTGGTTTCCTGCGAAAAGGTCTCGCGCAGCCACGGAATGTTGTTGAAGATTGAGTGAGTCCGCCAGCGCGGATGCGGGGTCACTACATGGAACGGGAACTTCTTGGCCAACGGATGATTGAGAGATTCCCATGGCTCAATCCATTTTGGAATGGCCGGAATTTCATAACCATACTGGGTTTTCGTCCAGTCAGTAATCTGTGCCAGTGTCGTGGAGAATATCTCGATTTTCCCCGATGGCGTTGAGAACGGTTTACCGCGTTGAATTTCGTCCTTAAAGGCCACATGGGGTTCATTGAGAATAAATTTATAAACCCCGCGCTTTTTGAACTCTTCCCAACCAATTTCCACACCCTGGTGATGCATAACCCGGTTGACCCACCATTCAGAAAGATAGGCTTCATCTACCGCATCTGCATTGTTGAAATAGTCACGGCTGGCCTTCGGGTTAAAACCAGGGCCAAAGCCGAGGCGATAGGCCAGTTCGGTAAACACCTGGAAGTCCGACTTCGACTCACCAAGCGGTTCAATCACTTTTGGCCGGTGGATATAATAATGGCCTTTATACCAGGGCAGCGCCACATCATGGCGTTCAAAGTGTGTCCCGATCGGCAACAGATAATCCGCCCAGATGCCCGACGGCGTGATGGTTGAATCCATGCACACCACCATTTCGAGCTTTTTGATCGCCTCGATTTCCTTGTTGATATTGGTCAACTGGTTAAACCAGTCAGACCCATGCCAGAAAATCGCCTTGATGTTGGGAATCTGTCCATCAGTATTATCATTACGCGGCCAGATACCGATTTCTTCACGCTTCACATTGGGATAATTCAACACACAATGGGCCCAGCGATCAGACTTGATCGAGGCAAACCACACATTGGAATACTGGTCATATGGATGGGCGGTGCCTTCCACATGAAAGCCCTTGCCAACACCTTCTGCACAACCACCCAGAATACCGATATTGCCAGTCATTGCTTGCAGGGCATTGGCCATGCGGGCATATTGCTCGCCATAGGCATTACGGCCGGGCGACCATGAAGCTTTGAGCGCTGCCGGTTTGGTGGTGGCATACATTTCTGCCAGCTTGCGGATATCATCAGCCGAGACACCGCAGATTTCTGCAGCCCATTCAGGCGTCTTGGGTACTCCGTCAAATGCACCTGCCAGATATTCTCTGAAGCTTTCCTGCCCTTCAGCCCAACCCGGCATTGTCCCCTTGTCCATGCCTTGCACGAACTTGTTGATGAATTCCTGATCATGCAAATTCATATCAAAGATATGATAGGCCATACCGGCCATCATCGCCGCATCGGTATTCGGTTTGATCGGAATCCACCAGGCATCATAGGCAGAAGCAGAAT
>Ga0316189_10003550_pt1 | contig 15102 bp, 13 predicted proteins | sample LowCovwburrow_MG_FD_204930 | JGI IMG/M metagenome (GOLD analysis project Ga0316189, IMG submission 204930) | Coastal sediment microbial communities from Maine, United States - Lowes Cove worm burrow | ecosystem: Environmental > Aquatic > Marine > Coastal > Sediment | place: USA: Maine... | reverse complement strand
CCCGGTAGGCAGCATGGCCATCGGCAAGGCCGGTGCAGTCAACGCAGCGCTGCTGGCAGCCGCTATTCTCGCAAACTCGAATGACGACATTGCTGCCGCACTGGATGCATTTCGCAGACAGCAGACCGACAACGTGCTGGCGCACCCCGACCCAAGCACCTGAGTACCGTGAGAATAGGCATTATTGGCGCCGGGCAGCTCGGCCAGATGCTGGGCCACGCGGCCGGCGACCTGAAGATGAGCTGCGAATTCCTGGACCCCTCTGATGCGCCGCCGGCGGCAGACAGCGGGCCGGTCATCCGCGCTGCTTTCGACGATGAGGAGGCCCTGCGACAGCTCGCCGCAAACTGCGACGTGCTGACCTACGAGTTCGAAAATGTACCAGTAGCGGCGCTGCAGAAACTGGGCGCTGCTGTCCCGATATACCCGCCACCTGCGGCATTAAAGCATGCCCAGGACCGACTGCTGGAAAAGCAGCTGTTTGGCGAACTGGACATCCCCCTGCCCGGATACCATGCGATCGAGAGTCGTTCGGACCTGGATGCGGCTATCAATAAGCTCGGTTTACCGCTCGTGATCAAGACGCGCCGACTGGGCTATGACGGCAAAGGCCAGTTCGTGTTGAACAAAGCCGAAGATGCCGACACAGCGTGGCAAGCACTTGGGGGCAGCGACCTGATCGCCGAGCAATGGGTAGCATTCGATTACGAGGTGTCGGTGATTGGCGTGCGCAACGTCGACGGTGACACCGCGATCTACCCGCTCAGTCAGAATGAGCATCGTAACGGTATTCTGTACTGCTCAAGAGCACCGCTCGACGCGCCGCAGCTTGCCGAGCTTGCCGCAAGTTATATGACGCGATTGCTGCAGCACCTGGATTACGTGGGCGTGCTCGCGCTGGAGCTGTTCGTGGTTGGCGACAGCCTGCTAGCGAACGAATTTGCGCCACGCGTCCACAATTCTGGCCACTGGACGATCGAAGGATCAGAAACCAGCCAGTTTGCCAATCACCTGCTGGCAATTTGTAATCAGGCCCCGGGATCCACAGCGATGAAGGGGCACGCCGGTATGCTCAACCTGATCGGTTCGATTCCTCCTGCTGCGCGCGCGCAACGCGTTGGCAACCTGCATGATTATGGCAAGGCGCCGCGAGAGGGCCGCAAACTCGGGCATATTACGGTTGTGGCGGATTCGGCAACAGACCGCGATGCCCTGCTGGCCCAAGTGACAAAAACTGTGACCGAGTCGACGCACCCGAACGGGCACGAGACATAGGCCAGAAGCTGCCAAAACAGGTAAACTGACGAACAAGAATAAACCTATGTCATATCTGGATCACTTCAAACTCAAGGAGCAGCCGTTTCGACTGACTCCCGACCCCGATTTCCTTTACTGGAGCAAACAGCATGCGCGCGCGAAAGCGTACATGGAGTCAACAATCTGGCTCGCGGATGGCTTTGTTGTCATAACGGGTGAGATAGGCTCCGGCAAGACTACGTTGCTGCAGGCGTTTCTCTCAGAGCTGGACGACGACGTGGTCTATGCCGTTGTGTCGCAGACCCAACTGACCCCGACCGAGTTCCTGCAGGCTGTCCTGACCGAGTTTGGTTTCAAGCCATTTAAGAAGAAGAAGGTTGAGCTGCTGGACATGCTCAACATGTTTCTTATTGAGCAGTATTCGAACGGCAAGAAGGTCGTCCTGATCGTCGACGAGGCGCAGAACCTGTCGAAGAAAGTGCTCGAAGAAATACGCTTGATTTCCGGCATTGAGACACACAAGGAAAAGGTTCTGCGAATCATTCTCGCCGGCCAACCGGAGCTGAAAGACACGCTCGAGTCGCCCAGCCTGAAACAACTCGTGCAACGCGTCCGGCTGCGCTTTCATATCGGCCCTCTGGACAGACGCGAGCTACGCGAATACGTAGAACGGCGACTCGCGGTTGCCGGTCGCGAAGACAATACGCTCTTTACCGATGAAGCATACGACGTGCTGCTGCGTTACACCGGCGGCATCCCTCGCCTCATAAACACGCTTTGCGATACGGCTCTGCTGTGCGCCTTTGCCGATGAGAAGGACGCCATCGAACCGGACGACATCAAGGCGGCCATCGAAGAGCTTGGCTGGCAGGAACACGAAAGCATAACCGGCATTTACGAGCAGCTTTCGAAGATCAGCCGGCGTCCTGGCGATGACACTCATATAACGCAGATTGAGTTGCGTGCTGACGGTGAGAGCCTGTCAGTACAGTCGTTTCCTGAAGGCAGGATTATTATTGGCCGTTCGCCCGACAACGAGATCTACATCAAGAGCAAGTTTGTCAGCCGACATCACGCGCAGATAATCAGCGATGCGGACGGCTGCACGATCGAAGATCTCAACAGCACTAACGGCGTCTTCCTTGGGGAAAAGCAGGTCAAGAAGTACAAGCTTCGCGACGGTGACGTTATTTCAGTCGGTGTGCACGAGCTTATTTACCACGACCTGAAGATGCGTGACCCGCTGCAAGACCAGGTCGAAGAAGACGACGACGATGAGTTCGTTGAAGACGCCGAGGATGAACTCGACGAAGAGGCGGCTAATCAGTAGTCCTGCCGGTGCGCCGTTCGTTTGTCCGAGCTGCGGTAGTCGCGTCTCTTAAGCAATACAACCAGCCCTGCCACCAGGCATGACAAGCCAACGACGAAACAGATCGTGGGCCAGTACCAATGGTTGACGTACATCGATGCCGCAAGACAGATCGCACCTGTAATCAGGTAGAAGTACGGCATGCTTTCGTAGACTGGCTTAGATACCCACATAGCGTCTGATCATTATCCCGGGCAGTTCATTGTGCATAGCACGGCGCGCTTGTCCAGTTGCAGAAATGCGAAAACCCGCCAGAAGCGGGTCTCCAAACGCCTGATTTTCAAGGTATATGGCTAGTGGCGGCCAATTCCGAACAGGCCAAGCAGGCGCGACAACACGGAGTCTGTCAGCCCGTCTACCGCGAGATCCGGCTCAAAATCCTGCCGCTCTGAACGCATTCCCTGCGCATACGCCTTAGTGTTGGCGTCGATATCATATTCTGTAATTGTGCTTTCGAATGCCATCTTCCAATCCCTCCTTAGAGACGACGCAACAATACCGCAGCGATATGTCCAATTCGGTGAGGTATCTCACATTGTCGCGCGTGAATCGGCGATTTTATGCTTTATGTAAAACGCGCTGCGATGATCAGCTGGTGCCGCCAACGGTCAACTCGTCGATTTTCAGTGTTGGCTGACCGACACCTACCGGCACCGACTGACCCTCTTTGCCGCATGTGCCGACGCCACTGTCCAGCTCGAGATCATTGCCAATCATCGACATCTTGCGCAGCGCTTCGGGACCGTCGCCAATCAACATGGCGCCCTTGACCGGCGTTGTGACCTTGCCGTTTTCAATAAGGTAAGCCTCACTCGCAGAAAACACGAACTTGCCAGACGTAATATCGACCTGGCCGCCGCCAAAGTTTGGCGCGTACAGTCCTTTGTCGACGGAGGCGATGATCTCCGCAGGATCATGGGGACCATTCAACATGTAGGTATTGGTCATACGCGGCATGGGCATGTGAGCATAGGATTCACGACGCCCGTTGCCGGTTGATTCGACGCCCATCAAACGCGCATTCAGCTTGTCCTGCATGTAGCCACGCAGGATTCCTTTCTCAATGAGCATCGTGTTCTGGCCTTCGGTACCCTCGTCATCAATCGCCAGAGAGCCTCTGCGGTTAGGCATGGTGCCATCATCCACGACGGTGCAGTGTGGCGACGCGACCTGTTGTCCCACTTTGCCGCTGAACGCGGAGGTGCCCTTACGGTTGAAGTCGCCCTCGAGGCCGTGCCCGACGGCTTCGTGCAATAGAATTCCGGGCCAGCCAGGGCCGAGTACCACTGGCATGACGCCGGCTGGCGCTGCTGTTGCCTGCAGTTGCACGGTTGCCTGTCGCACAGCCTCGTGCACAAAACCTAGCGGTGCGTCGCTGTTGATGAAGTCACTGAGGTCGCCGCGGGTACCGCCACCCGCGTAACCCTGCTCGCGCTTGCCGTCTTCTTCGAGGATGACACTGACATTCAGTCGCACCAGCGGCCGAACATCAGCCGCCAGCGTGCCGTCAGATGCCGCAACCAGCACGAGATCCTGAACCGTCGACAGGCTGATACTGACCTGATCGACTCGGCTGTCGAGATCGCGCGCTGCTTTGTCGAGATTTTGCAGCAACTCTGTCTTCTGTTTGTCGGTTGCGCTGGTGGTCGGGTCGATCGCCGGGTACAGCGGCTGCGCATTGCTGCGGCTCCAGGCCTGCACTGCGTTTTGCTGTCCCTGCCTCGCGATCGCACGCGCCGCGCCAGCCGCATGTTGCAGCGCTGGCAACAGCAATTCATCCGAATAGGCGAAACCGGTCTTCTCGCCGCTGTTGGCGCGGACACCAACGCCCTGATCCAGGTTGAAGCTGGCCTCACGAATGATGCTGTCTTCAAGCGACCAGGACTCGTGGCGACTCTGTTGAAAATACAGGTCGGCGTAATCGACGCCCTTACCGAGCATGCCTGCGAGTGTCTGGTTCAGCTGCTGCTCGCCGAGACCTGCCGGCTCGAGCATTTGCGACAAAACGTTATCTAGTGTGTTTGCGTTACTCAATTGCGTTCCTGTCATAGCCGCCGGTTATCGAGTACCGGCGCTTCAGCGCGCAATTGCGCCTGGGCAGCGGGGTCGATATCGGCAGCAACAAAACCATTGCCTTCGGGCAGCTCAGCAAGTATGCGGCCCCAGGGATCAACGATCAGTGAATGGCCGTACGTCGAACGACGATCGGGATGTTCGCCATACTGCCCCGCCGCGATCACATATGCCAGATTTTCAATGGCGCGCGCGCGCAGCAAGATGTGCCAGTGTGCCGCGCCCGTCGTTTGCGTAAACGCGGCCGGGACGCTGAATAGCGTCGCACCGCGACTAACCAGCATGCGATACAGTTCCGGAAACCGCAGGTCATAGCAAATTGACAAGCCGAGCCGGCCGGCGGGCGTCTCAACCAACACGGGATCGTCGCCGGGGTACATGGAGTTGGATTCGCGGTAAGACTCCTGGCCGCCTGGCAGGTCAACATCGAACAGATGAATCTTCCTGTAGATCTCGCGCGTGCGGCCACTGTCGTCAACGACCGGACAGGCCCCATAAACGCGATCGGCGTCAGGCGAAGCCAGCGGCATGCTGCCGGCCACTATCCAGAGCTTGTGCCGCACAGCAGCATCTGCCAGAAAACGCTGGATAGGCCCCTCACCGGGCGTCTCAGCATGCTTCGCCTTGTCCCTGCCGTGTAGAGGCATCAAGGCAAAGTTCTCGGGTAGCACCGCGAGCAAACAGCCATCACCGGCCGCATCGGCCAGCAGGCCATCTGCAAGTTCAAGATTGGCGGCAACGTCGGCACCGCTGTTCATCTGAATTGCCGCTACGCGCATGGCGTGCCCCGTGATTCCGAACCGGCGGCCATTTTACTCGCTATTCTCGAGACAGCCAGCCAGCACACCGCTTTCTGCAAAGCGCGCTGCATTGGCGTTTTCAATGCTCGGGTTGTCCCACGAACCATCGATAGCGTAGTAGACCTGACCGACTTCCTGCAGCGGCTCCTTGAATATCTGCGAGAACAGGAACATCACGGCCGCGGCCTGCGGGCCCGCCACAACGGCGCCAACCAGCGGCAGCGTATTGCCGACATTGGCGCTTACAACAGCGGTCTGTTCGTAATCCCGGCCGGTAAGGCTGGCCCTGCCAATGATGCCGATATCCGCGGCCGGGCCGGACAGGGACAGGTTGCAGGTATAGGCTTCGCCATCCTGCAATCGAAAAGAACCCTCGATGCTGTCGAAGCCGAAACCCCTGTCGAAGACATCGCGAAAATCCAGTGACAAACGGCGCGGCAGTGCAACAACACTCATCAAACCAAAGACACGTCCTGCGCCAGGTTCGACCTCGTCCAGCTGACCCGAGCCGAAGCGTGCCTGCACATCACCACTGAGGCTGTCCAGAAAGTCTGAACGCGGACCACCGGACCAGCTGAGATCAAAACTGACCACCATTTCTTTGCTGAGGATGCCCGGGCTGTAGCCAAGCCGTTTCATCGTCTGCTGCACATCATTACTGTTGAGCGTTGCTGTCACGAAGGTACGATGCCCGAACGGGTCAGCGTCATCGGCAACCCAGCGCCCACTGCCGGTTATCTCAAAAGTCTCATCTTTGCTGACGATACGTTCGGCAACCAGTCCGGCAGGCGTCTTCTGCAGTTCCGTTTCGACAGCACCGAAATTACGGTCGCCCAGCGCAAAATCCGCAACTCGCAAAGAAATCGGCGGCAGCGTGCGCGGATCCGGCATGTCACCTGTGCCGGTCGATTCATCATCGCCAGGCAGGTGCAGCTTCTCCATGTCGAGCACCAGCGCACGCGGGCCGCTGAAGTTGTACGGTACAAAAACCGAGCCGCGAGCGTTGTTGCCGTCGAGCTGCACCAGCCAGTCCTCGGCGCTGCGATCGACTTGCACGCGATGATCAACGAGGTGTTGTCCGAGTATGTAGAGATCGCCGACGAAGACATCAATGGATCGAATTCGATCGGCGGCCCCGGTCTTCTCTCCGTCACCGCGCGACAGATCCAGCCAGTCCTGGAAACGCACGCTATCAACATCGCCGCGAATATGCAGCCCGCGCGTTTCTGCCGGGTCGAGCGGCTGGCCGCCGAGGGCAAGCACGCCTCGGTCGAGGTCCCAGCCACCATCGATGCTGTTGACGACGATTTGCCAGGCCAGTTCCTCTCCGGCAATGCCAGCGCTTTCTATTCGCGTACCGTCGAGCAGTCGAATGTTGCCTTGCAACGGCAGGGCGACGTCCGCTGCCTTGCCAAATGGTGGCGGCAGCTGCACATCGAAGCCAACCAGGTCACTGGCGATCTCAAACGTCATCGGGACCGATACCTGTTCTCCTTTACGCGGGAACAGGACGCGAAGCTGGTAGTCGCTGGCGCCTTCAATAAGGCCCTGAACCGGCACACCAAGTTCCTCGACGATGGCGCTGGCAGTGACAACACCCGTCGCGGTCGCCACGGCCGCCAGACCTGGCTCACTCTCCATCGGGCTGCGAAGCTGAATAGTCACTGGCTGACCAAGGAACGTACCACCCAGCGCCTCGCCGCTGATTTCATCCCTGCTGATACTCACTACGCCGCTGAGATCTGACACAGCAGCCGGAAATCCCTCGACCTCCAGCCGCCCACCATCGCTGCGCAATCGAGTTAGCACCTCGAAATCCGGTGCCGGCTTGAGCGGGACTGTCAGCTCGAGATCAAACGACGCGTTGCCATCGACCTTGACGCGCTCCAATTGCCCTCCGAAGACTTTGTTAATCGGGCTTTGCAAAACGAACTGCCGAACTGACTCCAGCGTGCCGGTCGAGAAAGCATTGATCGACAGGACCGGTTTTCGCAGATCGGCGATCTCCACCTTGGCATCAACGACGTCGTTGCCCAGGCTGGATGATCGGCCGCGCTCGGAATACAAGCGGACATTGTCCACCACAACGTCGACATCAATAAGGTCGGTGGCCGGCCATTCCGGTCGATACTTCAGGACCGTGTTACGAACATTGCCCTGTATCAGCAGCTGGCCTTCGCCATCGTCGAATGGGAACTTGTCCATCGCGCCGTAAAGCCTGGCGCTGCCGCGCGGGATGGCTCCCGATACCAGTGCGCTCTGCAACCAGTCGTACAACTTGGGTTTCACGACATTCTTTGGAATGTACTTTTTTGCCAGCGCCAGATCGGCAATCGAGAAGGCGCTGACGAGATCAACGACAGGTGCAGCGCCGTTACCCGGCAGCGTGATATGCACGTTGCTTTGACTATCGATCGCTGCGCTGGTCACCTCGATGCTGTCGGAAAGTATGGTTGTGCTGTCACCGCTGCGCCGCCAGATAATGGTGCCTGCGGTACTGTCGATGTTGTACGGCTCAGCGAACATTGCGTCGCTGGATACGACCATGTCTTCGGAATTAATGACGAGCTGGCCAAGGGACCGGTTTGCGCGCACGCTGCCGCTGAAACCTCGAATGCCCGGCCAGCCGTCTACAGATGCCAGCCCTACTCGATCCAGGCTTGCACTCAATTCGAAGCGTGGCTTGCTGCGATGCAGGTCCGTCAGCGTGAGTTCCAGGTCGCGGACAACGCCATCCGCCGCATAGGCCTCGAGTTGCTCACGTCGTTCATCGTCAACCCATGGCAGGAACATGGCAATGTCGCCAAGATCAACATAGGACGCGTTCGCATCCAGCATGACAATTTCGCCATCCTGGTTGGTGCTCGTCTCCAGCCTCAGGTCTGCATCCGGCCAACGACCGCGCTCCGATTGCAGCGACAGTCGCTGGGCGGCAACCAGCCAGCCATCGCTGTGCCGCTTGTACTCAAGGCGGCCACTCAGCTCGAAGTCAGCGCCACGGCTGATGTTGACGTCCTGGAAATCGACATCGGCGGTTGCACTCTGTATGGCATCCGCACCGTACTGCAGGGACAACTCCAGGTCACCGGTACCAGAGCGGAATCCGCTTTCCCCATCCAGCACAATCGAACTGAGCTCCTGCAAATTGAGCCCGCCGACTTCCACCGTTACATCCCAAAGCCGCTGCGGTTCCGCTGGTGACAACAACTGGATCGCGGAAATGCTGACATCGCGCCCCAGCTCGGCGGGCAGGCTTGCACTGCCGTCAAGTGTAATTCTGTCTTTGTCGCGACCTAGCTGGACGCGTGGAATTTCAAAAAACCGCGGTCGCTCATCGCCCGGTTGCAGGAAGCGAACTTCAATTTCTTCTCCGACGATTTCGATGTCGCCTCCGCCACTGTTACCCGCCGGAAAATCAAGCAGTTCGTCCGCAGGTGTGCCCTGAATCCACCAGCGGCCATCCTCAAGGTGCCGCAGCTCGACAACGGTTTCCCGCACGGTGACCCGATCAACCACCAGCTTGCGATCGCCCAGCAGCCGCATCAAGGCGACGCCAACGCTGACCTGCTCGGCGGCGACGATGCGCCGTCCGGTTTCCGTGCGCAGTAATTCAGCATCGTAGAACTGCAATTCAGGACCGCGCAGTCCCCAGCGCGCGTCCATGCCCGAGAACTCAACCTGCATGCCGATGGCCTGGCTCGCCCAGTCCTTTATCTGGTCCTGATACTCCGGCAGACGTGGCAGAAACAAGCGGAACAGGCCAACGCCGATTGCCAGCAATATGACCACCGCTGCGACTGCGTAGGCAAAGAACTTGATCAGGCTGTTAAGAAAACGTTTCACGCTTACATCAATACAACGTCGAACTGATCCTGCAAATACAGGGACTCTGTTTGTAGCCGAATTGCCTTGCCGGTTTGCTCTGCAATCTCGGCGAGGCTGTCGGCCTGCTCATCCAGCAATAACTCGATGACATCCTGGTGTGCGAGCACCATCACTTCCTCGAACTCAAACTGTCGCGATTGCCGAATTACTTCACGGAAAATCTCGAAACACACCGTTTCGACCGTGATGAGAAAACCGCGACCGTCACAGGTTGGACAATCTTCACAGAGAATATGCTGCAAACTCTCGCGAGTCCGTTTGCGCGTCATTTCGACGAGGCCGAGTGGCGATACCGGGGTAATCTGGTGTCGCGCATGATCGCGCGCAAGCGACTGCTCCAGCACCGTCAGCACATTTCCCCTGTGATCGGCCTCAGTCATATCAATGAAATCAATAATGATGATGCCGCCCAGGTTCCTGAGTCGCAGCTGCCTGGCTATGGCGACGGCGGCTTCGAGGTTGGTGCGGTAGATGGTTTCCTCAAGATTCCTGTGACCGACATAGCCGCCCGTGTTCACGTCGACGGTCGTCATCGCTTCGGTCTGGTCGAAAATGAGGTAACCACCCGATTTTAAGGGTATTTTCCTTTCCAGCGCCTTGTTGATCTCATCTTCGATGCCGTGCAGATCGAAAATCGGGCGCCGCCGCTGATAGTGTTCCAGCATCGGCTCGACCTCGGGCAGGTAGGTGCCGGCAAACTCGCGCATGGCGTCGTATTCCTCTTTCGAATCGACCAGGATCTTCTCGACATCGCTGCTGACAAGGTCACGCAGACTGCGCAGTGGCAGGGACAGATCCTCATGGATCAGCTTTTTGACGCTGGTTCGTATGTGACGCTCCTGAATGACCTCCCAGAGTTTCAACAGGTACTTGAGGTCTTTCTCGACAGCGCCACGACCGACGCCCTCTGCCACCGTCCTGAGAATCACGCCGCACTGCAGCTCCCTCTCCTGCAGCATCTCCTCGAGCATGCCACGCAGGCGGGCCCGCTCCTCTTCGTCTTCGATTCGCGCTGAAACACCCACGGTATTGCTTTGCGGCAGCAGCACCAGGTGCCGTGACGGCAGCGTGATGTAGGTTGTCAGGCGCGCACCCTTGTTGCCGAGAGGGTCTTTGACGACCTGCACGAGCAGTTCATCGCCTTCCCTGACAAGACCACGGATATCGGGGGCATCGTCGCTATCTTCGCTGCTCGCCGCCGGCGCAATATCCGAGGCGTGCAGGAACGCCGTGCGCTCAAGGCCAATGTCGATGAACGCTGCCTGCATACCCGGCAGCACACGCACAACACGACCTTTGTAAATATTGCTGATCAAACCGCGACTGGCCGTCCGGTCTACGTAGACCTCCTGCAGAATGCCGTTCTCAAGCAACGCCGCACGAATCTCGGACGGCGTAACGTTGATCAGGATTTCTTCTTTTGGTGATTCGTCAGTCATGCAGATCCCGTAATTTCAAAATCTCGATTCCGGCAGCGGCCAGCAGCTGTGCGGTTTCGAAAACCGGCAGGCCAACGACGCAGGAATAGCTGCCTTCGATTGCCTCCACGAAGATCCCACCCAGGCCCTGAATGCCATAAGCACCCGCCTTGTCCCGGGGTTCACCAGTTTGCCAGTATGCGCGTGCTTCGTCCTGACCTATCTCCCGAAATTGCACTTTCGTATTGACGACTGCCGTGTCCACCCTGGCGTCACAGCGCAGCGCGATTGCAGTTACTACCTCGTGGGCGCGTCCGGACAGTCGCGCCAGCATCCGCAGGCAGTCCTGCTCATCGGCCGGTTTGCCGAACACCTCATGCCCTAGCGCCACCACGGTGTCAGATCCGAGGACCAGGGTGCCAGGCGGAACGTCGGCGGCCATAGCCTTCATTGTCGACAATCTCAGTGCCAGTGCATGCGGCGACTCGCCGTCAAGCGCCTCCTCATCGACATCCACCCCGGCCGCTGTAAATTCAAGGCCGAGCGCGCCCAGGATTTCCTTGCGGCGCGGCGATGCGGAGGCCAGGTGCAGGTGCAGGTCAGACATCCGGACTATTGTGCCTGTTCTCAGGCACGATGATAGGGGTGGCCGGTCTGCAGTGACCAGGCGCGGTACATCTGCTCTGCAAACAGCACTCGGGCAAGACCATGCGGCAGGGTCAGCTGCGACATTGACCAGGTGAAGTTGGCGCGTTCTTTTACGGCGCTCGACACGCCGTCGGGCCCGCCTATGATGAAACAGATGTTGCGGCCATCAAGCTGCCAGTCGGCAAGTCTTGCGGCTAGTGATTTACTGCTGAGTTGTTTGCCATGCTCGTCGAGCAATACCAGTTGCTCGTCGGCAGCGACCTTTGCAAGGAGCAGTTCGCCTTCGGCATCCCGTGCGCTGCTTGAACGGTCACCTTTCGCACGTTTCGCGGTTGCAATGCTATCAAGCCGAAATTTCCACTCACGCGGATAGCGACCCGTGTACGCCGCGAATGCATCGTCCACCCACGACGGCTGGCGGTCACCGACCGCAACAAGGCGAATGTGCATCAGCTACGCGTCAGTAGCCCGGGCGTCACTCGTGGCTGGCATGGACCAGAGTTTCTCCAGGTTGTAGAACTCACGCACTTTGGGAAGCATGACGTGCACCAGGGCATCCTGGAGATCAAGCAGCACCCACTCGCCACCTTCCTGGCCTTCAACACCTATGGGACGATAGCCCGCCTGCTTTGCCTTTTCGGCGACGGTGTCGACCAGCGCCTTGACGTGACGGCTCGATGTACCGCTGGCGACAATCATGTAATCCGTAACCGGCGTCATGTTGCGCACATCCAGCTTGACGATGTTGTGCGCTTTAACGTCATCGAGCGCGTCAACAATCAGTTCACTCAGCTGTTCGCTGTTCATGCGTGTTGCCCTTTAGTCATTTGCAAATCCACTTCTCCTTCACTTCGCATTATGAAATTCACCGTAGCAGGCACTGCTCGCAATAACATCGCGCACAGCGTCCGGCATCAGGAAGCGCGGATCGCGACCCGCAGCTACCAATTCACGGATCTCGGTAGACGAGATCTCCAGTTGTGTTACCGCATGAATATGTATGCAACCAGCAAGGCTGTCATGCAGATCCTGCAATCTATGTGTGCCGTGCTTTTCCAGCAGCTGACCCAGCGGTCCCATATCCGGCGCTTTCCAGCCGGGCCGGTGCGCCACCACGACATGCGCAAAATCCAGCAACTCTTGCCAGCGGTGCCAGCGCGGCAAACTGAGAAAAGCATCCATTCCCAATATCAGACCCAATGGGCGCTGCGGAAATTCCCCACGCAGTTCCTGCAGGGTCTCGACCGTGTACGACGGGCCATCGCGTCGCAGCTCGCGGTCGTCAGCAACAAACCCCTGCTGCCCGGCAATCGCCACTTCAACCATGTCGAATCGATCTTTCGCAGATGCGACCGTAGCGCCGCGATGCGGCGGATCTCCCGCCGGGATAAACCGAACCTGGTCAAAAGCCAGCGCCTGCAGCATTTCGAATGCTGAACGCAAGTGGCCATAGTGGATCGGATCGAAGGTGCCTCCAAAGATCCCGATGGGGCTCATGCAGTCGCCGCCCCGGCAGCGTTTCCTGTCATGCCGCCCTCCTCTGGCCGATGGTAAGACCAAGGATGATCTCGGTGGCCAGCTGCCACGGGTCGCCGCTCGACTGGCCCTTGGCCGCTGCATCCGCGTCGCGCGCCAGCTTCAGTAGTTTGTGAAAGTCGCCTTGCTGATGCCGTCCAAGACAGCTGCGGAACAGCGGCTGTCGATTGCGCCAGACGCCAGCCTTTTGCATACCATTGGCAAGATCCTGACCCTGGCGTACAAAGTCATCAAGCCGCGCGAGCGTGCGCAATTCGCGCGTCAGCGACCACATTACGATCACAGGCTCGACACCTTCTGCGCGCAAGCCGATCAGTATTTTAAGGGAGCGCTTCGCATCGCCGGAGAGCGCTGCGTCTGCCAGCTTGTAGACGTCGTAGCGGGTGCTGTTTGCGACGGCGTCACTGACATCCTCAGCGGTGACCTTGCCCTCGCCCAGGAGCAACCGCAGCTTCTCAATTTCCTGGCTCGCTGCCAGCAAATTTCCCTCAACCCGGTCGGCAATCAAGTTGGTTGCTGCTCGATCCGGCTGCAGCCCCTGTTGCTTCATGCGATCCGCAATCCAGCGCGGCAGCTCTCGCAAGTCAACGGGCCAGATCTGCACCGAGACACCGGCGTTCTCAATGCTCTTTGCCCATTTTGACGCGGCGCCGCTGCGATCCAGTTTGGGTGTGCTGACAATGAACAACAAGTCCGGATCATTGAGCGCGGCCATTTCGATAATGGCTTTGGAGCCGGTCACACCGGGTTTTCCGGTCGGCAGACGCAACTCGATAATGCGCTTCTCGGCGAACAGCGACAGATTGCCGCTGGCGGCCGCGAGCTGGTTCCAGTCAAACCCGGTAGTTGCAACGTGGAGTTCGCGCGACGTAAATCCTGCCGCGCGAGCCGCCTCGCGAATACTGTCCAGCGCTTCGCCGACGAGCAGATGCTCATCGCCGGTAACGAGGTAACAGGGGGCCAGGCTTTTCCCGAGTGCGGAAGAGAGCTGCTTTGCCTGGATTTTCACGCGATCAAAGTCGGCTGCATTGCTTACTAATCATACAGATGCAGTTGTTCCAGTGCCACGGATTCCCCTTCCAGCAGAACGGGAATGCCGTCGTCAACAGGGTACAGCAGCTTGCCATCATCGGTGACCAGCGCCTCAGCAAAAACAGCCTCGACCTTGCTGCCGTCACGGTTTTTGAGCGTGCCTTCCTTGATCGCTGCATTGACGCTGTCGAGAACATCTCGTTTCGCGAGCGACAGGCCCTTGTTCGATGTGGGGCAGCGGAGAATTGTGAGCAGACGTTTATCCATGCCGCTATCTTAGCGCGTCCTCACGCGTTCTAGAACAGCTTGCAGCTCGTCATTCCGGCAAATCTCGGCCGCTTTGATGGCGGCCTCCAGGTCAACCGAATCAGGTTTCCATGTCTCGTCGAGCATGCGGCAGCGCATGATCAGTTTCACCGCGGCGACGTGCTCGTCAACGAGCAGCAAGCGATGCAGATACCGTTGGCCGAAGAATAACGCCGCATCGTTACGTTCCCAGCGCAACATTTGGTTGAAAAACCACGCCCAGCCATCGGCCGGAAGCGGGTCCTCTGCCAGCCAGGCATAGACGTGCTGCAGCCCGCCGGCACGATTGTCGCGACTGACGAAGCCATAGGCGTGGTTCAGCACCCTGGTGCGCTCAGCGTCAAGATCGGCCGCTACCTGCTCATCTGAGACTGACAGTGGCGCATATATTTCGACTTCCTCTGCGAGACCGAGGCCCGACGAAGCTGTGCCGGCCAGCGATACGAAAGAAAATCCAGCCAGCAGCATGAGCGGTATATGCAGGAATTGCGGCAGCGCGTGCGAGAGCGTCTGGGCGACAAGCAGGCTCAACAGCAAGAACACAAACGGCAGCAGATAATTGCCGCGCATGCGCCCGACCAGTCGGGCGTGTGCCTGCGGATTGAGACTCTCCAGCGGCGAATGTGTCAGCGCCAGGATGATCATCGCTGCGGGATAGACCAGTGCAATAAGCACGCTCGCCATTAACGCGCCTGCAGTACCCAGCAGCTTCGCCGCAAACAGCATGAGTATTATCGAGGCAAACAGGAATACCGCCGGGAACAGCGACCAGACATTG
>Ga0316189_10003549_pt1 | contig 15103 bp, 10 predicted proteins | sample LowCovwburrow_MG_FD_204930 | JGI IMG/M metagenome (GOLD analysis project Ga0316189, IMG submission 204930) | Coastal sediment microbial communities from Maine, United States - Lowes Cove worm burrow | ecosystem: Environmental > Aquatic > Marine > Coastal > Sediment | place: USA: Maine... | reverse complement strand
GACGCTCGGCTTCCGGATGGCGGCGGAGTCAGGCGTGTCGATCTGCATGCGCGACATGGAGATTCCCGAGACCAAGCAGCCCATCCTCGACGACGCCTACAACCAGGTTCGGGAGACCGAGGGGCAGTACCAGGACGGCCTGATCACCCCGCGCGAGAAGTACAACAAGGTGGTCGACATCTGGACCAAGGTGACGGCGGACATCTCAGACGCGTTGATCGAGGGCATCAGCTTTGAGACGGTCACCTCTCTCGACGGGAAGGAGTCCGACACGCAGCCCTCGTTCAACAGCATCTACATGATGGTGGACTCGGGCGCGCGTGGCTCACCCACGCAGGTTCGTCAGCTCGCGGGAATGCGCGGGCTGATGGCGAAGCCGTCCGGTGAGATCATCGAACAGCCCATCACGGCCAACTTCCGCGAGGGACTGACCGTGCTGCAGTACTTCATCTCCACCCACGGGGCCCGAAAGGGACTCGCGGATACGGCGCTGAAGACGGCCAACTCCGGGTACCTCACCCGACGCCTCGTCGACGTTGTGCAGGACACGATTGTCACGGCGATCGACTGCGGGACTTCCGAGGGTCTCGAGGTCACCAGCCTCATCGAGGGTGGTGAGGTCATCGAGCATCTCGGTGAGCGCATCCTGGGCCGGGTCATGGCGGAAGACGTGCTCGACCCGTACAGCGACGAAGTGCTCGCCGCGCGGGGCGACCTGCTCGACGAGCGCTCGGTCGAGCGGATTGTCCAGGCCGGCGTGGACCGGGTCCGGACGCGGAGCATCATCGCATGCGAGATGCGCTGGGGCGTGTGCGCCAGCTGCTACGGACGCGACCTGGCCCGGGGACGCCTGGTGAACATCGGTGAGGCCGTCGGCGTCATCGCCGCACAGTCGATCGGCGAGCCGGGGACCCAGCTCACGATGCGTACGTTCCACATCGGTGGCGCGGCCTCTTCGGCCGTCGCGCAGTCGTACCTCGAGCTGCGGACCAGTGGCGTGATTCGGTATGGCGACACGCTGCTCAGCGCGGTCGACCGCGAGAAGCGGAGCATCGCAACGTCCCGCAACGGCGAGCTCACCGTGGTCGACGCGAAGGGCCGGGAGCGCGAGCGTTACGGCATACCCTATGGTGCCGAGCTGTTGGTCTCCGACGGCCAGAAGGTCGGCGCTAAGATGCGCATCGCACAGTGGGACCCCTTCAACCTCCCGATCCTCGGGAACATGAAGGGCGTGGCAAAGTTCGAGGACCTGGAAGACGGTCGCTCGATGAAGGAAGAGAACGATGTCACCGGGCTCTCCCGGATGGTGGTCACCGACTACAAGGACACGGAGCTGAAGCCCCGGATCGTCTGTAAGGAAGAGGGGACGGGCAAGACGCTCGCACGTTACTTCCTGCCGGTCTCGACCTACATTATGATCCAGGACGGCTCGCCCATCGAGATCGGGGACGTCCTCGCGAGGATCCCACGCGAGACGACGAAGACCAAGGACATCACCGGTGGTCTGCCGCGTGTCGCGGAGCTCTTCGAGGCCCGCAAGCCGAAGGAAGTCGCGATCATCACCGAGGTCGATGGGGCGGTGTCGTTCGGCAAGGACACCAAGGGCAAGCGCCGCATCGTCGTCACGATGGAGGACGACACGACGCAGGAGTACCTGATCCCCAAGGGCAAGAACATCACCGTCAACGAGGGCGACTACGTCCGCGCCGGTGAGTCGCTCATGGACGGTGCCGCCAACCCGCACGACATCCTCAAGATCAAGGGGGAAGCAGCCCTCGCGCGCTACCTGGTCGACGAGGTGCAAGAGGTCTACCGCCTGCAGGGCGTCAAGATCAATGACAAGCACATCGAGGTGATCGTCCGACAGATGCTGCGGCGGGTGAAGATCCGGGAGGTCGGAGACACCGACTTCCTGGTTGACGAAGTGGTGGACAAGCATCGCTTCGAGCAGGTGAACCGGCAGGTGATCGCCCTGGGCGGGATCCCGTCCAAGGCCGAACCGCTGCTGCTCGGGATCACCAAGGCCTCGCTGTCTACCGACTCGTTCCTGTCGGCTGCGTCGTTCCAGGAGACCACTCGGGTCCTGACAGAGGCAGCGATCAAGGGGTCGATCGACAACCTCCGCGGCTGTAAAGAGAACGTGATCATGGGCCGGCTGATCCCAGCCGGTACCGGGTTTGCTTCCTACCAGAAGCTCGGAATGTCCTTCGCGGATCAGTCCGATGCCGACGGCGCCGACATGGACTTTGCCTAGCAGCGCTGATGCGCTTGACATCGGCGCCCGCGCCCCATAAGCGCGGACGTCTACCGACATCGACACCCGACGCCGTTGCGCCGGGTGTCTCTCGTTCGAGGAAGCACGATGCCCACCATCAATCAGCTGGTCCGCAAGGGTCGCCGCCGTGTGCGTAAGAAATCCACCGCGCCGGCTCTCAAGGGAGCTCCGCAGAAGCGGGGCGTCTGCACGCGGGTCTACGCCACTACACCGAAGAAGCCGAACTCGGCGCTCCGGAAGGTGGCCCGTGTGCGCCTGACCAACGGGATGGAGGTCACGTCCTACATCCCGGGCGAGGGGCACAACCTGCAGGAGTTCAACTCCGTGCTCATTCGCGGCGGCCGGGTAAAGGACCTTCCGGGCGTTCGCTATCACATCATCCGAGGCTCGCTCGACGCGCACGGTGTCAACGAACGGCGGCAGGGCCGCTCCAAGTACGGCGCCAAGCGCCCGAAGAAGTAGGAAGCCACAATGCCCCGACGTCGTGAAGTTCCGAAGCGCCCGGTCCTACCGGATCCGCGCTTCAATGAAGTGCTCCTCACCAAGTTCATGAACAGCTTGATGCGGGACGGCAAGAAGTCGACCGCCGAGCGAATCGTGTACGGCTCGTTCGACATCGTCCATGAGCGGACGCGAGAAGATCCTCTCGGGGTGTTTCGGCGTGCCATCGAGAACACGAAGCCCTCTGTCGAGGTCAAGTCGCGTCGTGTCGGTGGCTCCACCTACCAGGTGCCGATCGAGGTCCGCCCCGAGCGGCAGACGGCGCTGGCGATTCGCTGGGTCATCGAGCAGGCGCGGAAGCGCTCTGGCAAGTCGATGCGCGAGAAGCTGGCGAACGAGCTGATCGAGGCCGCTCACAACCGCGGCGGCGCGATCAAGAAGAAGGAAGACGTTCACCGCATGGCCGAAGCCAACAGGGCCTTCGCGCACTATCGGTGGTAGAATCGCCGGCGCGTCTGTCAGACGTGCTGGCCCCCGCGGCGCACACCTGCTATGTGGCCGCGTCGCATCCGGCGCTCTAGCGCGCTGGAAGCATCACTCGGCTGGGAACCGCCCGCATTAGGCAGGCAGGCCCGACCGACCGAACCGAACCCCTCCGTCCCGGCCCAGTGCTGGGCTCACCGGAGTCTGAGATGGCCAAGGAAAAGTTCGAGCGCACCAAGCCTCACGTGAACATCGGCACGATCGGTCACGTGGATCATGGGAAGACGACGCTGACAGCCGCGATCACGAAAGTGCTCGCTGCGGCTGGTGGCGCGGACTTCATGGCGTATGAAGACATCGACAAGGCGCCGGAAGAGAAGGCGCGGGGCATCACGATCAACACGTCGCACGTGGAGTATGAGACGGAGAACCGTCACTACGCGCACGTCGACTGCCCCGGTCACGCCGACTACATCAAGAACATGATCACGGGCGCCGCCCAGATGGACGGCGCGATCCTGGTGGTGTCAGCGGCCGACGGTCCGATGCCGCAGACACGTGAGCACGTGCTGCTCGCGCGGCAGGTTCAGGTTCCCTACATCGTTGTGTTCCTCAACAAGTGCGACCAGCTGGACGACGAGGAGCTCTTGGAGCTCGTCGAGATGGAAGTCCGCGAGCTGCTCGACGAGTACGACTTCCCGGGCGACGACACGCCGGTGGTCAAGGGCTCTGCGCTCAAGGCGCTCGAGGGCGACACGTCCCCGATCGGTGTCGCGTCCATCGTCGAGCTGATGTCGAAGGTCGACAGCTACATTCCGACGCCCGAGCGGGCGGTGGACCAGCCGTTCCTGATGCCCGTTGAGGACGTGTTCACGATCTCCGGTCGCGGCACGGTGGCGACAGGCCGCGTGGAGTCGGGCATCGTCAACGTCGGTGACTCTGTCGAGATCGTCGGCATCAAGGACACGACGACCACGACGGTGACGGGCGTTGAGATGTTTCGCAAGCTGCTGGACCAGGGGCAGGCGGGCGACAACATCGGCGCGCTGCTCCGCGGTGTGAAGCGGGAAGACATCGAGCGCGGGCAGGTGCTGGCGGCTCCGAAGTCGATCATGCCGCACACGAGGTTCATGGGCGAGGTGTACGTCCTGAAGAAGGAAGAGGGCGGTCGTCACAAGCCGTTCTTCGCGGGCTACCGTCCGCAGTTCTACTTCCGGACGACGGACGTGACCGGCAACATCACGCTTCCCGAAGGGGTGGAGATGGTGATGCCGGGCGACCGGGTCACCCTGGCGGTCGAGCTCATCACGCCGATCGCGATGAAGGAACAGCTGCGGTTCGCTATCCGTGAGGGTGGCCGCACCGTGGGCGCTGGCGTCGTCGCATCGATCTCGGAGTGAGCACCACGGACTTGACATCCCGGGCCGGCGTGCCCAGAAAGGTGCACAATTCGAGCCAACGCTTGCGCACCAGCCGGTGCTGGGCTAGTTGGCACGTCGCTTGCTATGCGCGCACTCTGACTGCGCGCCTGAGGCTTCCGTGACCAAGCAGCGCTATGTCATGCTCGCATTCATCGTCGGCTCCGTGCTGGTCGCACTGACTCTTCAGGCTGCCCTCGAGTCCGCGAGCGCACAATTTGCGTTGGCTGACAACCGGATCGGCGGCTTGGTCACAACGAGCACGGCGCTCGCGCTGCTCGGCGGCAGCCTTACCTTCTTCGCGTTGATCCGGACCCGGCGTGCGCTCACCTTCTCGAACGAGGTCGTCGGCGAGCTCATGCGCGTCACGTGGCCCTCCCGCGACGAGACAGTGCGCGCGTCCACCACGGTCGTTCTCACAACCTTGTTCACCGCCGCTCTTCTCGCCATCTACGACTTCACCTGGAAGAACCTGGCCGACCTGTTCCTGTTCACGGAACGCTAGAAGCCCGGAGCTGCCGGCTTGGGCCGGAGGAGCGAAAGCATGCCGATGCGGTGGTACGCCGTACATACTCTGTCCGGTTCTGAGGACAAGGCCATGAAGGCGCTGGAGCAGCGCATCCAGCAATACGACCTGGGTGACCGCTTCGCGCGCGTCCTGGTGCCGTCCGAGACCGTGGTCGATCCGAAGACGAAGCGGAAGGTCACCCGGCGGTTCTACCCCGGGTACATGCTTGTCGAGATGGAGCTCGACAACGAGACGTGGCACCTCGTGAAGAACACGCCGAAGGTCACGGGCTTCGTGGGGGGCGCGCGCAACCCGCCGCCGGTCCCCGAGGCGGAGGTCGCCCGGATCACGTCGATGCTCAGTGACGACGAAGAGCCCAAGCCTGTCCTCGACTTCGAGGTGGGCGAAGAAGTCCGGCTGACGGAGGGTCGCTACGCATCGATGCGCGGCACCATCGAAGAGGTCAACGAGACACGCGGCAAGCTGCGCGTCGTCATCAACATGTTCGGTCGGCCTGTGCCCACCGAGCTGTCCTTCCACCAGGTGGAGAAGCTGGCGTAGTCCTCGGACTGCGCAGCCCCCCAGGAGCCCGAGAATCATGGCCAAGAAGGTCCTCTCTCTGATCAAGCTGCAGATTCCCGCAGGCCAAGCACGGCCGGCACCCCCCGTGGGTCCGGCGCTGGGCCAGGCGGGCGTCAACATCATGGCGTTCTGCAACGACTTCAACGAGAAGACGCGGCCGATGCAGAGCGAAGGCACCGTCGTGCCGGTCGTGATCACGGTCTATGCGGATCGCACGTTCACCTACATCATGAAGACGCCGCCAGTCGCGGGTCTCCTGCTGAAGGCGGCGGGCATCAAGAAAGGGTCGGGCCAGCCCAACCGGGACAAGGTCGGCACGGTGACGATGGCGCAGATCGAAGAGATCGCACGCACGAAGCTGCCCGATCTCAACTGCACCAACCTCGCGTCCGCGGTCCAGCAAGTGGTCGGCACCGCGCGCTCGTCGGGCATCGAGGTCGAGGGCTGACAGAGAGACACGCCGCGGCGACTTGCCGCGGGAACATTGCTTCACAGGCGTCTTGGACGCCGTAGGGCCACGACGGGGGAGGGCAGGCCACCGCCCGCAGACCCCGAGGGCACAAAGGAGAGCACAGTGGCAGGTGCTGGAAAGAGAGGACGAGCCATCCGTGAGCTCGTCAAAGAAGGTTGGAAATACCCGCTCGATGAGGCGGTCGTCCTCGTCAAGCAGGCCGCAAAGGCAGGCTTCGACGAGTCGGTGGACGTCTCTGTTCGATTGGGGGTCAACCCGCGCCAACAGGATCAGATGGTCCGGGGCGCGATCTCGCTGCCTCATGGTACGGGCAAGTCCGTCCGCGTCGTGGTCTTCGCGGAAGGCGAGGCTGCGCGTGAGGCTGAGGCTGCAGGCGCCGACGAAGTCGGGGCGGACGAGCTGATCGCCAAGGTGGCCGGAGGTTGGACGGAGTTCGACAAGGCCATCTCCGTGCGGACCTTGATGGCCAAGGTCGGCCGGCTCGGGCGTGTCCTGGGTCCGCGCGGCCTGATGCCCAACCCCAAGACCGGTACGGTCGTGGGGCCCGAGGGCGTCGCGCAGGCTGTGCGCGAGGTCAAGGGGGGGCGGATCGACTTCCGGGTCGAGCGCGCGGGCATCGTGCACGCTTCGATCGGTAAGGCATCGATGGACGCTGACCACATCCGCGCGAACCTCATGGCCCTCATGCAGACGCTGCTGCGGGCCAAGCCGGCCAGCGCCAAGGGCAGCTATGTCCGCAGCGTGGCCATCTCTTCCACCATGGGGCCCGGCATCCGGCTTGACGCGAACGAGCTCGTCAAGCTGGCCGCCGAGCGTCGGTAGGGGGCACGATGAACCGTGAACAAAAAGCAGAGTTCGTCGAGGATCTACGGGGCCGCTTGCAAGCGAGCCCGTTCCTGATCCTCGCTTCCTACAAGGGATCGACGGTCGCTGAGATGGACGCGCTTCGGCGCGCCTGTGAGCCGGGTGGCGTGTCGTTTCAAGTAGTGAAGAACACGCTTGCACGCCGGGCGGTCGATGGAACCGATCTGGCGCCGCTTGCGGAACACTTCTCGGGCCCGATCGGGGTCGTCATCTCCGGGGAGGATCCGGCCACTGCGGCCAAGGCCTTCAATGAGCAGGCGAAGAAGAACAAGTTCCTGGAGATCCAGGCAGGGTACTTCGAGGGAGATCTCCTGGACGCGACGGCCGCAGCGGCCATTGCGGACATGCCGAGCAAGGAAGAGCTGCACGTCCTCGTGCTGCAGACCCTCTTGGCTGCTCCCCGTCAGGTGCTCGGGATGCTGCAAGCCGCGCCGCGCGACTTGTTGTACCTGTTGCGGAACTACGAGAAGAAGCTCGAAGACCAGGGGTAGGGCGCTCGATAGAGCACCCATTTTTTCAGAAATCAAGGAAGAACGTGCCGTCGGGTCTACCCCGGCTTTCGGAGGAACATCATGTCCCTTTCCCAGCAGGATGTGGTCGACTACATCAAGAACATGAAGCTGTCAGAGGTCAAAGGCCTCATTGACGTGCTTGAGCAAGAACTCGGTGTCGAGGCTTCGGCCCCGGTCATGGCTGTCGCCGCTGGTGGCGGTGGTGGCGCAGCGGATGCTGCCGAGGAGCAGACAGAGTTCGACGTTATTCTGACCGGCTACCCGGACACCAAGAAGATCGCGGTCATCAAGGCGGTTCGCGCCCTGACCGGCCTCGGTCTCAAGGAAGCGAAGGCGGCCGTCGAAGGCGTGCCCACCAAGCTGAAGGAGGCCGTGTCCAAGGATGACGCCGAGGCCGCCAAGACAGCGCTCACCGAGGCCGAAGCCACGGTAGAGATCAAGTAGCTTCGCACATTGCCCACCCCCTCCTGGGGGTGGTGCCCATCCTCTTCGCTCCCGCTCCTCTCGCAGGTGCGGCGTTCGTCCGTCGCGGCTTCTCGGCTGCGTGGGCGGGCCACTCGTCATCCCCAATGGGAGAGAGCACGATGTCCAGGCTGTTGGCAAACAACTACCGGTACCGTCGAACCTACTCGAAGATTCCGTCGGTCGTCGAGGTCAACAACCTCATCGAGATCCAGAAGAAATCTTACGACCATTTCCTCCAGCCGGAAGTGGAGCCGGATGAGCGCGAGGAGTACGGGCTGCAGTCCGTGTTCCGCAGCGTGTTTCCCATCGAGGACTTCTCCGGACGCGCGAGCCTCCAGTTCGTCTCCTACGAGCTCGAGCCGCCCAAGTACGACGTCGACGAGTGCCGCGAGCGCGGCATGACGTTCTCGGCACCGATCAAGGTGCTCGTGCGCCTCGTGGTGTGGGACGTCGACTCGGAGACGGAGACCCGAACGGTCTCCAACATCAAGCAGCAGCCTGTCTACTTTGGCGAGATCCCGTTGATGACGGAGAACGGAACGTTCATTGTCAACGGCACCGAACGCGTCGTGGTGAGCCAGCTGCACCGAAGCCCGGGCATCTTCTTCGACTCAAACCGCAGCAAGACCGGTGGCCAAAAGGAGATCTTCTCCGCGCGGATCATCCCCAACCGCGGTTCCTGGATCGACTTCGAGTTCGACACCAAGGATATCCTCTACGTCCGGATCGACCGCCGCCGTAAGCTGCCGGCCACCGTCCTGTTGCGGGCCCTCGGCTACGATACCGAGGCGCTGCTCAACTACTTCTACGAGGCCGAGCGGGTCTTCCGGACCGAGGATGGCTGGTTCAAGGAGACCACCGCCGACCTGCTGTTCCAGCAGAAGGCGACGATCGACGTCGTCGGGCCCGACGGCAAGGTCATCGTGGCCAAGGACAAGAAGTTCCTGAAGAACAAGATCCGCGCGATGCGGAAGGCCGGGATGCTCCGAGAGGAGGTCCGCATGGTCGACGGTCGCGAGCGCACGGTCGAGCTCGGGACCATTCCGGTCGCCGAGGAGACCCTGCTGGGCAAGGTGTCCGGCGACGACGTGGTCGACATGGCCAGCGGCCGCATCCTGATCGACTGCAACGAGGAGCTGACCGAGGAGGGCCTCGCGAAACTGGTCGGCGCCGGGATCGATCAGCTCTACGTCCTGTTCATCGACAACCTGTTGGTGGGGTCGTTCCTTCGCGACACGTTGTTGGTCGACAAGATCGAGAGCACCGAGGAAGCGATCATCGAGATCTACCGGCGCCTGCGTTCGGGCGATCCGCCCACGTGGGAGACCGCGCTTCAGCATTTCGAGAACCTGTTCTTCAACTCGGAGCGCTACGACCTGTCCAGGGTCGGTCGCCACAAGCTGAACCACAAGTTGCTCGTGGACGTCCCGCTCGAGCACACGACACTGACCCGGGAGGACATCCTCAAGGTCGTGAAGTACCTCATCGACCTGAAGAACAACAAGGGTCAGGTCGACGACATCGATCACCTCGGGAACCGGCGCGTGCGCGCGGTGGGCGAGCTGCTCGAGAATCAGTACCGGGTCGGGCTCGACCGCATGGGCAAGGCGATCAAGGAGCGGATGAGCCTCTCCGAGATCGAGGCGCTGATGCCCAACGATCTGATCAACTCGAAGCCGGTGTCGGCCGTGGTCAAGGAGTTCTTCGGCTCCTCGCAGCTGTCGCAGTTCATGGACCAGACCAACCCGCTGTCCGAGATCACCCACAAGCGGCGCCTGTCGGCACTCGGACCGGGGGGACTGACACGGGAGCGGGCGGGCTTCGACGTTCGCGACGTGCACCCCACTCACTACGGGCGCATCTGCCCCATCGAGACGCCTGAGGGCCCGAACATCGGCCTCATCGCGTCGCTGTCCACCTTTGCCCGGATCAACGAGTTCGGGTTCATCGAGACTCCGTACCGGGTCGTCAAGGACGGCAGCGTCTCAGAAGGCATCACGTTCTTCGACGCGATGGACGAGGAGTTCGACCCATCCGGTCGCCGGCACGTGATCGCGCCGGCGTCGGCGCCGCTCGACAGCGCGGGCAAGTTCGAGGCCGAGCAGGTGCATGCACGCCGCGGCGGGGACTTCGTGCTCGTCGGGTCCGATGAGATCTCGCTGATGGATGTCGCCAGCAACCAGCTGGTCTCCGTCGCTGCGTCGTTGGTCCCGTTCCTGGAGAACGACGACGCCAACCGCGCCCTGATGGGCTCCAACATGCAGCGCCAGGCCGTGCCTGTGCTGCGGACCGAGGCGCCGCTGGTCGGTACCGGCATCGAGCGCATCGTGGCGCGGGACTCCGGGGTCACCGTGACCGCGCGGCGTTCGGGCATCGTCGAGACGGTCGACGGCTCCCGGATCGTGGTGAAGACGGATGAGGGGGTGGATGACGAGATCGGCGCCGATGTCGACATCTACAACCTCACCAAGTTCATGCGGTCGAACCAGAACACCTGCATCAACCAGCGTCCGGTCGTTCGTCCGGGCGACAACGTGCTCGAAGGCGACGTGATCGCGGACGGGCCGGCGACGGACCGGGGCGAGCTCGCCCTGGGTCAGAACGTGGTCGTTGGGTTCATGCCCTGGGGTGGCTACAACTTCGAGGACTCCATCCTCATCTCCGAGCGCCTGGTGCGCGAGGACCTCTACACCACGATTCACATCGAGGAGTTCGAGGTCGCCGCCCGGGACACCAAGCTCGGCAAGGAAGAGATCACCCGCGACATCCCCAATGTGGGCGACGAGGCGCTGCGGGACCTCGACGAGTCGGGCATCGTGCGCGTCGGCGCCGAGGTCCGGCAGGGCGACATCCTGGTCGGCAAGATCACGCCCAAGGGCGAGACGCAGCTGTCCCCAGAAGAGAAGCTGTTGCGGGCCATCTTCGGCGAGAAGGCTGGCGATGTCCGCGACACGTCGCTGCGGGTCTCGCCCGGAGTCGAGGGCACTGTCATCGGCGCCCAGGTCTTCGCCCGTGAGGGCGTCGAGAAGGACTCCCGCGCCCTCGAGATCGAGGTCTACGCGATTCGCCGGATCGAGCGCGACCGCGACGAGAAGGTCCGCACCATCAAAGACTCGGCGCTGCGCCAGCTCGCTCGGGTCCTCAAGGGGCACGCGGCGACCGTTCCTGTGGTCGACCCCAGAAGCGGCGATGAGTTCATCGCGGCGGGCGACACCTACACGTTCGACTCGCTCAAGCAGCTCACGATCGAGCTGTACGATCGCATTGGCGTCGAGGAGCGCGCGGTGGAGGACGCCGTCTGGCGCATCACCGACCAGATCCGGGCGAAGATCGACGAGGTCCACGAGCGGTACGCTGCGAAGGTGGAGCGCCTAAAGAAGGGCGACGACCTTCCCCCGGGCGTCATCAAGCTGGTGAAGGTCTACGTGGCCATCAAGCGCAAGCTGTCGGTCGGTGACAAGATGGCCGGCCGCCATGGCAACAAGGGCGTCATCTCGAAGATCCTGCCGGTGGAAGACATGCCGTACCTCGAGGACGGCACCCCGGTCGACATCGTCCTCAACCCGCTCGGGGTTCCCTCCCGAATGAACGTGGGCCAGATCCTCGAGACCCACCTGGGTTGGGCCGCGCGTGGCATGGGCATGGCCATCGCGGATATGCGCGAGCGCCACGCGGCCAAGGAGCTGCGCGCGTACCTAGGACGCTGCTTCAGCGACCAGCCAGAGGTTGTTGAGTTCCTGGATGGCGCCAGCGACGACGATGTCTCCACCTACGCCGAGAAGTACCTGGGTGGCCTCACGATGGCGACGCCGGTGTTCTCGGGCGCGAAGGAAGTGGAGATCCGGGCGGCGCTGGATGTCGCTGGGTTCGCCGATGACGGGCAGTCGCTCGTGTATGACGGCCGGACCGGTGAAGCGTTCCATCAGCGCGTGACCATCGGCGTCATGTACATGCTGAAGCTGCACCACCTCGTCGACGACAAGATCCATGCACGGAGCATCGGGCCGTACAGCCTTGTGACCCAGCAGCCGCTTGGCGGGAAGGCCCAGTTTGGCGGCCAGCGGCTCGGTGAGATGGAAGTGTGGGCCATGGAGGCCTATGGGGCCGCCTACGGCCTGCAGGAGTTCCTCACCGTGAAGTCTGATGACGTGGCGGGCCGTACCCGGATGTACGAGTCCATCGTCAAGGGCGAGAACGTTCTAGAAGCAGGACTGCCCGAGTCCTTCAACGTGCTCGTCAAAGAAATGCAGGCGCTCGCACTCGATGTGGAGCTCATCGAGGACAAGGAAGTCCTGCGCCAGTAGCTCCTCGAATTTTCGTCTCGCCGCCCGTCCCGTTGCACCCGCCTTGGAGGTCCCCGTGAGGGAGATCTACAACCTCTACGAGAAGCCGAAGAACCCGCTCAACTATGTTGCAGTGCGCATCAGCCTGGCTTCCCCCGAGAAGATTCGGAGTTGGTCTCACGGCGAGGTGAAGAAGCCGGAGACGATCAACTACCGGACATTCAAGCCGGAGAAGGACGGGCTGTTCTGTGCGCGGATCTTCGGGCCTGTCAAGGACTACGAGTGCTTGTGCGGCAAGTACAAGCGCATGAAGTACCGCGGGATCACGTGCGAGAAGTGCGGCGTCGAGGTCATCCAGGCGCGCGTGCGGCGCGAGCGGATGGGCCACATCGACCTGGCCACGCCGGTCGCGCACATCTGGTTCCTCAAGAGCCTGCCGTCTCGGATCGGCAACCTGCTGGACATCTCGCTGAAGAACCTCGAGAAGGTCCTGTACTGCGAGTCGTACATCGTCACGGACCCGGGTGACACGCCCCTCGAGGCGGGCACGATTCTCGCCGAGGAGGACTACCAGGACATGATCCGTACGTTCGAGTATGGGTCGTTCGAGGTGGGCATGGGCGGTGAGGTCGTGCGCGACATGCTCGCCGACCTGGACGTGGTCGCCCTCGGTGACCAACTCCGCACTGAGATGAAGCAGACGTCTTCGGCGGCCCAGCGCCGGCGGTACGCCAAGCGCTTGAAGATCGTCGAGGCCTTCCGGGACAGCGGAAACCAGCCTGAGCACATGATGCTCGAGGTGTTGCCGGTGTTGCCGCCGGATCTGCGTCCACTGGTGCCGCTGGACGGGGGTCGGTTCGCGACGTCCGATCTCAACGACCTGTACCGCCGGGTGATCAACCGGAACAACCGGCTGAAGCGCCTCCAGGACCTCAACGCTCCCGAGATCATCATTCGCAACGAGCGGCGGATGCTTCAGGAAGCGGTCGACGCTCTGTTCGACAACGGGCGCCGCGGCAAGGTGTTCACCGGGCCCAACAAGCGCCCGTTGCGGTCGCTCTCCGACATGCTCAAGGGCAAGCAGGGCCGGTTCCGGCAGAACCTGCTCGGCAAGCGCGTCGATTATTCCGGTCGGTCGGTCATCGTCGTCGGTCCGGAGCTCCGCCTGCACCAGTGCGGTCTTCCCAAGAAGATGGCGCTCGAGCTGTTCAAGCCGTTCATCTACAACAAGCTCGAAGAGCGCAACTTCGTGACCACGATCAAGGCCGCGAAGAAGATGGTGGAGAAGGAGCGCGAGGAGGTCTGGGACATCCTCGAAGAGGTAATCAAGGAACACCCGGTTCTGCTCAACCGTGCTCCCACGCTGCACCGCCTCGGCATCCAGGCGTTCGAGCCCGTGCTGATCGAGGGGCGCGCCATCCGGCTGCACCCGCTGGTCTGCACGGCGTTCAACGCGGACTTCGACGGGGACCAGATGGCGGTCCATGTGCCGCTGTCCATCGAGGCGCAGATCGAGGCCCGGGTCTTGATGATGTCGACCAACAACATCCTGTCGCCCGCCAACGGCAAGCCGATCATCCAGCCGAGCCAGGACGTCGTTCTCGGCGCCTACTACATGACTCGCGAGCACCGCTTCGCAAAGGGCGAGGGCCGAACGTTCTCGAGCCCCGCCGAAGTCCTCGTGGCGTACGACAACAACGAGGTAGAGCTGCACGCCCGGGTGAAGGTCCGGATGCCGAGCCGCCCGCTCGAGCTGCGGCTCGTGGAACAGCTCCCGGAGTTGCTCGACGCCCACCTCGTGGTCGGCGTCGATGTCGCCGAACGCACCGAGGTCTGGCATCTGCACCGCGGCCAGGTCGATCGCTTCGTGGACGAAGGCCAGGCCATCCAGCTTGGCGAGTTCGCCGCGCTGGGCGGAGACGGCCTGGCTGTCGTCTCACTCCCGGACCGCAACGTCGATGTCCCCGTCACGGACGACACCGCGCTCGTTCTCGATCTGGCACGTCTGGACGAGCCTGAAGGCAAGCCGGCGTCCTACAATGGCCGCGACAACGGCATCGGCGACCCCTCGAAGTTCGAGCAGGACGTCCTCGCGATGCTGTGCAGCCACCGCACCACCGAGACCGACGGCTTCGCCAAGAAGTCCGCCGGCGGCAAGATCAAGAAGGTGAGCGAGGAGACCGTCGACGGGATCCGCCTCTGGGTCTACGAGATGCCCGAGATCCGCGGCGCCAACCGTACGGTGGCCGCCCTCAACCCGGTTGTGGAGGTCGACGACCAGGGCAAACCGAAGATCGACGGCCGGTTCAACGTGGCCCACCGCCTCAACCAGCTGCGGACGATCATCAACAAGCTCCGCGAGGAGCACAAAGACACGCTCACGCTGCTGATCGCGCCCACCGGTTTCTTCGGCTTCGAGAACAAGCTGCCCGTGTGGACCCAGGACAACGACACGGACGTGGTCGAGGCGCGCGGCGAGGTGGTCGACACGACCGTCGGCCGGGTGCTGTTCTACTCCATCGTTCCGCCGGAGCTTCCTTACAGCCTGGTCGACCGTCCGATGTCCAAGAAGGCCCTCGGGGAGCTGATCGACAAGTGCTACCGGATCGCCGGTCCCAAGAAGACGGTCCTGTTCGCGGACGGCCTGATGACGCTCGGCTTCCGGATGGCGGCGGAGTCAGGCGTGTCGATCTGCATGCGCGACATGGAGATTCCCGAGACCAAGCAGCCCATCCTCGACGACGCCTACAACCAGGTTCGGGAGACCGAGGGGCAATACCAGGACGGCCTGATCACCCCG
>Ga0316189_10003547_pt1 | contig 15110 bp, 12 predicted proteins | sample LowCovwburrow_MG_FD_204930 | JGI IMG/M metagenome (GOLD analysis project Ga0316189, IMG submission 204930) | Coastal sediment microbial communities from Maine, United States - Lowes Cove worm burrow | ecosystem: Environmental > Aquatic > Marine > Coastal > Sediment | place: USA: Maine... | reverse complement strand
AGCGTCGTACGCTTGAATAGCCGCTGCTCCTACCGTGTCGCCAAGACCGACGACGCACAACACGCGGCCGCCGCTTGTTACAACATCGCTGCCACTAAGTGCTGTGCCAGCATGAAATACTTTTTGAGTTTCGCTGTTGGCGTTGCGCAGGCCGGCGATAACCGCGCCTTTGGCGTAGGATTCGGGGTAGCCGCCAGCAGCCAGCACGACACCAAGCGACGCACGCGAGTCCCACTCGGCTTGTTGCTCACCGAGTGTACCGTCGAGTGTCGCGCCGCAAATTGCGACCAGGTCGGATCGCATACGCATCATGATCGGCTGCGTCTCCGGATCTCCCATGCGGCAGTTGTATTCGATTACCTTAGGCATACCATCAGCCATGATCATCAGGCCGGCGTACAGGAAACCCGTGTACTTATTGCCATCTTTTTTCATGCCGTCGAGTGTTGGCCGAATCACGAGATCCATGATCTTCTGCTCTATCGCAGGTGTTACTACGGGTGCCGGCGAGTACGCACCCATGCCACCTGTATTCGGGCCAACATCTCCCTCATCGCGGGCTTTGTGGTCCTGCGACGTCGCCAACGGCAGAATGTTGTCACCATCGGTTATCACGATGAAGCTCGCTTCCTCACCGGCCAGAAATTCTTCGACAACGATCCGTGCACCTGCATCGCCAAAGCGCCCGCCGGCGAGCATGTCAGTTGCCGCAGCTTCAGCTTCTTCCAGTGTCATCGCGACAATCACACCTTTACCGGCGGCGAGGCCATCGGCCTTGATCACAATCGGCGCACCCTGCTGGCGGATGTACGTAAGCGCCGGTTCGAGCTCGTTGAAGCTTTGGTAGTCGGCTGTCGGAATGTCGTGGCGTGCCAGGAAGTCTTTGGTGAAGACTTTCGAACCTTCGAGCTGAGCGGCCGCGGCACTTGGGCCAAAACAGGGCAGGCCGGCTGCGGCGAAGGTGTCGACTATGCCGACAACAAGTGGCGCCTCGGGGCCAACAATCGTTAGCGCAACTTTCTCTGCGGTGGCCAGTGCAACGAGGCCATCGATGTCGTCGGAGGAAATAGCAATATTGCGAACGCCGGGTTCGCTTGCCGTGCCGGCGTTGCCGGGTGCAACGAGCACCTCGTCAACATCGGGGGACTGGGCGCACTTCCAGGCCAATGCGTGTTCGCGACCGCCGCTGCCAATGACCAGGATTTTCATCTGCTTAAATTACCTCAATGGCGGAAATGTCGCATACCCGTAAATACCATCGCCAGGCCATGCTCGTTCGCCGCCTGAATAACCTCGTCGTCACGCATTGAACCGCCCGGCTGAATGATCGCTGCAATGCCGGTCTCGGCCGCTGCATCGATACCATCGCGGAACGGGAAGAATGCGTCCGACGCCATTACAGACCCCTTGACGTCGAGTCCCTCATCGGCCGCCTTGATTGCGGCAATCCTGGTACTGTAGACGCGACTCATCTGGCCTGCACCGACGCCAATGGTCATGTGATCCTTACAAAATATTATCGCGTTCGATTTGACGTACTTAACGACGGTCCATGCAAACAACATGTCCTCGATCTGCTTCGGTGTCGGCGCTTTCTCAGTTACAACCTTGAGGTCATCGGCCGTAACTCGACCCATGTCGGTGTTTTGTACGAGCAACCCGCCGGAGACCTTCTTGAAATCGAAACTGCTGACAGAATCGATCAATTCGCCGGTTCTCAGCACACGGACATTTTTCTTCTCAGCGAGCACGTCCGCTGCATCGTCGTCGATGCCAGGCGCGACAATTACTTCTACAAACTGGCGATCGATTATCGCCTTGGCTGTGGTCGTATCCAGCGGGCGGTTGAATGCAATAATGCCGCCGAAGGCCGATGTCGGGTCTGTCTGGAAGGCTTTTTCGTAGGCGGCGAGAATGTTCCCGGCAACTGCCACGCCGCAGGGGTTGGCGTGCTTCACGATGACGCACGCCGGGCTCGCAAATTGCTTGACGCACTCAAGCGCCGCATCGCTATCCGCAATGTTGTTATACGACAGTGCTTTACCCTGCAACTGTTCAGCCGTCGCGAGCGAGCCTTTCGGTGCCTGCTGATCGATGTAAAACGCCCCATCCTGATGAGGGTTTTCGCCGTAACGCATTCTTTGTACTAGCTTTCCCGCATGCAGGATCCGTTCACCCAGCGGATTGTCGTTGAGTGACTTCGAGAGATACCTGGTGATCGCGATGTCGTAGCTGGCGGTGTGGGCATAGGCCTTTGCCGCCAAACGTCGACGGCTCTCGAGCGATAACTCGTTCTTCTGCAGTGACTCGAGCACGCTTTCATAGTCGTCCGGGTCGACAACGACGGCCACGCCGTCATGGTTTTTTGATGCAGCGCGGATCATCGCGGGCCCGCCGATATCGATGTTTTCGATAGCGTCATCAATCGTCGCGTCCTCGCGAGCGATAGTCTGTTCGAACGGGTACAGGTTAACGGCCAGCAGATCGATGGGCTCGATGCCGTGTTCGGCCATCACGCCTTCGTCGGTGCCGCGGCGACCCAGTAGCCCGCCATGAATGGTCGGATGCAGAGTTTTCACGCGTCCATCCATAATTTCCGGGAAGCCGGTTTTTGCGGAGACTTCGGTAACATCGATACCCGCCTCACGCAGCGCGCGGCAGGTACCACCGGTTGAGATAATTTCGACGCCCAGGTCTGTCAGACCGGACACAAAGGGCACTAGCCCACGCTTATCGGACACGCTGATAAGCGCTCGTCGCACCGTCAACATCAATTCACCTGGCTTAAGTGGTTGTTAGGAAAGGGTTTAGTGGATCAAGGAATACGTTCTAAGTTTCTTGCGCAGCGTGCCGCGGTTTATGCCGAGGATGCCGGCCGCCTGGCTCTGGTTGCCGTCGGTATAGTCCATGACGGCCTTGAATAGTGGTCGCTCAACCTCTCCCATAACAAGATCGTACAATTCGCCCGGGCGGTCGCCATTCAGGTTGGCAAAGTACTGGTTGAGGGCATCTTCGGTGTGCTCGTGAAGTGGCTTCTTGCTTTGTTTGGCCTTCAATTCGTTGTTTTTCTTATTTTTCTTTTGAGCCACGGCTGTCAAATCCTGTAGCGACTAAGCCGCGATTGAAATACCGCCCCCCTCCCGGTTGAAGTATTCCTGCGTTAGTCGAAGTTGTTCCTGAGCACTTTCTACGCGCACGATCTGGTAGCGAAAGTCGTCTGCGTTGACGAGATGTTTGCAGTACCCGATCAGATGCTTGCGAGCCACTCGTACGCCGGTTGCCTCTCCATAAAACCGGTGCAAGTCTCCCAAGTGGCCGATCATGATATCACGCAATTCATTTTTTTCTAGCGGCGTACCAGTATTGCCGTGCAGGAAATAGTTCGAAAGTTCACGAAATACCCACGGCCGTCCTTGTGCACCACGGCCGATCATCAATCCATCAGCACCAGTTAGACGCAGAACCTCAAGCGACTTCTCGGGAGTCGTGATATCGCCATTGGCCAATACCGGGATGTGGACGGCACTCTTGATTAGCGCAATCGTCTCGAATTCCGCTTCGCCGCGGTAGCGGCACGCTCGCGTTCGGCCATGGACAGCCAACGCCTGAATGCCGCAATCCTCAGCAAGTCGGGCGATTGCTTCGCCGTTGCGGTGCTCCGGATCCCAGCCCGTGCGCATCTTGAGCGTAACGGGTACGTCAACAGCATCGACGACCGTACGCAGGATCTTCTCAACGAGCTTTTCGTCTTTGAGCAGCGCAGAGCCGGCCAGTTTCCGACACACTTTCTTGGCCGGGCAGCCCATATTGATATCGATGATCTGGGCGCCACGCGCAACGCAGGCCCGTGCGGCCACTGCCAGCTGTTCGGGATCCGATCCGGCTATTTGAACCGCTATCGGTTCGGCATCGAGATCCAGATCGAGACGATGGCGGGACTTTGCGGTTTGCCACAGGCTCGTATCGGCCGTTGTCATCTCGGAAGTTGTCATTCCTGCGCCGAACTGCCGGCACAAACGGCGGAAAGGGGCATCGGTGACGCCGGCCATGGGCGCTAGCACGAAAGGGCTGGACAGTTCGTAGGGGCCGATCTTCATGCCGGGGATTATAGCCGCGACTTATTTAAAGTCTTGGGTCGCGCAGCGCAAACTGCCGCTTGCCTGCCGGTAGCAAACGTTCAGCTTGAACCCGGTTGCTTCGTCAGAAGGCGATTTGACCGAAATAACGGCGTCGAAAGTATTGCCTGGCGCAACAAGTTTGCGCGGGTCGGCATTGGCGGCAAGGTATACGCCAGGTTCGAGAACGCGGCTGCCGATAATATCTTCAAAGCGATCTGTCATTGAAACATGCACAAGCGGGTAGGGGAGCGCCTCGTCTGACTTATTGCCGATTCGTGTGTAGATTGTCAGCGACTGATCGACCTCATCTACGCTGTTCTTGGTCTGTTCGAATCGCCAGCCGCTGATATCCCAGGCCGGTGCAAGGGGTTTGCCGAGAGCGCGATACGCAGGTCCGACGGCGCTGTTGAATGCCGGGATTGTCGCCAGCGCTTCACGGGATTGGTGCATGAACTGCAGACCCAATAGCAGCAGTAGCCCAATCCCGGCGGCGATCATGCCGGTGCTCGGCCGGTTTGTCGCTCTGTACTCTTTTTCATTGTTGCCCGCGGCGCGGAGCTTTTCTATCAATGCGGCGCCTTCGTCAGAAGCGAGCTTCTCGCGGTCGGCGTCGCCGCGCACAGACTCGCCCTCCATGACTATTGTTTCAAAAAGCGGGTCTGCCTTTTTTATGCTCTTGTTGCCGCCGATCTCTCCCTCGACTTTCTTGTCAGGCTGCTTTTGTACAATTGTGGATGCGAACCCATCTTCATCCTCGACTGCAACACTCAAGAGCTCCTGATCGATCATCATGTTGAGCGTCATCTCCTCTTCAGTCATTTCAGGGATGATGTGCTCGTCGCTCGCAGCAGTTTCGTTGTTGTCTGCTTCGACTTCCTCGCCGGATTCCTCAAGCGCGGCCTCTAGTGCTTCGTCAGCCTTGATCGCTCCGTAATCGAGGTCTTCCTCAGGCTCTTCTCCGATATCTTCTTCGGAGGCCTTGTGAATTTCATCGACGAACTCATGCTCAAGATCCGCCGGGATCTCGTCGTCGAGTGCTTCTTCCGGTTCTTCTTCTTCCGGTTCTTCTTCGAACTCGCCGGTGAGCTCTTCTTCCGGGTCGTCCTCAGTTTCTGGTTCTTCTTCGGACTCGCCGGTGAGCTCTGCTTCCGGGTCTTCCTCGGTTTCTGGTTCTTCTTCGAGCTCGCCGGGGAGCTCTTCTTCCGAGTCTTCCTCAGTTTCTGGTTCTTCTTCGAACTCGCCGGTGAGCTCTTCTTCCGGTTCTGCTTCTGGTTCTTCTTCGATCTCGTCGTCGAGTTCTTCCGCAAAATCGACTTCGAGCTCAGCTCCCGTTTCTTCTTCCGCGACTCTTGCTGCTTCCTCGGTTTCGAACGCGGCTGCGATCAGGTCATCGTCAATCGATGTTTCGGCTTCGGCGTCAACATTTTCAGGCTCTGCCTGGTCGACTGACGCGTGCAGGCCACTAAGGTCGATACCCATCGCCTCGGCCTGGATAGCGAATTGCGTATCCATATCGAGAGGTTGGTCTGCAGAGCGCTCTGTTGGGTCGCTCCCGAACGCGACAAGATCGTCGGCTTCAGTTGAGATGTCTTCTTCAATTTCTTCTTCGGCGTCCGGCTCGTGCTCAGGTTCTTCCGCGGGCTCGCTTTCATCAAGATCGCCGAGCAAATCTTCCCATTCTTCGGCGTCGCCGAAGGCGAGATCCACCTGAGCGCCCTGAAGCTCATCGACAACTTCTGCTTCTTCAACCTCGGCAGGCGCGGGCTCTGGTGCGGCAACCACGACATCCTTGAATTCAAAATCATCCGGTAGCGGCGTGTTGTCGTCGAATCGCATTTCCTCGACGATCTCGGGCTGGTCGGATTCGTCCTCGATAAAGAATTTTAGTGAACCCGTTGCAGCAACCGGATCTGCTTCGGGCTCTTCTGCAGGTTCAGTCACGGCTTCAAACTCGGGCTCAGGTATTGCCTCGGGCTCTTCTGCAGGCTCAGATACTGCATCCAGATCGCTGTCCAGGACCCGCCATTCAATGCCGGTATCTTCAATGCGGATGTCGGAGCCGGCAAGTTGATCCAGGGTCTTGAGCAGAGCAGCGCTTTGCTCGGCAGAAATAACTTGTGGCGGTGTATCGGCTTCGAGTTCCGGGGGCGGTTCAGGAGTCAGTTCCGGTAGCTCCGGCTCGGGATCCGTGCGTGTCGGGGGTTCTGGCTTTTCCTCGGACAGGTGTTCGAGCGCATTAAACGCAATGCCGCAGCCGCCGCAGCGAACTTTTCCCGCAGCTTGTCTTAGAACATCTGCCGTGACGCGGAACGCGACATCACATTCTGGGCACTGGGTATACATCGCTCAGACCTCAACCCTTCGACCGGTTAGTCGTGCCCAGGTTTGTCCGCCCTGTTCCCTGTAAACCGGTCTTTCGAACTCGATCCAGGGCTGGTACGCACCCAGCACTTCTTCAACTTGCTCGGACAGTATGCCGGATAATGCGAGCAAGCAACCCCCTTTGACATGGCTTGCTATTGGCCTGGCCAGTGTGATCAGAGGTGCCGCAAGAATGTTGGCAATGACGACATCGAATTGACCATCAATGTCGTCAGCCGAATCCGTGACCGTCAGCTGCGAATCGACGCCATTGTGATGTGCATTTGCACGAGTCGCTGTGACTGCTTGAGGATCGATATCCATTGCCGCTGCGGACGCGCACCCGAGTTTAAGTGCCGCGATTGCCAGCACACCGGAGCCACAACCGTAGTCGAGTACTGTTGAATCTGCCAGCGAGAGGCTGTCAAGCCAGTCAAGACACAATGCCGTGGTTGCGTGAGTGCCGGTGCCAAATGCGAGCCCGGGATCAAGGCGAACGATAAGTGCGTGCTCATCATCAACGCTTGAGTTACCAGGGCAGATCCAGAGTCGCTCGCCAAAACGCATCGGGCCGAAGTCCTTAAGCCATTCGCGCTCCCAAACACGGTTTTCAATCTCTTCGATTTGATGCGGTGGCAGGACGTCGATAGCCAGACACTGTTTGAGATCGTCCTGCAATTGAGACAGATCCGCGTCGATTGAAAATAGTCCAGTGATGCGGGAGTCCGGCCAAAGGGGCGCTTCACCCGGAGCGGGTTCCAGCACTGGCTTGTCGCCAGCATCGGTGAACGTAATCGAATGGGCGCCGTGGCGCGCAAATATCTCCTCGATACTGTCCGGATTCAGCTTTTCAAGATCCATGACAAATTGTCGCCAATCCATCGTCAGGCCGGTGTGTTCTCGATCACACTAGACCGAGACGCTTCTCCAGGTAATGAATATCCGTCCCGCCTTTCTGAAAGGCGGCGTGTTGGAAAATTTCCTGGTGCAGAGGCACATTCGTCTTAATGCCCTCGATGACTGTCTCGCTCAATGCGATCTTCATACGGGCAACGGCTGCATCTCGATTGCTACCGTGCGCGATGATTTTGCCTATCATCGAGTCATAAAAAGGCGGGACTCTGTAACCACTGTAAATATGGCTGTCGACACGTATGCCGGGCCCACCGGGCGCGTGCCAGAGATTGATCAATCCAGGCGACGGCATAAATGTCTTTGGGTCTTCGGCATTGATTCGGCATTCGATAGCGTGCCCGAGAATCTTGATGTCTTCCTGCTTGTAGCTCAGCTTTTCACCTGCCGCAATTTGAAGTTGTTCGCGGACAATATCGACGCCGGTAATCATCTCCGTAACAGGGTGCTCGACCTGCAGCCGTGTATTCATCTCGATGAAATAGAATTCGTCGTCCTGGTACAGGAACTCGAAAGTACCAGCACTTCGATAACCGATCTTCTGGCAGGCTTTCACGCAACGCTCACCAATGCGTTTGCGCTGCTCATCTGTGATACCCGGCGCTGGCGCTTCCTCAATGACCTTTTGATGCCGGCGCTGCATGGAGCAATCACGCTCGCCAAGGTATATCGCATTGCCGTGAGAATCTGCCAGCACCTGGAATTCGACATGGCGTGGGCGCTCCAGATACTTCTCCATGTACACGACATCATTGCTAAAGGCCGCTCTTGCTTCAGCCTTGGTAACGGTAATCGCCGCAATCAGAGAAGCTTCTGCATGCACGACACGCATGCCGCGGCCACCGCCACCGCCCGAGGCCTTGATAATGATCGGGTAACCGATGTCGCGCGCGATGCGCATGTTCTCGTCCGGATCTTCGCCAAGCGGGCCGTCCGAACCCGGCACACACGGCACGCCTGCTGCCTTCATTGCCTGTATTGCCGAAACCTTGTCACCCATAAGGCGAATAGCACTTGCCGGTGGGCCGATGAAAATGAAGCCGCTGGACTCAACGCGTTCAGCGAAGTCCGCATTCTCCGAAAGAAAACCGTAACAAGGATGCACGGCGACAGCATCCGTAACTTCGGCGGCACTTATTATGGCCGGCATATTGAGGTAGCTTTCGGCGGATGAGGGCGGCCCTATGCAAACTGTTTCATCAGCGAGCAGGACGTGCTTCAAATTAGTGTCCGCGGTTGAATGAACGGCGACAGTCTTAATGCCCATCTCTCGACAGGCCCGCTGAACGCGTAGCGCGATCTCGCCGCGATTGGCTATAACAACTTTTTCCAGCATGTTGTCAGGTCCGCTTAATCAGCGTGCCGTTGATCGACGACGATCAACGTTTGCCCGTATTCGACCGCCTCGCCATTTTGCACGCGAATCGATTTGATGACACCAGACACCTCGGCATCGATCTGGTTCATCATCTTCATCGCTTCGATAATGCATAAAGTATCGCCTTCGTTCACCCGGTCGCCGACTTGTACGTAAGGCGCAGCGCCCGGCGACGATGCCGCGTAAAACGTGCCGACCATCGGTGCGGGCACGAGGAAGCCTTCCTCCTCCACTTCGGCGGGTGCTATTTCTGCAGCCGCCGCTGCCGCGGCAGGCGCTGCCGCGAGAGGGGCGGGGGCGTAGCTCATCGCTACCGGTGCCGCAGGTGCGTTCTGCGAATAACGGCTGATCCGCACAGACTCCTCACCTTCGGTGATCTCAATCTCGGCAATGCCAGATTCGTCCAGCAGTTCGATCAATTTTTTTACTTTTCTTATGTCCATCATTCTCTCTCGGCGTTTGCTACGTGCTCGCTGGCAGCTTGTAATGCCAGTTCGTAGCCGTAGGCTCCAAATCCAAACAAACAACTTTGTGCGATATCGCTGAAATAACTGAGCTTACGAAACTCTTCCCGAGCAAAAGTGTTGCTCAGGTGAATTTCTATAAAAGGAATGGCAACAGCCAGCAATGCATCGCGCAATGCAACACTGGTGTGGGTAAAGCCGCCCGGATTCAGGATAATAAATTCGACGTTATCCCCCGCAGCTTGTTGAACGCGGTCGATAAGCGCATGTTCGGCGTTACTCTGGAAGCACTCGATAGAATGACCAAGCTCTGTGGCCAGGTCTATGCAGTTTGCCTCGATATCCTCGAGACGAGTGGCTCCGTAAACCTCGGGTTCGCGCGAGCCGAGCAGGTTGAGATTGGGTCCATTGACTAGCAGGAAGTTAGACATTGTCGTCGAAATCGACCAGTTTCCCGAAGATGGCCGCAATTCTAACCTTTTTTAATGACTTTCGTGCAAATTTTGCTTGGGTATCGTGTATAAGGCCATATGAGTACTACACAGCAGAACAATAAACCAGCGGCGATGCCGCTACTGGCGCTGGGCTTTCGTCCGTTCTATTTGTTTGCGGCGGTGTTCGCGATCGTCGCCGTTCCGGCATGGCTCGTGTCTTATGCTGGCGCTGATCTGTCGGGCAACTACTTGCAGGGCATCGCCTGGCACAGCCATGAAATGATATTCGGCTTTGCGGCTGCGGTCATCGCCGGATTCTTGTTGACGGCAGTGCGCAACTGGACGGGACAGCCGACACCGACTGGTGCAACGCTTGGCGGTCTTGTCGTCTTGTGGCTGCTCGCCCGAGTGCTGATGCTGACCGGACCCGCGCATGTTGCTGCCTTGATCGATATTCTGTTTCTACCGGCATTAGGCATCGCAGTCGCGATTCCGATCTGGGCAAGCAGGAATGCAAGAAACTACAAAGTCCTTGCCGTACTCAGCGTTCTCACACTGGCAAACATGGGTTACCACCTTGCGAGTTTGAATTCATTGCCCGTTGAGTTCGGACGCGTCTCGATGATTGCAGCGCTCGACGTAATTTCCATATTGATTGCCATCGTTGGCGGTCGGGTATTACCAGCATTTATTGGCAATGCTGTGGAGGGGGCAAGTCCTCGCCACATTAGAAGTGTGGAATTGGTGTCGGTCGGCGCATTGGTCGTCATCCTCGTCGCCGGTGTCATGAAGCCATGGATAGTTGTTCCACACATCGCGTGGCTAATCATCCTGATTATTGCGGCACTAGGGCAGGGGATCCGGTTGTTACTCTGGCAGCCGCTTCATGCCCGCGGCAATCCATTGCTTTGGATGTTGCCTGTCGCTTATGCATGGTTGCCCATTTCGCTGGCGTTGAGGGCGTTGGAATTGCAGTCGATCGTCCCGTCCGGCGCTGCTATTCATGCGTTGACGATCGGCGCGATAGCATCATTGATGATGGCCATGATGATGCGCAGCGCTCTGGGTCATTCAGGTCGACCGCTGGCCGCCGGGTTCGCCGAGATAAGCGCGTTCGTCCTGTTGCAGTTGTCTGCCATCGTCCGTGTTCTGGCGGCTTCAATTATGCCTGGTGCTTATCGAGAGGCGATGATCGTCTCTGGAGCATTGTGGATATTGGCCTTTGCGGTCTTCCTGTGGCGGTACTGGCCGGTTCTAACCCGCCCGCGTATTGATGGGCGACCGGGCTAAGCTCATCTTATGAGTGCCCAGGTAAGAGAGGGCGCGTAAAAGCGGCCGAGAAATATTTCGGCTCGCATTCTGCGCGTCATAGGAAATCGAGTCCCTTACGTGCGCTTTCCTTGTCGATCTCGCCGTTGTCGAGCATTGTCAGAACCTTGACGATATGATCGAGATCTTCCTGGTGAATTTCGCCCATGTGGGAGTTAAGCAACTCCCCGTCGGCAGCAACAATCATCGTAAACGGCATACCGATGAATTCGACGCCGGACGTTTCCGCAATTGCCATTGCGTCTTCCTGACCAACCAGTATCGGGTAGTTGAATTCAGCCGATTCGGCATACTTGGCGACATCTTCCGGAAAGTCCACGGCAATACCGATGATTTGGAAACCATCATCGCCACGCTCGTCCTGGAAAGCCTTAAGCAGCGGGATCTCGCGTCGACAGGGCGCACACCAGGTTGCCCAGAAATTGAGTAAGCGATGCTTGCCACTCCATTCTGAAAAGTCGCGCTCGGTACCTTCGATGTCAGGAAGCCTGAAAGACGGACGAACCGCTTGCTGGGACTGGTCCACAACCGGTGCCACTATCGGGGAAGCAGCGTCTGGTGCCTGCACGGGTAGTCTGGCGGCATAAAAAAGCGCGCCAGCCATGAGCGCAATAAACCCCATGGCGAATATCAGAAAAGATCGATGCACAAATACCCCTTACTTGTTTCGCGCCCGCGGGGCGCTCCTACAGGCTAAACGCCTGATGCAGGTGGTCGGTAAAGTCCATTGCCTTCATGTAACCCACGACCTCATAGCCGTGGCGTTGCTCGCCGTCCGTGCCAAAAAAGATAATTGTCGGCGGTCCGAAGACGCCGAAGCGCTGCAACAGGGCCTGGTCGGCCTCGTCGTTTGCGGTGACGTCCGCCTGCAGTAACACGGTATTTGCCAATGCTGCCTGCACGCCGGCGTCCGTAAACGTGTATTCCTCCATTTCCTTGCAGGATACGCACCAGTCCGCGTAGAAATCGAGCATGGCGGTCTTGCCCTGGCTGGCCGCGGCCGCGATCTCGCGATCGAGGTCATCGACGGTCTTGATGCGCTGGAACTTAATATGCTGCTGTTCGGTGACAGCAACGCCCACGCCGCCAAAACTCAGGCTCGAGAGCGGCTTGAGTGGATTGCTGCCGCCCGTGAGCGAGCCAAGCAGCAGCAATAGCCCGTAAATAATTGCGAGAAAGCCAAATCCTTTACCGAGCTTCTGCGCCGCACTTGAGTCCGGGCCGAGGGTCGTAAGCCCGCCGAGAAAAACGCCCGACATGAAAATCAGCAAGGCCCAAAGGGCCAGGGTGACGCTGCCCGGCAAGATGCGTGACAGCATCCAGATCGCCAGGCCGAGTAGCATAAACCCGAATGCCGACTTGACGGCCACCATCCAGCCGCCAGCTTTGGGCAACAAATGACCTTGCGCAGCGCCGACAAGCAGCAGTGGTGCACCCATGCCGAGGCTCATCGCAAACAGAGCGGCGCCGCCGCGAATCATGTCGCCTGTCTGGGCCATGACCGTTAGCGCGGCTATCAATGCAGGCGCGACACAGGCCGTAACGATCAGAGCGGACAACGCACCCATGACGAATGCACCGATGGTCGTGCCGCTTTTCTGATTTCCACTAACCGCTGCGAGACGACTCTGGACACTGCTCGGCATTTGCAGGTCGTAGCCGCCAAACATGGCAAGCGCGAGTAATACGAAGAATCCTGAGAATACTATTAGTACCCATGGCTGGTTGAATGTCGCTTGTAATTGAGCGCCAGCCGCTGCAGCCGCGATTCCGGCTGCGGTGTAGATCAACGCCATGCCCATGACATAGCTAAATGCCAGTGTGAAGCCACGCATCGGGCTGGTCTTGTCACCTTCGCCGGCAATGATCGATGTCAGGATGGGAATCATCGGCAGTACACACGGCGTGAATGCCAGCAACAGGCCGAGCCCAAAAAATGTTGCAATAACCGCCCAGAGACTGCCCTCGATAATCAGCTGCGCGAGCTTCCCTTGCTCCGATACTGGTTGGTCGCGCTGCGGTAGCGAGGACAGGTCGGTGACTGCGCTTGCTTCCGGTAACGATGTAGATATGACACGTGTTGTTGGCGGGTAGCACAATCCGCCCTCGGCGCAGCCCTGATAAGTAACTTCGAGCTCGAGCTCCATCGCCTCGGGCGTTGCCCGTGCCAGCGGCAGCCGTGCGAATACGTCTTCGACGTAAACCTCGGATTCACCGAAGAACTCGTCGAACTTGAGTTTGCCTTTCGGCAGGTCGAGCTGGCCAAGCTGGACGTTAGCCGCAAGAGTCTTGACGGATATCTTGTCTTTATAGAGGTAATAACCCGGGGCGATCCGCCAGGTGACATCGACGGTATTACCGTCAACCGGGATGATAATAGGTTCGAACGCTGCATCGACTGGCAGAAACTCACTCCCGCCGAGTCCGCCGACGTTGCCAAAATCGAGCTTCGGCTTATCGGCGGTTTGCCGCAGTTCGACGGTTTCGGTCCACGTCTGCGGCGGATAGCACAGGCCAAGGTCGGCACAGCCCTGACTCTTTACAACGAACTCGATCGACTCGGGACGATCGCCCGCAATCGTATACGGAACATTCACATAAAAATGCTCGCGATAAATTTGCTGCTTGCCGAAGAACTCGTCTTCGTGCGGCAGGCCTTCCGGGAGCCTGGGCTCGCCCAGGACAACAGAGGCTGTGTTGCTCTCAAAGCCAAGCTTGTTGCGGTACAGGTAGTAGCCATCTTCAATCGCCCAGTCGACCTCTATGGCTGTTCCTGTATCGGTAAGGACGTAGCGATAGGCGTCTTCGGGGCGCAACGGCTCCTCGTCCTGAGCATGTGCAGGCGAGCTCAGGCTGATCGTCAGGAGCAGGAGAAACAGGCAGCGGGTCGGTGTCATTGGTCGGTTTTCAGTCGTCAAAAGCACTTAGGAGTGGCGCAGCTTAACGCCTTGATTTGTAGCTGTCACAGACATAGTTGGTTTTTTTGAACAATTGCTTACGCCAAACGCTTGAAATTTGGCCACTCATGCCTATTATTAGCACTCCTCGCGGTCGAGTGCTAATAATGCTCGATCCGAAAACCGCAAATAGTCGGTTCGTAATCAATAACTTAAAGGAGATATGCCCCATGAAGATTCGTCCGCTTCATGATCGAGTCATCGTAAAGCGCATGGAAGAAGAGCGCACATCCCCCGGTGGAATCGTTATTCCCGATGCCGCGGCTGAAAAGCCGATCAAAGGCGAAATCATTGCTGCAGGTAACGGCAAGATCCTCGAGAACGGCGATGTACGCGCTCTCGACGTCAAAGTTGGTGACAAGGTGTTGTTCGGCAAGTATGCCGGCACCGAAGTCAAAGTCGACGGCGACGAACTGCTGGTGATGAAAGAAGACGACATCATGGCAGTTATCGAAGGCTGAATGCCCGGTAACTGCACTAACCCGTTTAACGATTGGAATGCGGCTCACGCCGCTCCAGAAGATTCAAAAAGGAAATAGAAATGGCTGCTAAAGAAGTACGTTTCGGTGATGACGCGCGCCAGAAGATGTTCGCTGGCGTGAACGTCCTTGCCAACGCCGTCAAGGTAACGCTGGGCCCGAAAGGTCGCAACGTTGTGCTCGACAAGAGCTTCGGCGCACCGACGGTCACCAAAGATGGTGTCTCGGTTGCTAAGGAAATTGAACTCGAAGACAAGTTCGAAAACATGGGCGCACAGATGGTCAAGGAAGTTGCTTCCCAGACATCAGATGTTGCCGGTGACGGAACAACGACCGCCACGGTTCTCGCGCAGGCAGTTTTGCGTGAAGGCCTGAAGTCTGTTGCTGCCGGCATGAACCCGATGGACCTCAAGCGCGGCATCGACAAAGCTACTGTTGCGATCGTAGCCGAACTGAAGAAGTTGTCGAAGCCTTGTGAAGACCATACGGCAATCTCACAGGTTGGCTCGATCTCTGCTAACTCAGATGTTGAGATCGGCGAGATTATTTCTAACGCGATGCAAAAGGTTGGCAAAGAAGGCGTTATCACAGTTGAAGAGGGCTCCGGCCTCGAAAACGAACTCGATGTTGTCGAGGGCATGCAGTTCGATCGTGGTTACCTGTCGCCGTACTTTATTA
>Ga0316189_10003546_pt1 | contig 15112 bp, 14 predicted proteins | sample LowCovwburrow_MG_FD_204930 | JGI IMG/M metagenome (GOLD analysis project Ga0316189, IMG submission 204930) | Coastal sediment microbial communities from Maine, United States - Lowes Cove worm burrow | ecosystem: Environmental > Aquatic > Marine > Coastal > Sediment | place: USA: Maine... | reverse complement strand
TCCGCCGTCATGGACGGACTGATGGATATTCCCTCCAGCGAGGACCCACCGGACAATGCCTCCGTTGCCGTCCGTCACCGCGGTCACTGGTTCTACATCGACGACTCCGATCTCGATTCCAAGTCGACGTTCGCCATGCTGGGACAGATCTACGCGCTGCAGTCCGGGAGCGTCTCGGTCGCCCCGCCGCTGCTGACTCTGCCGGTGGGCGATTGAGCCGGGTTGCCTGGCGGGCAGGGTAGCCGGACCACGGGAGCTCCGGGGAGCATTGGCCGATCCCGCGCGAGGGGCGATTGCGGCCCCATACGGCCTCGATCAGGGCGGGGCTCGCGAATCGATTGCGGCAAAGCCCGCGCTCATCGGCCACCGCCCCTTCGCCGACTAGCCCAGCTTGTCCCGCTCTTTCAGCTTGCGGGTCTCACTGACCACGACCCCGGAGAGCAACAGCAGCCCGATCAGGTTCGGCAGCGCCATCAGCCCGTTCATGACGTCGGAGAACAACCAGACGAAGTCGAGCTCGAAGATGGCGCCCGCCAGCGCGGCGGCCACGAACATCAGCCGATAGGGCATAACAACGACCTGCCCGAACAGATAGCCGACCGACTTGCTGCCGTAATAGCTCCAGCCCAGGATCGTCGAAAAGGCGAACAGCGCCAGCGAGATCGCGATGACTTTGCTGCCGACGCCGATCGGCATCCCGGTGTCGAAGGCCATCTGGGTCAGGCCGGCGCCGGTGACGCCCGAACTCCAGACGCCCGATGCAATGATCGCCACACCCGTGAAGGTGCAGACGATGATCGTGTCGATGAAGGTCTGGGTCATGGACACGAGCGCCTGGCGCGCGGGCTCTTTGGTCTTGGCGGCCGCGGCAGCGATACCGGCCGAGCCGAGACCGGACTCGTTGGAGAAGATGCCCCGGGCCACGCCCCAGCGCATGGCCTGGGCGACCGAGGCGCCGAGGAACCCGCCGGCGGCCGAGGTTCCCGTGAAGGCTTCCCGGAAGATCGTGGCGAAAGCCGCCGGCACGCGATCGGCGTGGGCGATCAGCACCCAGGTGCAGGCCAGGAGATAGAAGACCACCATGGCCGGGACAATCACGGAACTGGTCCGGCCGATCGGCTTCACGCCCCCCAGGATGATCACCGCCAGCAACACGGCGACGATGAGACCGGTGGCGATGGGCGGCACGCCGAAGGCGCCCTGCATGGCATCGGCCATGGAGTTCGACTGGACCATGTTGCCGATGCCGAAGGCGGCGAGCGCCGTGAACAGGGCGAACATGGCGCCGAGAAACTTGCCGAGCGGCTTGAACTTGATGCCCTCGGACAGGTAGTACATCGGCCCGCCCGCCTGCTCGCCGGACTCATCGGTCACGCGGTACTTAACGGCGAGGAGCGCCTCGGAGTACTTGGAGGCCATGCCGACCAGGCCCGTCATCCACATCCAGAACAGGGCGCCCGGGCCACCCGCGGCGATGGCGGTCGCGACGCCGACGATGTTGCCCGTGCCCACCGTCGCAGCCAATGCCGTCATCAGCGCCTGGAAGTGCGAGATGTCACCCTCGCCGTCTTCCTCCTTGCGCTTGATCAGCGCGAGATGCAGCGCCGGCCCGAGCTGGCGGAACTGCAAGCCGCCGAGTCGGATCGTCAGGAACAGCCCCACGCCCAGCAGGAGCGGAATGAGGCAGTAGGGCCCCCAGATGAAGTCCGAGGCCGTCGATAACCATTCGGTCAAGGTCTGCATGCTGCCCCCAGGTTCTCAGTTATTGAATTAGACATGGCCATCGGCGCCGGCTTCAGCGATCGGTTCCGTCCACGAACGTCGCAATCTCGCCCAGCGGCTTGCGGTGGATATCCGGTACCTGCACGTGGGGCGCGGGATACCCGGTCACTAGCAGAAGGAACGGCCGTTCGTTTTTCCCCCGCCCGAGTATCTGGTTCAGAAACTTCATCGGGCTCGGCGTATGCGTGAGCGTCGCGAGACCGGCGGTGTGCAGGGCCGCGATGAGCATGCCGGTGGCGAGGCCGACGGATTCCGTCGGGTAGTAGTGTTTCATCCGCTCACCGTCCGGCGCCAGGCCATAGCGGGACTCGAACACGGCGATCAGCCAGGGGGCAATCTCGAGAAAGGGCTTGTTGGAATCGGTACCCAGAGGCGCCAGCGCATTCAGCCAGGTATCGGAGGCGCGGTGCTCGTAGAAATGGCGCTCCTCTTCCTCGGCGGCCTCGCGAATTCGCGTTTTTACGTCACCGTCGCCGACGGCCACGAAATGCCAGGGCTGCATGTTGGCACCGCTCGGCGCGCTCCCGGCCGCCGCAATGCAGTTTTCGATAATGGATCGCGGAACCGGCCGATCCGAGAAATCCCGGATCGTTCGGCGGCGCTGCAGGTCCGCGCAAAACGCAGCCGCGCGCCTCTGCATGTCGTCGGCGGCGTACTCCTCATATTCACTCCACGGCCGGAATTCGTACTGCTCCAAGGGGCGCTCCTCTTATTCAGCGACGGATCCAGCGGATCTCGTGTTCTTCCAGGCCGGCGGGCGGCACGTTGTGTTCGCTCAACACGCGGCCCCGGACGGAGATGCCCGCGCGCACGACCGTCTCGGGATCACCCGAGATCAGCGGGTGCCACCACGCCAGATCGCGTTTCTCCGCAATGCGTCGGTACGCGCAGGTCCAGGGGAGCCAGCTGCAGTCCTTCAGATTCGCGGGGGTCAGGCTGACGCAGTCGGGTACGTGCTTGCGGCGATTGGGGTAGTCGGTGCAGCGGCAGGATTCCAGATCGAGCAGCCGGCAGGCGACCCGCGTGTAGGTCACCTCGGTGGTGTCCGCATCCTCCAGCTTGTGGAGACAGCAGCGGCCACAGCCGTCGCAGACTGACTCCCATTCCCTGCGGCTCATCTGCGCCAGTGTCTTGTGTCGCCAGAAGTCCCGGGCACCGCTCACGCCGGGACCCGCCCGACACCCGTCGTCGCGGTCTGTGTCTCGCTGCAATGCCAGGTCGCCGCCATGGGACGATAGTGTAACCTTGCAGCCGGTTTTCGTTGGGACTCGGAAGTATGCGCGGCGTGTTCCTCGATTTTGAGACGGTGAGCAGCGGGGACGTCAACACCGATGCTCTCGTCGATACGGGTGTCACCTTCGACTTCCATGGCATCACGCCGCCGGGTCGTGTGATCGAGCGTATCGGCGAGCGCGAAGTCGTGGTCACCAACAAACTGCGACTGGGCGAAGCACAGTTCGACGCGGCGACCAATCTGGGGCTCGTCTGCCTCGTCGCGACCGGCACCGACAACGTCGACCTCGACGCAGCCGCCGCTCGCGGCATCGGCGTATGCAACATAGAAGGCTATTGCACGGCCTCGGTCGTGCAGCACGTTTTCGCGCTGATCCTGTCTCTGAACCATCACCTCAGCGGCTATGCCCGGCGCCTGCAAGAGGGTGCGTGGACGAGCAGCCCGCAGTTCTGTGTCCTCGACTTCCGCATCCGGGAATTCGCCGGGAAGACGATGGGCATCATAGGACTCGGCGAACTCGGCAGCGGCGTCGCCCGCCTGGCCGAAGCGCTGGGCATGCGGGTCATCGCCGCCCAACGACCCGGGGGGCCGCTGACGCCGGGCCGCCTGCCCGTCGACGACCTGCTGACACAGGCGGACATCGTGAGTCTGCACTGTCCGCTGACCCCGGCTACCCGGGGTTTGATCGGCGAACGCGAACTCGGCCTGATGAAACCGGAGGCGTTCCTCATCAACACGGCCCGGGGCGCGCTGGTCGACAGCGCCGCACTCGCGGCCGCGCTCCGCGCCGGGCGCCTCGCCGGCGCCGGCATCGACGTACTGCCACAGGAACCACCGGTCGACGGCGATCCGCTGCTGGCGGCCGACATCCCGAATCTCATCATCACGCCCCACGTTGCCTGGGCCGCGGTGGAAGCGCGCCAGCGCGCCATTGACGAAGTGGCGGCGAACATCGCCTCCTTCGTCGCCGGCGGCCAGCGCGGCCGCGTCGTTTAGGCCAGAACGATGAGCGCCACGATCGTCTGGTTCCGTCGCGATCTGCGGCTTGTCGACAACCCGGTGCTCACCGCGGCGGCGAAGCGGGGCCCCGTGATTCCGGTCTTCATCCATGCGCCGGAGGAGGAGGGCGAGTGGGCGCCGGGGGGCGCCCAGCGCTGGTGGCTGCATCACAGTCTCGAGGCGCTCGCGGGCGCGCTCGGAACGCTGGGCAGCCGCCTGATCCTGCGCCAGGGGCCGAGTCTGGAGACACTCGAGACCCTGATCCGGGAGACCGGCGCCGACGCCGTGTTCTGGAACCGTCGCTACGAGCCAGCGGTCCGCGAGCGTGACCGGGCCGTGGCCACGGGGCTGAGCAGCCGCGGCGTGGAAATCGGCCACAGCAAGGCGGCGCTCCTCTGGGAGCCGGGCGAAATCGAAACGGGCAGCGGCACCCCCTACCGCGTGTTCACGCCCTTCTGGAAAGCCTGCCTGCGGGCAACCCAGCCGGGACCGCCGCTGCCGGCGCCCCGAACACTCGAATCACCGTCAGCCTGGCCGGCCAGCGACACCCTCGATTCGCTGGCGCTTAAGCCCCGGATTCCCTGGGACAGCGGCCTGGCGGCGACCTGGGAGCCCGGCGAGGCCGGTGCTCATGTCCGGCTGGAGACGTTTCTCGAGTCGGCACTGCGGGACTACGACACCGGCCGCGACCTGCCCGCGGAAGAAGGGGTTTCCCGAATTTCGCCTCATCTGCACTTCGGCGAGATCTCCGCCCGGTCGGTGTGGGCCGAAGTCGCGATCCGCCGCAGCGACCCCGTGCTCGCCCGCGGGGCGGAATCGTATCTGCGCGAACTGGGGTGGCGGGAGTTCGCCCACCACGTGCTCTATCACTTCCCGGACACCGTCACCCGGCCGATGAATCCGCGCTTCGCGGACTTTCCCTGGCACCGGGGCGGTGCCGGAGACCTGGCGGCCTGGTGCAAGGGCCGCACCGGCATCCCGATCGTTGACGCGGCCATGCGCCAGCTCTACGAGACCGGCTGGATGCACAACCGGGCACGGATGATCGTGGCTTCGCTGCTGGTCAAGAACCTGAACGTGCACTGGCTGGAGGGCGCCCGCTGGTTCTGGGACACCCTCGTCGATGCCGACCTCGCCAGCAATACGATGGGCTGGCAGTGGTCCGCGGGTTGCGGCGCCGACGCCGCCCCTTACTTTCGGATTTTCAATCCGGTACGTCAGGGAGAGCGGTTCGATCCCGATGGCGCCTACGTCAAGCGCTACGTGCCGGAGTTGGAGGCTCTGCCGCCGAAGTGGGTGCACCAGCCCTGGAAGCTGTCGGAGGGCGACCGTCGCCGCTTCGGTTTCGTCCCGGGAGAAACCTACCCCGAGCCGATCGTGGACCTGGCCGATAGCCGCAGCGCCGCGCTGGCTACCTACAAGTCGCTGCGGGCCGGCTGAGCCCGGGGTCGTGGATCGGGGCGCGAGACGCGGGTTGCGTCCGCAGACGGGCCCGAGCCAACGCTCGGGCCCATCTGCGGCGATCGGCGAGGCTCAGCTGCGGCCGCCGCCGGAGCCCGAACGCCCGGCGCTGGCCAGCAGCCGCGAGCGCCATATGCTCTGCCCGTTCGATCGCGGCGAACAGATCGGCGTTGCCGATAACCTTGCCTGTTCCCGGCAGTCGGAGCAGAACCCGGAAACGGGTTTGTTCGATCTAGCCCTCGTCAGTCGGAGGGCCGACGTCGCCCGGACCGGACACACCGACGATCCCGGCGGCCCAGCGCACGACGGGCCGGAGCCGCGGTGAGGCGAGCGACAGTGCCTGTTCGTAGCTGACCCAGCGAAACTCGCTGTGCTCCGGCCGGCCGAGCTCCGGATTGACCGGCAGATCCACCTCCGCTTCCTCGCTGCGGGCGAGATAGTAGCGGGCGACTTTGCCCCGGCTGTACGGCCCGGTCTCAACGAAATCACGACCCCAGGCGAAGTCCGGATTCGCGATCGTGGTCTCCTCCTCGATCTCACGCAGGGCGGCTTCGAAGGGCGATTCGCCGGCCTCGACCATGCCCTTCGGGAAATCCCAGTGGTTGAATGCGCGCAGGAGGAGGAAGCGGATCCCGGGAGCAGAGCCCCGGACGATCACGGCACCGGCGGAAAGTCGTGTGCCAGAGACTTGCGTCATGGCGCCAGTATAGCCGCCGGCGGGTTGTGCCCGCCGGCGGCCGGGCAAGAGCCCCGGGCGCCGCTTCAGGCAGCGCGTACGGCGGGTTCGGCGACCTCACCGATCACGCCGGCAACGGCGTTGATGACCGCCGCGAGCCGGGCCGCGCTCTGGATCGCCTCGATCGAGATGCCGTGCTTGCGCAAGGTGGCCTCGTGGGACTTCACGCACAGCTCGCAGCCGTTGATCGCAGATACGGCCAGGCTGTAGAGCTCGAAGTCTTCCTTGGAAACGCCCGGGTTTCCGATGATGTTCATCCGGAGCCGCGCGGGCAGCGTGCCGTAGTCCTGCTGGCCGGCGAAGTGGACGAAGCGGTAGTAAACGTTGTTCATGCCCATGATGGCGGCGGCGGCGCGCGCGCCCCGGGCGTCGGCGTCGGTGAGAGCCTCGGAACCTGCCCGCTCGATCGCGGCCAACAGATCGGCGTTGCCGGCGGCGACGGCGCAGGCCAGCGCGGTGCCGAAGATCTGGCGATCCTCAAGGCCGGGCGAACCACGGGTCGAGAGGACGGTGGAGAGGTTGAGGCTGAGATCCTTCGCGTACTCCGGAATCCGGTCGCGAAGCTGGTCGATGCTGTTCATGCGTCTTGCTCCTGAAGAAGGGTGTGGGCCGCGAAATTCGGGGCTGACCGGAAGGGTGCGGGGGGCCGGCCGATGCCGACCCCCCGCGGCTTCTCCCGACGGGGGATTGGGAGAAGGGGGAGAGCCCGATCAGGCGACCTTGAGCGTCTCTTCGCCGGCCTGCCAGTTGCAGGGGCACAGCTCGTCGGTCTGCAGGGCGTCGAGAACCCGCAGGACTTCTTCGGGGCTCCGGCCGACGTTCAGGTCGGTGACGTAGGCGAAGCGGATGATGCCATCGGGGTCAACGATATAGGTCGCGCGCTGAGCGACTCCCTCGGCCTCGTCCAGAATGCCGAGCTCACTGGTAAGTTCGCGGCGGATGTCCGCCAGCATCGGGAAGGGCAGATCGGAGAGTTCCGCGCGATCGTTGCGCCAGGCCAGGTGTACGAACTCGGAGTCGGTGCTCGCACCGAACAGGACGGCGTCACGATCATCGAAGTCCCGATTGAGCGCGCCGAAAGCGGCAATCTCGGTCGGGCAGACGAAGGTGAAATCCTTCGGCCAGAAGAATACGATTTTCCACTTGCCGTCGTAGTCCTTGCTCGAAATGTCCTTGAACGCAGTGTTGATGTCGCTGCTCACGACGCCGGTAAGATTGAACTCCGGAAACTGGCTGCCTACTCCACGCATGGTTTTATGCTCCCGATGTGATGGATTCGATGGGTGATGAATGCTGTTTACGGGGAGAATTGTGACGATGGATCATTGATCAATCCAATGGATTAATACTATATTTGCGATAGATGAAAGCTATTAACTCAGGGGTGAGTGTCCGGGCACTCGGTTACCTCGTCGCCCTGGCCGAGGAGAACCACTTCGGACGGGCGGCGGAGCGCTGTTTCGTCAGCCAGCCGACGCTCAGCGCACAGATCAAAAAGCTCGAGGAGCAGCTCGGCGTGCAGCTCGTCGAGCGCAATCAGCGGCGTGTCATGGTCACCGAACTCGGGCACGAGATCGCCGACCGGGCACGCCTGGTTCTCAACGGGGTCGAGGAAATCGTGGAAGCCGCGCGGTCCCATCAGGACCCGCTGGCGGGCGAACTCCGGGTTGGATTGATTCCCACCGTCGCGCCCTATCTGCTGCCCCGGGTCACCGCCGCCCTCAGGCGTGCCTTTCCGGAGCTGCGCCTCATGCTGCTGGAGTATCAGACCGACGACCTCATGGAAAAGCTGGCGGAAGGCGCGCTGGACCTTGCCGTCGTCGCCGATACCGTCGATCCGGAAGGCTTCGGCTGTCAGACACTGCTGGAGGAAGACTTCGTGGTCGCGTTGCCGGCGGACCACCGCCTTACCGGACGGCAGCGTCTGAAGATCTCCGATCTGGACGACGAGACCCTGCTGCTGCTCGAGGAGGGCCACTGTCTGACCGACCAGACGCTGGAGGTCTGCAGTCACATACGGGTGGATCAGCCCCAGGATTTTCGCGCCACCAGCCTGGAGACGCTGCGTCAGATGGTAGCCGCCGGCGTCGGCATCACGCTCCTGCCAGAACTCGCTGCCAACTATCCGACCGGCAAGGGCTCGGGAATTGCACTGCGCCCCTTTCAGCAGCCGCGCCCGGGGCGCCGGATCATCGGTCTCTGGCGTAAGACCAGCCCCCGCAGGGCCACGATCGAACTCGTGTGCCAGTCGATCCGCGACACCGTCAGCGCCGCGGCCAGGAGCCGGACCCGGCGTTAGACGCGCCCGGCCCGCAACGCTTGCCGAAACCGGGGCCGGACGACGGCGGCGACTAGAAGGATCGCAACGCCTCGACCGGCGGATGGTTCACGACCCGCCGAGTCGCCAGCATGCCCGTCGTCGCGACGATGCCGACGCCGGCCGCCATGCCGTTCACCCATAGCCAGGGGTTGAAACTCACGGGGAGATCGAAAACCCGCGATGCGAGCAGGCCGCCGAGTACCGTCGCCCCCACGGCAGCCAGAACGCCCGCCAGCAGGCCGATGAGCGTGAACTCAATCAGCGCCGAATTCAGAATCTGGCGCCGCCGCGCACCCAGGGTTCTCAGCACCGCGCTCTCGAACAGACGCTCCTCACGCCCCGACTCCACGACGGCAAGCAGGACGACGATGCCCGACAGCAAGGCGAAGGCGAACACGTACTGGACCGCCAGCGCGGCCTGGTCCATGACGGCGCGGACCTGCTCCAGGGCCGCATCGATGTCGATCACGGTGACGCTCGGGTACTGGCGAACGACATCGAGGGTCAGGCCCCGGTTGGCGTCGTCGACATGTACGCTCGCGATGAAGGTGTGGGGATACGGGTCGAGCGTGCCTGGCGAGAAGACCATGAAAAAGTTGGTATTGAAAGAATCCCACTGCACGCTGCGGATGTTGACGGCCGTGGCGGTGAAGCGCTCCCCCGCAATGTCGAAAGCCAGTTCGTCACCGATGCCAATTCCGGCATCACGCGCGAACTCCTCCTCGAGTGAAACCAGTCCGGGCGCCGCGCCAGCGTCCCACCAGTCCCCTTCGAGAAGCGTGTTGTCGGACTGCAATTCACTCGTCCAGCTCAGGTTGGCCTCGCGGTCTACCAACCGCCGTCCGCGCTCGCTGGGAAACTCGATTTCGCCGGTCGGCGTACCCGCGATCTCGACGACCCGCGCCCTGACCAGCGGTACGAGGTCGAGATCGCCGAGCCGTGATTCGAGCAGGGCCTCAACGCCGGCAGCCTCGTCCGGCTGGATGTTGATCAGGAACCGATTGGGCGCGTCTTCGGGCAGCGTCGCGCGCCACTCGTTCATCAGATCGCCCCGGATCACCGTCAGCAATAGCAAAACCATGATCCCGAGGCCGAAGGCGGCGACCTGCAGAACGCTTTCCCGTCCCCGTCTCGCAATGCCCGCGATCGCATAACGCCAGGACGCGCCCGCGCTGCTGCGGACGCGGGTAGCAAGCCACACGAGTATCAGACCGGCGCCGGCGAGGATGAGGACCGTGCCCGCGGCGCCGCCAGCGACCCAGGAGGCGAGGACGGGATCGGCTGCCTGGTGGAACAGCAGCGCGAGAAAGGCGGCGACGGCGAGACCGTAAACTAGAAGCGCCGACGCCGGCGGAGGTCCGACGTCCCGTCTCAAGACCCGCAATGGCGGTACGTCCCTGAGCTGCAGCAGGGTCGGCAGCGCGAACCCCGCGAGGATAAGCAGGGAGAGGCCGAGGCCGGTGAAGATCGTCCCGAGCCCGGCCGGCGGCAGCGTGCCGGACAGTTCCGACAGGAGAGCAGCCAGGCCAATCTGGGCCAGATAGCCGAGACCCACTCCGACCAGACCGGCCACGAGACCAATCGTGGCGAGCTGGCTGAGATTGACTCTCAGGACGAACGAGCGGCTGACGCCGATGCACTTCATGAGTGCCACGGCGTCAATCTGCCTCAGTGCGTAACGCCTGCCGGCCATCCCGACAGCAACGGCCGCCAGCAGCGTGCCAACCAGCGCGGCCAGTCCCAGAAAGCGCTCGGCGCGCTGCAGGGCATTCTGTATCTGGGGGCCGGCCGAGCGGACGTCCTGGAGCCGTTCACTGACGCCAAGCTCGGGTTTCAGCGCGGCGTGCAGCGTCTCGACGTCGTCCGGTGCGCCCGCCAACAGCAGCCGATAGCTGACGCGGCTGCCCGGCTGGATCAGCTCCGTGCGCGCCACATCGGCCGCATTGATGAGCAGCGTCGGTGCGAGATCCACAAAGCGGGCGCCCTGATCGGGCCGGAACTCCAGCACCTTCGTCACCTTCAGTTCGGCGGCGCCGACTTCGAGGCTCACGCCGGGGCGGGCATCGAGCCGTGCCAGCAGGCGGGCATCGGCCCAGGCCTCGCCGGGCGGCGGCACCGCCTGGACCTCCTCGGAGGCCCCATAGGGTTCGTCCGCAATGCGCAGGAGTCCGCGCAAAGGGTAGCCGTCGGTAGCGGCCTCAATGTCGGCCAGCGCGCTGGCCTCCCCGGCGAGCACAACGCTGGGGAATGAGGTCACCGACGCGGACTCGACGCCCAGGTCGGCGGCTTTTTGCGCATAGGACTCGGCGATCGGCCGGTTGGATCGAACGACGAGATCCGCCGCCAACACTTCGCCGGAGCGTTGCAGGACCGCGCGCCCGACGCGGTCGGTGAAGAACCCGACGGCGGTGGTCGCGCTGACGGCCAGCACGACCGCAGCCACGAGGACGCGCAATTCGCCCGCCTTGAGATCTCTCAGCACCGAATGGACGCCCAGTCTGAATGCGCTGCTTCGTTCGCTCATAGCAGCCGACCGGCCGCCAGTTCGAGCTGACGTTCACAGCGGGCCGCCAGCACCCGATCGTGGGTCACCAGTACGAGCGTTGTGCCGGAACTGCCGTTGAGAGAAAACAGCAGGTCAGCCACCCGTTGGCCGGTGCTGGCGTCCAGGTTGCCCGTGGGCTCATCGGCAAACAGTACGGCGGGCCGGGCCACGAAGGCCCGTGCGATGGCCACGCGCTGGCGCTCGCCACCTGACAGCTGGCGAGGGTAGTGGTGGCGCCGGTCGGACAGGCCAACGCTGGCGAGGACCTCTTCGGCATGCTCGGTCGCCGCGGTGTCGCCCATGAGTTCCAGCGGCAGCAGCACGTTCTCGAGCGCGTTCAGCGACGGAATCAGATGGAAGGACTGGAAGATGAATCCCACCCGCCGCGCCCGCAGCGCGGCCCGCCCATCCTCGTCGAGCTCGGTCAGCGACCGCCCGTCAAGCAGGACATCGCCCTCGGTTGGAAGGTCGAGCCCGGCGAGCAGGGCGAGCAGCGTGGACTTGCCCGCACCGGATTCGCCGACGATTGCGACCGACTCGCCGCTCGCAATCGTAAAGCCGACATCGTCGAGAATGGTCAAGGTTCCGTCCGGGCTGCTAACCTTTTTGGTCAGCCCTATTGCTTCGAGGACAGTCTCTTTGGCGTTTCCTTCAGCCATATTACGTAGTGCTCTCCTGTGTCTGGTTCTGGTCGCTGGCGCCGTAGCGCCCTCGCCGGCGCGCGCCGAGGCGCCGGTTGTTCTCGTGCTGGGTGACAGCCTCAGCGCCGGCTACGGCCTTGCGGCCGGCGAATCCTGGGTCGACTTGCTGCAGCAGCGACTGACCGCCGAGGGTCATCCCCACAGGGTGGTCAACGCCAGCATCAGCGGCGATACGACACGCGGCGGGCTGTCCAGGCTGCCGCGCGCATTGACGATACACCAGCCAAGCATCCTGATTATCGAGCTCGGCGGCAACGACGGACTGCGGGGAATTCCGGTGGCCGAGTTCTCCGGCAATCTCCGGCGCATGGTCGCACTCGGCCAGGACGCGGGCGCCAGGGTCCTGATCGCGGGCATTCGACTGCCTCCGAACTATGGCCGCAGCTATTCGGAAAAGTTTCAGCAGGCGCAGTCCGACGCAGCCGCCGGGGTTGCCTTCGTGCCTTTTCTGCTCGAAGGCGTGGCGCTGCAGCCCGGCATGATGCAGGCGGACGGCATCCACCCGACGGCGGCGGCGCAGCCACGCATGCTCGAGAACGTCTGGGCACCGCTGTCGCCGCTTATGCGGCAAACCGCCGGCGACGCGCCCTGAAACGTCAGGATGAGCGGGCATGTTGATTCACGGCCTATACTTACGTGATGGATTCCGGGCAGATCGGGATCATGGGTTAGATAAAATGGGGAGACGGCGACGATGAGCGAAAAGATTTGGCATCAGGAGTATCCGGAGGGGGTACCGTTCGAGATTGATGCCGGGAAGTACAGTTCCCTCAAGGACCTGGTCGAGCAGGCATTCGAAAAGTACAAGAACCTGCCCGCCTACACGTGCATGGGCAAAACGCTCACGTTCGGTGAAATCGACCAGCAGAGCCGCTACCTGGCGGCCTACCTGCAGAAGGTCGCCGGCCTCGCCAAGGGCGAACGCGTAGCCGTCATGCTGCCCAACGTCCTCCAGTACCCCATCGCGGTGTTCGGAATCCTTCGCGCAGGTCTTTGCGTCGTCAACGTGAACCCGCTCTACACGCCGAGGGAACTCGAGCACCAGCTAACCGACTGCGGTGCCCGGGCGATCATCATCCTGGAGAACTTCGCCACAACGCTGGAGAAGGTCAGGGAGAAGACCGACCTGCGAACGATCATCACGACCGAGATCGGGGATCTGCTCGGATTCCCCAAGGGCCCGATTACCAATTTCGTGGTCAAGAAGGTCAAGAAGATGGTCCCCGCGTGGGACATGCCCGACACCGTGCGCTTTGCCAAAGCCCTCAAGGAAGGGCAGTGGCAGACCCTCGACGACGTCGAACTCAACGGCGACGATCTCGCTTTCCTCCAGTACACCGGCGGCACGACTGGCGTTGCCAAAGGCGCGATGCTGACGCATCGCAACCTCATAGCGAACGTGCAGCAAAGCAAAGCCTGGATCGGCAACTCGATGGAGGACGGCAAGGAGCTGGTGATTACGGCGCTGCCGCTTTATCACATCTTCTCGCTGACGGCGAACTGTCTGACCTTTGCCGAACTCGGCGGCCACAACGTTCTCATCACGAATCCGCGGGACTTCGACGGCTTCGTGAAGGAACTCGGCAACTACCGGTTCACTTTCATCACCGGCGTGAACACCCTGTTCAACGCACTGCTGAATACGAAGGGTTTCGCCGATCTCGACTTCAGCCCTCTCAAGTTCGCCCTCGGCGGCGGCATGGCCGTACAGCGGCCGGTCGCGGAACAGTGGCAGCAGGTCACCGGCAAGCCCCTGATCGAAGCGTTCGGCCTGACGGAAACCTCGCCCGCCGCCTGCATCAATCCGCCCCAGACGGAAGGCTTCAACGGCTCCATTGGGCTGCCGATCTCGTCCACCGAGGTCAGCATTCGCGATGAGGACAACAACGAGCTTGCGCTGAACGAAGTCGGCGAGCTCTGCATCAAGGGTCCGCAGGTCATGGCCGGCTACTGGCAGCGGCCGGAGGAGACCGAAAAGACCATGTTCCCGGACGGGTGGCTCAAAACCGGCGACATGGCGCGGATGGACGAGAAGGGTTACATCTTCATAGAAGACCGCAAGAAAGACATGATCCTCGTGTCCGGTTTCAACGTGTATCCCAACGAGATCGAGTCGGTGATCGTTTCGTTGGACGGCATACTCGAAGCCGCCGCTATCGGTCTACCCGATGAGAAATCGGGCGAGATCGTCAAGCTGTTCGTCGTACGCAGCGACCCGAACGTCACCGAGGCGGACGTGCGGGCCTACTGCAAGGAAAACCTGACGGGTTACAAGCGGCCGAAGATCGTCGAATTCCGCGACGAGCTGCCGAAGACGAACGTGGGCAAGATCCTTCGCCGCGCGCTACGCGACGAGTCGATCAAGGAGTAATGCCCGCCGCCGAATGACGCCGCCGCTGTCCGCCGGGATCAGCGGCCGGCGTCAGGGGGCAGGGTGCGAGCCGCGGCCGTCGTCGCGCCCGAGTAGCGACTCCAGCCGCTGCAGGGCGGCACTCAGCGCGTTGGTCGCGTCGTTCTGGTAGGCGCCGAAGTCGTCGATCCCGACACTGCCGCGGGCCGCCAGCGCGCTCGTGAAGTGGCGTTCCGTCTCAGCCAGAAGCTTCTCCCTCAGCCGCAGGCCGTGGGCCGCGAACACCGGCGCCAACTCCTCACGCCGAAGCCGCAGATCCCGGCGCGTGGTCTGGTAGGCATGCTGGCAAACGTTGGCCCGGCTCGTATAGCTGAAGACGTTGGTGAAGAACATCTGCGAGTCATGCCTGTCCGGTTCGAAGAGAACGACCTTGGCATCCGTAAACTGGCTGTCGTACTTCGACATGCCCACGCGCATCCGCGAGTGGATGACCGAGCGGAAGGTCTGGGACAGCACGACCGGCAGTCCGCCTTCGACGAGTTTGTCGTGGCGCTTGTGCGCGCCCTCGGGCGCCGAATCCGCGTCGAAGGGCACGATCGGATTGATGCAGAACAGCAGGTCCACGCCGCGCTCCAGCGCGACGGAGGCGTGGAGCGTGCGTTTGAGTCCTCCGTCCACGAAGTCCCGGTCGTGGATTTTCACCGGCGGATACAGCCCGGGGAGCGCCGTGCTCGCCTGGACGGCCACGGAAATCGGGACGTCGTTGTGGTCTTCACGCCCGAACTTCACGGAGTCTCCTGTATCGAGATCCACGGCAACGACGTACAGCTCCCGCTCGAGTTCCCGGAAGTCATTGGTGCAACCGCGGTTGCGGAACAGCTCCCTGAGGAATCGCTCGATCGGCCGATTATCGAAAAGCGCCGTCGGAATCGCCTGGGACAGACAGCCGAATGACCCCAGCAGCTCGTTCGAGATCGGGTTGCG
>Ga0316189_10003545_pt1 | contig 15115 bp, 12 predicted proteins | sample LowCovwburrow_MG_FD_204930 | JGI IMG/M metagenome (GOLD analysis project Ga0316189, IMG submission 204930) | Coastal sediment microbial communities from Maine, United States - Lowes Cove worm burrow | ecosystem: Environmental > Aquatic > Marine > Coastal > Sediment | place: USA: Maine... | reverse complement strand
GCCGCTGCCTTCGGAGCTGCCGCTGCCTTCGGAGCCGCCGCTGCCTTCGGAGCCGCCGCCCCGAACTCGAGGATCGCGATGACCTCGTCGATCGCCGCGATCTCGCCGACCTCGACCTTGATCTCGACGAGGCGCCCGTCCTGCGGCGCGGGGACCTCGATCGTCGCCTTGTCGGTCATGACCTCGACCAGGGCCTCGTTCGCCTCGACGGCCTCGCCGGGCTTCTTGAGCCACTGGACGATCTCGCCCTCGACAACCCCTTCGCCGATCTCTGGCAGCTTAAACTCGGTCATCGCTCGGTCCTCTTCGTCGTCTCGGTATCCGTTTGGAGACGGGCGCGGCTCATCGCCACCCCCGTAGTTCACGCTCTTAGTAGTTCACGACCTCGTGGATCGCCTGGACCAGGGCGTCGACGCTGGGAAGCGCCCGTCCCTCTTCGGTGTAGGCGAGGGGTCCTGCGGCGCCGCCGACCCGACGGATCGGCGCGTCCAAGTGGAGGATGGCTCGATCGGCGAGGAGCGCCGCGACCTCCGCAGCGATCGCGCTGCGCTCACCGGGGTGGGCGATCACCAGCTTGCCGGTGCAGGCCGCGGCCGTCAGGGTGTCAACGTCGAGCGGCGAGAGGCCGCCTAGATCGATGACGCCGACGTCGAGACCGCTGGCCTCGGCCGCCGCGAGGGCGAGCTCGACCGTCGCGCCCCAGGCGAAGAGGGTCGCTTGATGACCGTGGCGGGCGAAGCGAGCCTCGCCGAGGGAGCGCCCGAGGTCGGCCGAGAAGGAGGCCTGCTCCACCTCGACGACCATCAGCGAGCGCGGCAAGAGGAGCAGCGTCGGCTGCTCGCCAGCGTCGAAGTCGACGACCGCCCGGAGGAGCGCGACCGACTCGCGGACATCGCCGAGGCTGACCACGCGGAGGCCTGGGAGCGCCGTCAGCAGCTCCTCGGGGCTCGCGGCACCGTCACCGCCGAGGCCAAAACCAGGGCCAGTCGGGGCGATGATCACGACCGCCCCGCTGCGCTCACCGCCAGCGCTGCCGCTGAGGCGGGAGAGTTCACGGAGACCGGCGAGGCCCTCGAGGAGCGCCGTCGCCGAGGGCAGGATCACCAGCGGTCGCCGCCCGGCCATCGCCAGACCGGCCGCGTGGAGCACGGTCGCCGCCGGGGTCAGGGGCGCAGCGAGGAGGCGAGACGCGAGCGCCTCCTCGTCCCGGCAAGCGCGGGTCAGGCCGAGCATGCCGCCGTCCGCGACGTCCTCACCGACGACCACGCGCCTGGGATCTTCGCGCAGGAGGGCCGCGAGTTCGTCACCGAGCCGCCGCAGCGGGCTCATGGTCGTTGAGTTGGCTTGGGGTTCGGCTCTGCTCATCTCGATCACCGCCTCCAACGAGTCAAGACGCCTGCCCGCGAGCGTAGTCAAAGGCGCGGTCGAGCTGGCCCAAGAGTTCCTGCTCGAGCGCCTCTTCGACCGCCGGGGTCCAATGACCTGCGCGGTCGAGGTAGCGCCGCAGACGCTCGACCGGGTCCCTGTGGGCCGGCACGTCCGGGTTATAGAGCGGGGTGACGACGACCTCGACAAAGGCCGGTCCGCGCCCCTCACGGGCCCGGGCGAACCCCTGCTGGAGGGCCCGGTAGACGCCGAAGAAGTCAGCGCCGTCGGCCCGACGGGTCCACAGGCCGCTAGCGCGCATCCGCTCGCCGACGCTATCGCCGAGGAGGCCGGCCTCTGCGGGCGCCCCCTCCGGCCAAAGCTGCGTCTTGCAGATCATCACCAGCGGCAGGTCACCAGAGACGGCCTGCGCCACGGTCTCGTGGAAGAGCCCGCAGGTGGTCATGCCCTCGCCAAAGAGGGCGACGCTGGCCCGCTCATGACGGTCGAGCTTGTGCGCCTGGGCCTGACCTGCGGCCATCGCCAGGTGGCTGCCGAGCGCCTCAGGGACGTGGGCGACGCCGAGGTCGGTGGCCGCGACCGCGCCAGCACGACCGTTGTAGAGCGCCGGCCCGTGGGCGTCGGCGAGGCCCAGCACCTGGCGGGCGAGCTCGTCGAGGTCCATGCCGAGGATCGGCGCGATCGCCAGATCGCGGTTACCCGGGTAGACCCACTCGCCCTCGCCGAGGAGCATCGCGACGGCGACGCTGACGGACTCCTCGCCGGCGGACGGAGCCCACATCGGCAAGCCGAGGCGGCTCAGGCGGTGGTCGAGGAGTCGCGCGGCGACCAACCTCTTGTAGAGCGCCCGCGGCTCGAGGGCCGGCAGCAGGACCTCAGCCTCGGCGCTCAGGCCCCCTTCATGATCGAGGTCGATCTCGACGTCTTCCGGATCCCAGGGCGATTGTTCCATGTTCATGCGGTGGCCGGCGGAGACACGCAGAGGCGGTCGACGGTGGTTCACAACGACGACGAGCGATCCCCGCGCGCCATCGCCTCGGGGTTGTATCCGTGGCCCTGGCAGGCCGTCAAGGCGCGCCCAGCGGGCATTCCTCGCCCTAGCCTCGCAGCAGAGCAGACGCGAGTAAGCACACACGCAAGACCCCTCCACGGCGCGACCGCGAGCCCATGCCAAGCGCCGCTGCGCCGAACCACGACCGGACGACAGAGCCCTCCATCGGACCGCCGCACCGAGTTGAGATCACACAGAGCCCAGGACCTCTCGACGAGCCCCCGACCCGACCGGCGAGCGCCGTGATCCGACCGACGATCAGGAACGAGCGCGGACGCTCGCCTGCGTAGGCGGGAGCTTGCGCCGCAAGGCCGCCCGCGTGACCATACAAAGAACCCGCGAGGCGCCGATGTCCAGCCGCTTTGACGCCTATACCAGCGTGCTCGAGCTCCCGGGGATCGGACCCGGCGACGTGTCCCTCCTCCAACGCCTCCGGGTCTTCACCTGGGGAGACCTGGTCGCGCTCGACAGCGCCGCCGCCGTCGAGGCCCTCCGCCGCTCAACCGCGGCAGATGTCGCCGCCGTCGATCGCCTCCGCATCGCCCTCGGCCTGGCGACGATCCTGGACAGGGCCGACCTCCTCCTGCCGATCGACGCCTGGGGCGGCCTGCATATCTTCGGCGCCGAAGCCTCGTCGATCCGCACCGCCCTCGAGGGCGCCCTCCGCCCGCTCGGTCTCCGAGCCCGCCCCTTCGTCGGCGAGGAGCGGCCCCTCGCCGACCTCCAGATCTTCTCGACCCTCGGCCCCGATCGCGTCGCCATCGCCCGCGAGGGCGGCGACCGGGTCGCCTTGCTCAGCGAGCGGCTCGAGGGCTGTCCTGTCGACCAGCAGCCGCTGCTCCCCCTCCTCGCCCCCGCCCTGCTCCGCGACGGCGCGTCGGCCCTCCTGGCCTACCGCTACGTCCCCGACCTCTTCGCCACCCCGCCGAACAGAGATCTGCTCCTCGTCTGCGGCGACGGCGAACCCCAGCAGACCTTCGGCCTGCGCTGGGCCCGAGGCGAGGACCCGACCGAGATGGCCCGCGTCCTCTCCGAGCTCGGCGACCTGACGCCCGAGGAGTTCGTCGGCGCCCTCGAGGATGACGAGCCCCTCGCCCTCGCCCGCGCCCTCCGGATCGAGCACCTCGGATTTCGTACCTTTCTGGAGGACACCCTCGCCGCCGACGAAGAGCCCGACGTGATCGAGTTCGTCAGCGCCTAGGCCCTCACCCCCTCCACGCAGAGCGCCCCCTCACGGCGAGCCTCTCGCCTCACAGTTCGAGCGCCGTGCGAGCGTGAGATGAGGCACCATCCGCTGAAGCGCAGCGCACGTCCCGCGCGAGCACAGGCTCTCGCGCGGCGTCCCCCCGCCGCCGATCGTCTCGGCGCCCTCGACCTACTTCCCGCCGGCGAGCCAGGAGCGGGCCAAGCCGAGCGCGACGTCCGTACCGTCGTCGAGCTCATCCACCGGCCGCGGCTTCGACTTGCCGTGCCCCTCCGCCTCAGGGGCCGGGAGCTGCGGTTCTACACCGTGGCCGAGGCGCAGCTCTCCGCTCGCGCCGACAAAGCGGCCGCTGCTCAGCTTGAGCGCCCAACCGTTGTCGAGTTCGTGGATGCTCTCGACGCTCCCCTTGCCCATCGACGGCGCGCCGACCAGGGTCGCACCGGCGTGGGTCGCCAGCGCGTCGGCCATGATCTCTGCGCTCGACGCCGTCTTCGGCCCGATCAACACCGCCAACGGCAGCTCCCGCCAGCGGCCGTCCTCGGTCGCGACTATCTTCTTCTCCCCCTTTTTCCGATCCGCGATCGAGACCACCTCATCGCCGGCGCTGAGGAAGCGCGAGGTGATCGTGACGCCCGCGTCGAGGAGACCGCCAGGGCAGTGACGGACGTCGATGATCAGCCGCTTCATCCCCTCGGCCTCGAGCTTGGTCAGGGCCGCGTCGAGCTCGTCCGCCGTGGTCTCGGCGAAGCCGCGGAGGCGGACGTAGCCGATCCCGTCGGCGAAGCTCCGCGAGTCGACGTTTTGCAGCTCGACGATGTCGCGGCGCAGCTTTTGCTCCCACTCCTCGGTGTCGCGCTGGACGAAGAGCTCGACCTCTGTGCCCGCAGGACCGCGGATCCTGCCGACGATCTCGGCGAGCTCCTGGCCGGCGATCCGCTGGCCGTCGATCCCCAAGATCCGATCGCCGCGCTGGAGGCCCGCGGCCTCGGCCGCCCCCCCCGGGACAACATCGCGGACCACGAGGACATCGGCGACCATCTCGATCATCACGCCGACGCCGACGATCGTCCCCCTGGTCCCGCTCATCAGCTCGCCGAGCTCGTCGGGGCTGAGGAGCGCGTTGATCGGGTGGCCGTCGATCTGGATCAGGCCCGCCATCACCCCGTCGAGGGCGTTGGTGAAGATCCTGTCGCGATCGGCAGGATCGACGTAGCGCTCGTCGATGATCTCGAGCGCCTGACCGAAGACCCGCTCTGCGTCGGGCATCACCCCGTGCCCGTGCTTGCGGCCCTTCTGCCTGTGCTTGTCCTGCTTGCCCCCCTGCCTGTCCTGCTTGCCCTGACTCGGGCCCACCGACCGCGTACCGTTCTCATGACTCGCGCCCTGAACACCCGCCCCCGCCTCGTTCTCGACCGCGGCTCCTCGCTCTTCAGCGTCGGCGTCCGGCTCAGGATCACAGGCCAGCAGAGCTAGCGCAGCGACCCAAACAGCGCCACGAAGGCGTCCGCTAGCCCCGGGGCGCGGTGCTGCATTGAGGGCGTCCGGGGTCTTGACGATCATCGTCGGGCTCTTCGAGTTCGTGGTCATCATCATCGTTGTCCTTGGTCGGTCTGCGAGCGAAGCAGGTCTAGTCGTGGTTCAGAGTCAGCAGACGCACAGCTCGTCTCGGCGGCGCATCATCAGCGATGGGCCCCTGCGCGCGGAGTTCGATCGAGGCGCGCCGAGACCTCGCTCGAGCACCGGCGTGCTGCGTCCAAGAGAGAAGAAAGTGAAAGGTGGGAAAGTGGGAACATGGAGCGGCCTAGATCGGCAGATCCTCAGGGAGGAGCGGCACCATCGAGTCGTAGTCGGTCAGCGCGGGCGGCGGAGAGTCGCTGACCTCCTCGCGTAGCGCCGCCTCGCCCGGCGGCCTGAGGGTCGCCGCGACCCAGATCATCACCGGGATCAGCGAGGCGAAGACCACCCCATACACGGGCACCGGACGCCTCCAGAGGTCGAGGAGACGTGTCGTCCAGCGCGGGCCAAAGCTCTTCGCCATCTCCTCGCGGATCCGCCGACGGAGCGCCCCGGGCGGCGCCATGACGGTGGCCTCGAGCACCCCGTCGAGGTCGGCCTTGAGCCGACAAAAGGCGAGGGCGCAGGTCGGGCAGGTCGCGAGGTGGCGGGCGACGGCGCTCCGATCGTCGTCGCCGGTCTCGCCGTAGACGTGGTCGATCATCAGCGCATCGCAGGCCGCGCAGCTCAGCCGGCGGCTGGCCCCGCCGCCGATCTCTGGGTGCTCATGCTGCTCATGGCTGCGCTCATGGCTCTGCTCATGGCGTTCGCTCTGCGTGGGTCCATCGGGGTTCATGTCTCAGGGCTCCCTTCGGAGAGGAGGCGGCGAAAGGCGACGGTCGCGGCATGGAGGCGCGACTTGATCGTCCCCTCGGCGACGCCCAGTAGGGTCGCGATCTCGCGATAGGTCAGCTCGCCTATCTGCTTGAGGAGGATCAGCTGGCGTTGACCGTCAGGCAGGGCGGACATCGCCGCCTGGACCCGGCTCGCGTCGCCGACCGCCCGCTCAGGGCTCAGCGCCGCCGTCGGCTGCCAGCGGGCCCGGACCTCATCAGCGAGGCCCTCGCGGGTCTTTCGCTGGCGCAGCTCGGCGAGGCAACGGTTGCGCGCGACCATGAAGAGCCAGGCGGCAAAACGCCCGCGCGAGGGGTCGTAGGTCCGGTCGCGGAGCACCGTCACGAAGATCTCCTGAAAAAGGTCCTCGGCGGTGCAGGGGTCCTTGATCAGGCGGCGAACGTAGCCGTAGAGACGGCGATCGTAGCGACCGTAGAGCACGTCGAACGCCGAGAGGTCGCCGCCCCGGAGGATCCGGACCAGCTCCTCATCAGCGCACCTGTTGTGATCGGCCGACATCGAGAGAATTCACCGTCACCAACCAGGTATGCCTGAGGTCCGCCGATCGTTCGCTCCGGGCCGAAAAAAAACCTATAACCCGGCTGTGAAAGCCGTAGACCCCGGCCCAGACGCCCCTGGCACCTCTCCGATCGCCCCCGTCATCATGAAGTTCGGGGGCAGCAGCGTCTCCGACCTCAGCCGCCTGCGCAGCGTCGCCGCGAAGGTCGTCGAGCGCGCTCGCGCCCAGCCGGTCGTCGTCGTCGTCTCGGCGATGGGCAAGACCACCAACGGCCTCGTCGACATGGCCCGCGAGCTCTCCTCGCCGCCGCCGGTGCGCGAGCTCGACATGCTCCTGACCACCGGCGAGCGCTCATCGATGGCCCTCTTGGCGATCGCGATCCAGGCCGCCGGTCAGCCGGCGATCTCCCTCACCGGATCGCAGTGCGGGATCATCACCGATCACCAGCACGGACGGGCCCGGATCATGGAGGTCCGCCCCTTCCGGATCGTCGACGAGCTGGCGGCCGGCAGCGTCGTCATCGTCGGTGGTTTTCAGGGGGTCAGCTACAAGCGCGAGGTTACGACCCTCGGCCGCGGCGGCTCCGACACGACCGCGGTCGCCCTGGCCGCGGCCCTCGGGGCAGACTGCGAGATCTACAGCGACGTCGACGGGGTCTACAGCGCAGATCCTCGCGAGGTCAGCGACGCCCGACCGATCCCCGAGCTCGACTACGAGACGATGCAGGCGCTCGCCCGCGCTGGCGCCAAGGTGCTCCACGCCCAGGCGGTCGAGCTCGCTGAGGAGCGCGGGATCGCGATCTACGCCCGCCACGTCTCCCCCGGGATCACCGGGCAGACTGTGATCCGGCGCAACCCGATCACCAAGCTCGGGGTCCGGGCGGTCGCCTCCGATCCGACCGTCGTCGACCTCGACGTTGAGCTGCGCGGCGTCGCCCCGCGCGTGCTCGCGGAGCTCTCAGCGGACCTCACCGCCATGGGCCTCCGCTACCTCCGGGTCGACAGCCGGGGGGCCAGCGGCCTCCTCTCGCGCAGCCAACGGACCGACAGCGGCGCGACCGTCCGTCGCTTCACCGAGGTCGTCCGCAGCCTCGGCGGCAACGTCGAGAGCGCCAGCATCCGCGACGGTCTCTCCTTGGTGAGCTGTGTCGGCGCCGGTATCGAGGAGCGCCCGGAGATCCCAGCCCATGCTCATCGCGCCCTCGTGAACGCCCGCATTGGCCCTATTGGCGTCTACACCGACACCCGCTCGCTCGCCTTCGTCGTCGCGCGTCGCCAACGTCGAGCCGCGGTCGAGGCTCTCCACCGTGCGTTCATCGGCGAGCCCCGGCTGTGATCTTGCCCGAACGCAGACCCCCTTTGCGGGGGCCCGCTCTCGCCGTGGTGGACCCCCGACATCGCGGAAGTGCACGCTCCCCGAGGCCGGGCGTCGAACCAGCCTGCGCCCATGACTGCCTCCGCGCAGGACCCGTGCACAACCCACTGTAGTGGACCCCCCGGCATCGCGGGAGTGCACGCTCCACACGGCCGGGCATCGCGCCAGCCTGCGCCCATGACTGCCTCCGTACGCAAGATGTACAGACCTCCGCGGGCCCGTCGACGACACACGGGAGCGCGCAGAGGTCGCGCCACGACCTGATAGGACTCGCCGCTCACGAACGGTGAATCCTCAGCGCAGGTGCCCCGTCTCTCAGCGACGGCCGCTACGCGAACACCGCCTGACCCACCCAAGCGACCATCCTCTCGACCCTATCTAGCGAGAACTTCGAAATGTCCAAGAACCTTATCCCTCTCTCCCTCGCCGCTCTCTTCGCCCTCTCCACCGGCTGCATCATCGTCACCGACGACTCCGACACCGAGACGACAGCATCGGCCACCTCGACCACCTCGACCAGCTCGACCAGCTCGACCAGCTCGACCAGCTCGACCGGCACCGACTCTGAGGGCACCGGCACCGAATCCGAAGGCACCTCGACAACCTCGAGCGAGACCGACGCCACCGCCACCGCCACCGTCACCGCCACCGCCACCGACACCGCCACCGACTCCGCCTCCGCCTCCGCCTCTGCCTCCGCCTCCGCCTCCGCCACCGACTCCGACGGCACCGATGGCACCGATGGCACCGACACCGACGGCGCCCTGCCCTGCGGCTGGAACATGCGAGAGAACTACTACGACTGTGAGGGCAACGGCGGCGTCCCGGGCGCTGAGGATCCGATGATGATCGCCCCCTACGCCTGCCCCGATCAGCCCCTCGAGGTCGAGGGCGAGTGCGGCGACATCGACAACCTCGGCTGCTGCGACGCCGAGGGCAACGTCTGGTTCTGCGACGCCGTCCTCCTCACCGAGATGTGCGGCGGCTGATCCGAGCAGCCGACAACAACGCCAGCGATGGCAAACAAAAAGAGGCCCCACCGAGGGCCTCTTTTTTTGCGGCGTGCGCCGAGCCCCCGACGATCCGCCTACTCGCGGACGATCACCGTCGTCCCCGGGCTCTCGTCGGTCGCGTGGACCCCGTGCCACCCGTCGGGGAGGAAGGGCGCAGTCCAGAAGAAGAGCCAGCGCGCGTCGCTCGGGCCGAGGTTGACGCAGCCGTGGCTCCGGACCCGACCGAAGGACTTGTGCCAGAAGGCGCCGTGGAGCGCGTACGATCCGTAGAAGAACATGGTCCAGGGGACATCCTGGATCGAGTAGCTGCCGTCCGAGGCGGTGTTCCCGTCCATCGTCGACGAGATGTGCTTGGAGTAGATCCGCCAACGGCCGGTCGGCGTGTCGAAGGGCTCCTCCTTCGAGCCCTTCTTGCCGGTCGAGACCAGCGTCACATAGACCGGCCGAGTTCCCTCGTAGGCGACCAGCATCTGCGTCGACAGGCTGACGTCGATCCAGCGCTCCCAGGGCTCGACCCCAGCGGGCAAGGGCTGGAGCTCGGGGATCATCAGGTGATCCTTGCGGACGAGCTTCCCCTCAGCCGTGATCATGTAGGCTTTGCCGCCGATCTCGGTCTCTTCGTTGACGTCGACGAAGTCGCGCCGCTCAAGCGCCTTGACGACCTTGAGCTTGTCCTCCTCGTTGAGCTCTAGGAGCTTGCTCTTCTTGCTCTTGACGAAGGCGACCGGGAAGGCGACCTCATCGTCGAGCGCGATCCCCTTGTAGTCCTTGGCGTCGTAGCGAGAGAGCGCGTTCGCCTCGACAAAGGCCCCCCGCGCGGTCCGACGATAGGAGCGGCTGCCCTCGCGGATCTTCTCGCCGAGCGAGAGGAAAAAGCCGCGCTCAAGCCACGGAGATCCGGGGCTTAGCGGAAGCTTCATCGTCGCCAGATCCGGCCCAGGATCGGCGGCTGGCTCGTCCACCACCGCGCCTCCACTGCTGCCATCGCCGGCGTCCCCGCCGTCCCCGCCGTCCCCGCCGTCCGCCCCGTCCCCGCCATCGTTCGCACTCGGCGGAGGTGCTCCGGTCCGCTCCGCCTCGCGAAGCCCTCGTTGAAGCTCGGCAGCCTTGAGCTCATCAGCGCTGGGCACCCGCCACCACATCGGGCTGTTCCAGCGCCGGACGTAGCCGTAGTCGTAGGGGTGAGCGTCCTCGAGCCTGGGCTTGGGCGGCGCGTGGGGCATGAAGGGCGGACGCTCGGCGTCGACGACCCAGCCCTTGTTCGCGCAGACGTAGCCCCCCATCGGCAGCCCGTGAAACCCCTTTTTGCAGCCCTCGCCGGCGTCGTCGATCTTCGGCGTCACCATGAACCGAGTGCCGATCCGGAGGTAGCCGAGCTTGTCGCTGCTGAGGTCCGGCTGATCGTAGATCGCGACGACCTCATAGCCCGCGAGCCCGTGCACGGTCAGCTCCTCTTCGGGTGGCGGAGCGGTGGTGTAGACCACCTTGCCGTAGCTCTCCGGGGCGACCGGCTCGAGCTCCTCTTCCGGGCCCGTGGTGTCCGTGGTCGTCCCCGCCGTCGTCCCGACGGTCGCGCTCGCCACGTCATCGCCGCCGGCCTCAGCGACCACGACCGTGCTGCTACCGCCCTCCACCGGCGCGTCCGGTCGCAGGGTGCTCGCCGGGGTCACCTCCGGAGCGGTCCGCTGCACCTCCGCCCCGGACGGTCCGCAGCCGAGGAGCGCCAAGGAGGCGGCCGCCGTGATCCAGGCGGTATCGCGTAGGCCAAACATGCCGAGTGCATAACGTACGAGCCGCGTTCGCGGAAGATTCCGGCCTCCAGATCAGCGCCCCATAGGCTGGCCTGCCCCGGCCGAGTTCTCCAACAAGAGCCCCCCGCAGCGGCCTAGACGGCCGAAGCTCGGGCTCCATCCGCAACAGCAGAGGACCGTCGAGCCGACCGTCCAAGCCAGGCTGAGGGCGCAAACCCCGCACAACATTCACCGGCTGGAGAGGGGTCGACCAGCCCTAGGGCCATGGAGCTAGAGTCCTGCGCCGAGCGCCAGTCCGATGGCCACCAGGGCGAGCGACCAGACCAGCAGCAAGAGGTGCCCCGCACCTCCGACCAGCATCACAAAGCGCTCGCACTCCGCGGGGTTCTGGACGTCTGCCGAGCCGAGCAGGCGGGCGCCGAGGATCGCCAGCGTGATCGCCGGGGCTGCGAAGACCAGATCGAGGGCGCGCGAGAAGTCCGGGATCACGAGGTGCCCGAGCACCGCGGCGAAGAGGGTCAGCTCGATCGCGTGGCGCCGAGCCTGCCAGGGCCCAAAGCGGACGCTGTAGCTCCGCTTTCCGGCCGCCTCGTCCGCAGGATGATCGGGCAACGACGTCAGGATGTTGCCGGCGACCCCGAGGAGGAAGGCGGGAGCCAGGGGTGGCAGGGCCGTCATGCTGAGCTCGCCAGCCTGGGCGTAGAAGCCGGTCAGCGGCAGGACGATGCCGACGCCGATCCCCTGGACGATCTCGCCGTAGCCGCGGTAGGCGAGGCGGAGCGGCTTGAAGGAGTAGGCCCAGACCAGGGCGAGCGGCGCGAGCGACCACAGCGGCATCCACGGCCGCCCGCCGTGCACCGCGAGGAAGAGGGTCGCCGAGAACATCGTCGCCGCCATCAGCAGGGCACCCTGCTGGAGGTCGCCCCGGCGCAGCTTGCCCTCCGGGAGAACGCGCGAGCCGCCGCCAAAGCGAGAATGCCCGCTGTTGAGACGATCGCCCGCCTCGTCGGCGACGTCGTTGGCGAAGACGATGAAGAGGTGGACGGCCAGGCCGTAGACCGCGAGCACCGCGAAGACCAGCGGATCGAAGGCGCCGTAGCGGGCGAAGGCGACCGCCTGTCCGAAGAGCAAGGGGACGGCGATGTTGACCTGGGCGAGCGGGCGCGCAGCCTGGATCCACGAGGCGACGTTTGACATGACTGCTCGACACGATAGGCGATCGTCGATCACCTCGCCAGGCAAGAGCCCGCGCTCCGCGCCCTATCGCCGAGCGACCACGGGTCGCAGCGCGTCGCGATCGCCGAGGAGCGCGCTACGTATCCGGCTCGGGTCAGCGCGGCGGAGCGGTTACGATGCTCGGGCCGCGGCCCGAGCCCCCTTCCCCGACGATCGCCGTGTCGACCTCTCCCTCCACCCCACGCCAGGCCGACCTCTTCGCCCGCCAGCTCCTGCTCTTCACCGGCAAGGGCGGCGTCGGCAAGTCGACCGTCGTCGCGGCGCTCGGCGTCGCCGCGGCCGAGCGCGGTCTCCGACCGCTGATCGTCGAGCTCGGCCACCGGGCATCGATGGGGTCGATCTTCCCCGGCTCGAGCATCGATCACCGACCGCGTCCGGTCGCCTGCGGCGGGCGTCTGGCGGCGATGAACCTCGAGCTCGACGAGGCGCTCTTCGACTACATCGCCGGACAGATCAAGATCCGCCGGATCGCCCGCGCGATCGCCGGCAACGCCAGCCTCCGCGGCCTCTTCCGCGCCGCCCCTGCGGTCCGCGAGATCATCACCCTGGCCAAGCTCCAAGCCCTCGCCGACGACCTCCTCGATGACGGGCGCCGACGCTGGCAGCCGATCCTCGTCGACCTCGACGCGACCGGCCACGCGCTGATGCTCCTGGAGCTGCCGCAGCTCCTCCGGAGCCTGGTCGAGAGCGGACCTCTGGTGCGGGTGACGGAGTCGCTCAGCGGTCTCATCGCCGACCGCGAACGGACGATGTTGAGCCTGGTCAGCCTCGCCCGCGAGGTGCCGGTCCAGGAGACGATCGAACTCTACTCCGATCTACAACAAAGGCACGCGATCGAGGTCGGCTCCCTCTTCATCAATCAGGTCCCGCCGCCTGCGCTGCCATCAACGCTCCTCCCATGGCTCTCGGCCGCAGAGGCGAAGATCCTGGGGGGGCCCCATCAAGAGGGGACGCTCGCCGCCGATCTCCGCCTCACGCGTCGCCTGGAAGAGGAACATCTCAGCGCCCGAGCGCAGATCGAGCGCTTGAGGGTTGAAGTGCCAGAGATCCCGCGCGTCGAGCTGCCGGCGATCGAGGGGGGGCTCCACGGCGAGAAAGAGCTCCTCCGCCTCGGCGAGCTCGCCTTGGCCACCGACGCTGACGCCGAGCGAGCACCCACGGCCTTTGACCGCGCGGGGGATGATCGATGAGCGCCATCGACCAGCTCCTGCGAAGCCGAAAGCTCCTCGTCTGCGTCGGCCCCGGCGGCGTCGGCAAGACGACGGTCGCCGCGGCGCTCGGGGTCCGAGCGGCGCAGCTCGGCCGACGGACGCTGGTCCTGACGATCGATCCGGCGCGGCGCCTGATCACGACCCTGGGCCTCGACGAGCTCGGCGACGCCTATCGTCCGATCCCCCTGGGAGACCTCGGCGGCGAGGCGCCCCTCTACGCGGCGATGCTCGACCCGGGCGCCTCCTTTGACGCGCTCGTCGGCAGGGTCGCGACCGACGAGGAGCATCGCTCACGGATCCTCGACAACCGGGTCTACCGCCTGATGTCGCGGGCCTTCGGCAACGCCCACGCGTACGTGGCGATGGAGCGGCTCTACGACGCGACCGCGAGCGACGAGTTCGACCTGGTGATCCTCGACACGCCGCCGACCCGCAACGCGCTCGACATCCTCGACGCGCCGGGGAGGCTGCTCGCCTTCCTCGACGAGCGCGTGATCGGCTGGCTCCTGCGCCAGCCCCCGGAGGGGCTCCGAGGGAGGCTCCTGGCCCGCGGCGGAGCGGCCGCCCGCAGCCTCCTCTCGCTCCTCGCCGGAGACACCCTCGTCGACGAGCTCGCCGCCTTCCTAGAGCTCTTCGTCAGCCTGCGACCGGGCTTTCAGGAGCGCGCGGTCGCGGTCCAGGAGCGCCTGCGGGCCCCAGAGACCGCCTTCGCCCTTGTCACCTCGCCCCTCGCCGACAACCTCGCCGACGCGACCTACCTCCGCGACGGGCTCGCCGGGCGGGGCGTTGTGCTACGGGCGTTGATCGTCAACCGAGCCTATGTGCCGCTGGGTGAGCATCCCTGGTCGGCGAGCCCCGAGGCGCGCTCTTTCGAGGACGCTCTTCAGCTCCTCGCCCCCTCCAGCGAGGAGGAGCGCGCCGGACTCTCCGCCCTCCTCGGACACATCAGCGCCCTCCGCCGACGGATCGCCGACGGCAATTGTCGGGCTCACGAGGCCGCCCTCACCTTCGCGTCGGGGGCTCCGCGAGGATGTCTCAAAGTACAGGCTCCAAACCTCGACCACGAGCCTCTGGATCGCCGCGCCCTCGCCGGGCTCGCGGCGCTCCTCGCCGATCCCCGGGCCCAGCTCGACCGCTAGGATGCCGCGCGAGGCGCTCGCAGGCCCCCGAGGCGCGACCAGCTCGTCGGAGCGCGATGAAGGGCCGAGCGCTGCGCCGTAATGCTCCGCGAGCCTCCGCTCGTGACGCTGCAGAGGCCGCGGCCTCTCGCCACGGCCTCTGACCTTCGTCTCGGGGACCTGTCTCGGGCCCCTACTCGGAGCTCCTACTCGCCGTAGGGGACCCAGATGTTCTTGATGTGAGTCGCGTGGCGGAAGAACGACTCTCCGCGCCCCTGCTCGGCGACGTACCAGTCGCGGACGAGGCCGTCGTTGACCCAGGTCCGCTTCATGTTGCCGGTGGAGAGGCGCTCGACCTCGGCTGAGCCCTCAGCCGAGCCGAAGTACCAGATCGCGTCGACGTCATCGTGGGCAGCGAGCACCTTGGCGAGCTCGTCTCGATGACCGGTGACGATGTTGATCGCGCCGCCCGGGAGGTCCGAGGTGTCGAAGACCTGGTAGAGGTCGGTCGCGAGGAGCGGCCAGCGCTCCGAGGGGACGGCGATCACGTGATTGCCCATCGCTAGGGCGGGGGCTATCGCCGCGACAAAGGAGAGGAGCGGCGGCCCCTCAGGGCAGACGATCGCCATCACGCCGATCGGCTCCGGCATCGCCAGGGTGACGTTGCGCAGCGGCGTGTGGTGGACCCGGCCGTCCCACTTGTCGGCGAAGGCCGCGTAGTAGAAGAGGAGGTCGAGCGTAGCGTTGACCTCGCGCTCGGCCTCGCCGCGGCTGACCCCGGTCAGCGCCTGGATCCGAGCGCCAAACTCACCTGCCCGAGGGGCCAGATTCTCGGCGATGTAGTAGAGCACCTGCGCCCGGTT
>Ga0316189_10003544_pt1 | contig 15118 bp, 12 predicted proteins | sample LowCovwburrow_MG_FD_204930 | JGI IMG/M metagenome (GOLD analysis project Ga0316189, IMG submission 204930) | Coastal sediment microbial communities from Maine, United States - Lowes Cove worm burrow | ecosystem: Environmental > Aquatic > Marine > Coastal > Sediment | place: USA: Maine... | reverse complement strand
CGGGCGGTCAGGCCAAGCAGGGCGGCATAGCGCCGCTGGAGCCGCACTTCCACCGGATTGCAAAGGCCTATCTGATCGGTCAGGACGCTGCGCTGCTGGCCAATGCCCTGGACGGCAAGGCTGCCCATGTAGCGTGTGAGTCCATGGCCGCTGCCGTGCGGCAGGCCGCGCTGGATGCTGCTGCTGATCGCAGTGATGCACGTGATATAGCCGTGCTGTTGTCACCGGCTTGCGCCTCGTTTGATCAATATCCCAATTTCGAAAAGCGCGGAGATGATTTTCGCGCCTGTGTGCTGGCGCTGGATGGTGTGCAGCAGCAAGCAAAGGTGGCCTGAGACATGCTGATCTCCCGTTCCGATCGCGGATTGATTGCCGACTGGTGGTTCTCTGTCGACAAGGTACTGTTGGGCTGCGTGCTGGTTCTGATGGCGTCCGGTGTGCTGTTTTCAATGGCTGCCAGCCCGCCGGTTGCAGCGCGCCTCGGGCTTGAACATTTTCATTTCTTCAAGCGCCAACTGGTGTTTCTCGTACCGGCGGCCTCGGTGCTGTTGGTGACGTCGCTGTTGTCGCCGGTTCAGGCGCGTCGCATCTGCATGGTCACTTTTGTGGCAGGCCTGGTCGCCATGCTGCTGGCGATTTACGTGGGTCCGGAAATCAAGGGTGCCCATCGCTGGCTCGACCTGGGACCCATCAATGTACAGCCTTCCGAGTTTGCCAAGCCTGCATTCGTGGTTGCTGCAGCCTGGTTTCTGGCGGAAGGCATCCGGCGACCGGACATGCCCGGCCTGTGGATTGCCTTTGCGATGTTTGCGGCCATGGCCGGATTGCTGGTCATGCAACCGGACTTTGGACAACTGGTCCTGGTTGCAGCAGTGTTTGCAACACTGCTGCTGGTTCACGGCATTTCATGGGTGTGGATTTTGGGACTGGCCGGGCTGGCCGGCGGCGGCGCGGTCGCCGCGTTTCTGACATTTCCGCATGTCGCATCGCGGGTAAACCGGTTTCTTGATCCTGAAAAGCACGATACGTTCCAGGTGGATGCGGCAACCCAGGCCTTCAACAATGGCGGGCTGATGGGAACCGGGCCCGGCGGCGGAACCGCAAAGCATATACTGCCGGATGCGCACACTGACTTTATTCCCGCTGTCATTGGCGAGGAGTTCGGCTTTATCGCAAGTGCCATCCTGATCTTCATCGTCGGCTTCATCGTGTTGCGGGTGCTGTTGCGCGCCATGCGGGTTACGGACCCGTTTGCGGTGTTGTCATTGACCGGACTGGTCAGCCTGTATGGCTTCCAGTCGGTCATAAACCTGGGCGTGAACCTGACGCTGCTGCCGGCCAAGGGGATGACGTTGCCGTTCATCTCCTATGGCGGCTCATCGCTGATCGCAATGGCGTTTTCCATGGGCCTGTTGCTGGCGTTTTCGCGGGTGCGGGTGCGCAGCAACGCGTTGCATGCACGGGCTGGCGGTGCGGTTGTGAAGGCGGTCTGAGGGATATGGACAAGTCCGAAACAACCAAGCCCAAATCCGGCAGGACAATCGTACTGGCGTCAGGTGGAACCGGCGGTCACCTGTTTCCCGCGCAGGCGCTCGCAGCCGAACTGGAGTCTCGCGGCTGGAACGTGCAGCTGTTTACGGACAAGCGCGGCCTGGAATGGCGGGACCGGTTTCGCGCCGGGACCGTGCACGAGATAGCGTCATCTACGCTGACCTTCGGCAAGCCGTGGCAACTGCCTGCACAAGCCTCGCAACTGGTGTTGGGTTACCGACAGTGCCTGGCCCAGTTCAAGCAGTTGACGCCGCAAGTGGTGGTTGGCTTCGGCGGTTATCCGTCGCTGCCTGTCATGATGGCTGCGCGCTATGCCGGCATTGCGTCCATGCTGCATGAGCAGAACGCGGTGGCCGGACGTGCCAACCGGATTGCCGCAGGGTTGGGCAATGCACAGATAATCGCTTCATCGTTTGAACCGCTTTACGGATTTTCCACCAGGCAAATGGCCCGCGTGAGACTGACCGGAAACCCGGTGCGTAAAATGGTGATTGATGCGGCTCGACCCTACAGTGCCCCGCGCGCCGACGAGCCCTTCAACCTGTTGGTGTTTGGCGGCAGCCAGGGTGCGCAGTTCTTCTCCGACTTCATGCCGAAAATGGTGGCTGAGCTACCGAAAGCCGTTCTCAGAACGTTGCGAATTGCCCAGCAGTGCAGGCCTGAAGATATTGATCGCGTGCGCGATTCCTATGCAGCAGCAGGTGTGACGGCATTATGCAAGAGTTTCTTTGATGACATGCCGGAACTGATCGCCAGATCCAACCTGGTGATGTGCCGTTCCGGCGCATCCACCGTGGCCGAACTTGGCGTGATCGGCAGGCCGGCTATCTATGTGCCGTTGCCGCATGCTCTGGACAACGACCAGTTGCGCAATGCACAAAGCATGGAGAAGGCTGGCGGCGGCTGGGTCATGGCGCAGAACGATATGACACCGCAGGAAACGGCCGCCGTGTTTACCCGCTTGCGTTTCGACGAGGCGGACCTTACCAGAACGGCATTGGCTGCATCGGCGCATGGTCGGCCAAACGCTGCTGAATTACTGGCAGACCAGGTTGAGCAACTGGCGCGCGAAACACAGTCAAAGGATATTGCACCGGAATGAAATTGACGCAGGATATCGGGCCTATCCACTTCGTGGGTATCGGCGGAATTGGCATGAGCGGCATTGCCGAAGTGATGGCGACGTTGGGGTATACCGTGCAGGGTTCCGACATGGCCGACAATTACAATGTCGCCCGGCTGCGCAAGGCAGGTGTCACCGTCCATATAGGTCACCGCCCCGACAATCTGGGCGACGCTCAGGTCGTGGTCACCTCTACCGCAGTCAGGCGCGACAATCCTGAAGTTGTGGAAGCGCGTGCCCGGTTCCTGCCGCTGGTCCGGCGGGCTGAAATGCTGGCGGAGCTGATGCGGTTCAAGTCATGTGTCGCGGTCGGCGGTACACACGGCAAAACCACAACCACTTCGCTGGTATCTGCACTGCTGGATGCAGGTGGTATCGATCCAACCGTCATCAATGGCGGCATCATCAACGCCTACGGTACCAATGCGCGTCTCGGCAAGGGTGACTGGATGGTGGTGGAGGCCGACGAATCAGATGGAACCTTCGTCAAGCTGCCGGCTGATGTGACCATTGTCACCAACATAGACCCGGAACACCTTGATCACTACGGCACCTTCGACAAGGCCAAGGAAGCCTACCGCACCTTTGTCGAGAATATACCGTTTTACGGTTTTGCGGTGATGTGCATGGACCATCCCGAAGTGCAGTCGCTGATCGCCCAGGTCACCGACAGGCGCGTGTATACCTATGGCAAGAGTGCGCAGGCGGACTATCGTCTGATCGATGTGAGCTATTCGGGCGGCAAGAGTCATTTTTCCGTGGTGATCAATGATCGCCGCACTGGTGAAAGCCGCACGCTGGACAACATCACGCTTGCCATGCCGGGTGAACATAATCTGCTCAACTCAACGGCAGCCATTGCCGTTGCTGCAAATCTGGGTGTGAGCGATCAGGCAATCCGCAAGGGACTGGCAGGGTTTGCCGGGGTCAAGCGCCGCTTCACCCTGACCGGCTCCAGCAACGGTATCGATGTCTATGATGATTATGGTCATCACCCGGTTGAGATAACCGCAGTGTTGAAAGCAGCCCGCGGTGTCACAGACAAGCGGGTGATCGCGGTCATGCAACCGCACCGCTACACCCGCCTGCAAAGCCTGTTTGACGATTTCAGCTCGTGTTTCAATGATGCTGACCAGGTGGTGCTGGCACCGGTCTATGAAGCAGGAGAAGCCCCCATTGAAGGCTTTACGCACATGACGCTGGCAGACGGCCTGCGCGCGCGCGGGCACAGGAACGTGTCGACAATTTCACACAACAGCGAGCTTGCCCCGTTGATCCACGAGGTGGCAAAACCGGGTGACGTGGTGATATGCCTTGGTGCCGGCAATATCACCCAGTGGGCTTATTCCTTGCCCGGCGAGCTTGATGAACTGTCAAAGCGGAGCGCCGGTTGATGACGACGCCGGGTGCGCAACTGGCGCGCAGACTGCCGGCTGTGCGTGGTCGCATCGAGCTGGACAAGTCCCTGGCCGAGTTTACCTGGTTTCGCGTCGGGGGGCCTGCCGATGTGTTGTATACGCCGGCCGATGAAGAAGACCTGGCCGGCTTTCTCGCCGCGCTGGACGAAGACATTCCGGTGCAGGTCATCGGGGTCGGGTCCAACCTGCTTGTCCGCGATGGCGGCATACCGGGGGTGGCAATTCGCCTGGGACGCGGATTTGGCCAGATGGCGGTCGAGGACGGGACCCGTGTGCGGTCAGGGACGTCGGTGCCAGACATCCGGCTTGCCGGGTTCGCACTGCAACAGGGTATTACTTTGTTAACCTTTCTGAGAGGTATACCGGGCACAATCGGCGGCGCGCTAAGGATGAACGCGGGGGCACATGGCGGCGAGACCCGGGACATTCTGGTGCAAGCGCGCGGGATTGATCGCAAGGGGAAGCTTCATATCATGTCAAACGAGGACATGGGCTATGGCTATCGCAGCTCAACAGCACCTGCAGACATGATCTTCACGTCTGCGCTGTTTCAGGGTGCGTTGGGAGATCGAGACGAGATCAAGGCCCATATGGATGAGATCACCGCTGCGCGCGAGGCGAGCCAGCCGATCCGCTCGCGTACCGGGGGATCGACTTTCAAAAACCCCGAGGGTGAAAAGTCGTGGAAACTGATTGACGCAGCCGGTATGCGCGGGTTTGCCATCGGGCCTGCAAGAGTGTCCGAGATGCACTGCAATTTTCTGATCAATGAGGGCGGAGCAACGGCTGCCCAGATCGAACAACTGGGCGAGACTGTCCGCGCCCGCGTCAAGGAAAATTCCGGGATTGACCTGCACTGGGAGATCAAGCGCATTGGCGTCGAAACGCGCCCCTAGAGCAACAAGGGTTCAACTGAACCCCGTGTTGCCCTGATATTTTGAAAGCGATCAGGTTTGCTGGGTCTGGTCAATCCAGCCGGCAATGATCCTGATCTGGAGCAATTTTCCTGGTCGGTTCCGATCAATGGATGTTCAGTAAAAGGTTGAGTCATGCAACATCGTGATCCTGAACTTACGCATGTCGCCATGCTGATGGGGGGTTGGTCGAACGAGCGTGAGGTGTCGCTCAGTTCCGGCAAGGCTTGCACCCGAGGCCTGGAGGAGGCGGGCTTCAAGGTTACCCAGGTGGACGTTAAGCCCGATATCATAGAACAGCTGCGTGACCTGAAACCCGACGTGGCATTCAACGCGCTGCATGGAAAATGGGGTGAGGACGGCCATATACAGGCAATTCTCGAAACCATGAAAATTCCATATACTCATTCAGGCCTGCTTGCATCAGCCCTGGCCATGGACAAGCATCTTTGCAAGTCGGTCGTTGCGCGGGTCAAGGTGCCGGTTGTCCAGCACCAGGTGGTTTATCTGTATGAGGCTATCGATCATGACGTCCTGCCGCTGCCCTACGTGGTGAAGCCGGTGGCGGATGGATCCAGCGTCGGTGTTCATATTGTGGATCGCGGAACCAACTCACTGGCCAGCATGATTGAGGGCGAGGGATTTGAACCTGACAGCAAGGTTATGGTGGAGCGTTATGTACCGGGGCGGGAACTGACCTGTGCGGTTATGGGCAATGCGGCTTTGGCTGTCACTGATATTTTGTCAAAGGTAGGATTTTACGATTACACCGCCAAGTACAAACCTGGCGGGTCCCAGCATATCCTGCCTGCTGATATCCCTGCATCGGTCTATCGCCGGGTTCAGAAGTATGCCCTTGCAGCGCACAATGAACTGGGTTGCAGAGGCGTAACGCGGTCGGATTTTCGCTATAATGACTCCGAAGGCCCTGACGGGGAGCTGATCTTCATGGAGATCAACACCCAGCCCGGCATGACGCCTACATCCCTGGTGCCGGAAATGGCGGTTCATGCGGGTCACAGTTTCCCACAGTTGCTCACCTGGATGATCAATGATGCGGGGTTGGACCGATGAGCGGGATGTCGATCATTCGCCGATACCGCAAGTTGCGCCAGGCACCTGCCTGGACTGCGATGTCGAGCCTGCTGCAGGCCGGTGAGCGTATATGCAATCGCCGTATAAGCCGCATTCTGGTGCGCTCGAGCGCAGTTGGTATGCTGACGCTGGTGACCGGTTACGGGTTGCTGGCCGGTGATCACCTGTCGGACCCGTCCAGCGGAACGCGTGGTGTGCCGGCGCAGGTGTCGTCGTATTTCGGCTATGCTGCCGAGCAAATCCGGATCACCGGCCTCAAACGCATGGGCGGGGCAAGCGTGCTCAAGGCCGTCGGTATCAAGCCAGGTGGTTCGCTTGTCGGTTTTGATGCCAACACTGCGCGATCAATCCTGCTCAATCTCGACTGGGTGCAGGAAGCCAGCGTGCGTGTTTTACCTCCCAACCGGCTGGAAGTCGAAATTACCGAGCGTGAGCCGTTTGCGGTCTGGCAACGTGATGGTCATTACTACGTCATTGACCGAGAAGGCTCCGCGATTGCCAGCTTTGATGCGCGCAAGTTTCCAGGCTTGATGCTGATATCCGGAGACGGTGCCCAGGAAAGTGTTTCGCGACTTGTTAACCAACTTGAAGCATGGCCCGGGCTACACTCGAAGATCAAGGCAGCGGCACGGGTGGGGAACCGCCGGTGGTCATTGTATTTCGCAGGTGGGCGGCAGGCTCTATTGCCTGAAAAACAGGTGGAACATGCCCTCGCTGTCCTGGCAGACCTGGATACCCGGTTTGGTGTCCTGGCATCGGGAATAGAACAGGTGGATCTTCGCCTCGCCGGTTCCGCGGTGATGGTTCCGTTTGATGGTGCCAAAACTGGAGTGGATCGCAAACTTGCGTTGCGTGATCGCTGAACAGGATGGACCGGCCGCAGTCGCGGCCTTGTAAGTTGTTTGAGCAGGTTTGAGTTGCCATGAAAGTCGTGCCTTTTCCATCTTCATCCGCGAACGGCGGATCAGCCCTTGCAGCCACACCGTCCACCATTGCCGCTCTCGATATCGGCTCCACCAAGATTTGCTGCCTGATCGGCTCCATCGAAGGCCGCAGGCGCCGTGCTGTCGATGAAACGATGCCGCAGATAAAGGTCATCGGGGCCGGGCATTGCCGCTCGGAAGGCGTGCATGGTGGTGCCATTGCTGATCTGGATGATGCAGAACGCGCGCTGCGCACGGCAATCGAGCAGGCAGAGCGCATGGCCGGGCGCACCATTTCAGAGGTCTACGTGAATATGTCGGGCGGACGTACGCTCAGTGCGCATGTCAGCGGCCAGGCTGTGCTTGGCCGACTGCCTGTCGACGAGGCTGCCAAGCGCCGCGCTGCGGTCAATGCCATGTCCAGGCTGGATGCAGGTGGTCGTGTTGTCCTGCATGCATCGGTGGTGCAGTACCGTCTTGATGATGCGCGCGGTGTGCGCGAGCCGGCAGGCATGCATGGAACGACACTGACAGCCGAGCTGAATGTCGTCCTGGCAGATCCGAACACGATCGCAAATCTCGGCCTGCTGCTGGAGCGCTGCCACCTGGACGCGGTTGGATTTGTCGTTGCGCCTTATGCCGCAGCGCGCTCGGTTCTGCTGGCGGATGAAAGGGAACTGGGCGTCGCGGTGATTGAGCTTGGCGGCGGGACGACATCGTTTGCGGTATTCAACGAGGGCATGCTGGCGCATGCGGGAATGATTCCGGTCGGCTCTCACCATGTCACCACCGATATCGCACGTGGTCTGAACACAACTATCGCACATGCAGAGCGGGTCAAGACGCTGTGGGGCTCGACCGTTCCCGCCCAGCTTGACGAGCGTGAGTTGATTACCTGCCCGATCCTTGGCGAAACCGGCAGCGATGCCGTGCAGCGCGTACCGCGTTCGATGATTTGCGGCGTGGTCCGGCCTCGCATGGAAGAGATTCTGGAGATCATTCGCGACAAGCTGGACGAAGTGCCCGCGGCGCGGAACTTCGTGCGTCGGGTCGTGCTGACCGGTGGCGGCAGCCAGTTGAACGGTGTTGAGCAACTTGCGGGAGAAATTCTTGGCCGCCAGGTGCGCGTGGCCAGGCCATCGAGCTTTGCCGGCTTGCCGGACGCCCTGTCTACCCCCGGCTTCTGTGTGGCCACAGGCCTGCTGCGCTATGGTCTGATGCCGGATGAACAGGCAACAAACCTGGGTATGCTGATTGCGGGCGCGGGTCATGACAGCAGCTATTTCAGGCGTGTCGGCCAATGGCTCAAGGAAAGCTTCTAAAGCTCCTTTCTACCTGATAAAACTATTTATTTCAGAATGTTACATGGATTTCATCCATCATGTGTATGAATTTTGCTCCAGACTTGTGCCGCTGCGGGTAAATTGAATCAAGATTGCGCTGTAAGCAATTGTTTCAGGGTACTTTATTCGTGGTGTTGCATCCGTTTTTACGAAAACTACCAAGGCGTTGGTGAAGGCAGGGGCTGTCAAGAACGACGCCACAGTTCGATCTTGCCAGGTTAAACCTTGCGCGGGTCAGGTCCGTTTTCCGACGTGTTCGCGCAAGCGCTGTTTCATGCGTTGGTGGGCTGCAATCGTGCCGTCATGGAACGACCCGAACCACTTGTCCCACGGCACCTCGAGATTGCCGTAATTGCACTCGAAATAGCGATGATGCATCTGGTGGTGGAATGTGCCGAGCGCCAGCCGGTTTCTGTTGGCGACCAGCAATCCTTCAAAGCCGGTGTGCGAGGTGGCGGCAGTCAATGACTGGTGCTGCATGTGAAACAGTATGTGGACGGGATGCACCGGCACAATGAAATGCAGCAGCACGGATGAGAAAAACAGAAGGTGCTCGGCCGGGTGCATGGACAGGCCTGACCAGGGGCCTACATTGGTGTTGCGATGGTGCAGGGCATGGGCCAGTCGGTACAGTGGCGGCCAGTGCAGGGCACGATGTATCCAGTAGAAGTGAAATGAAATCCACACCGGCGTCAGCGCGAAAGCCGCAATGAACCAGACCGGGCTGTCGTTCCAGCCCAGAACCGGGGCGTAGCCGTTGGCCATGGCCCAGAACATGAGAACTTCATACGCCGTCCAGAAGGCGACCCCGCTGCCCAGCGACCACGCCATGTTGTCCAGCACCTGGTTGTTGAAGGTGAAGCTGCGGGCTGATTTTCTCAGCTCGCGCGGATCGAATTTCAGTTCGGTCCCCTGTTTCTTCCAGGCATGAAAGTACAGATGCAGTCCGCCTGCCACGATCAGCATCAGCACAAGGTTGCGCAGGTACATTTGCGCAATCCATCCCGGTGCAAGCGTTCGAGCTTCTTCAAGCGACGGTTGAAACCAGAACCAGGAAATCAACGCAATGGCTACCAGGATGCTGTTCTCGGCGAGGCTGAACCAGCGGCTTGCCACCCAGCGCACCATGCGGCCCGGGTTCGGCGGCCATGTGAAGAATGGCGAGGCCTGAATCGGTACGGGCGGTTTGTGTAACCATTCCCGGTCAAATGAGGCTGCAAGTCTCTGGTGTGCGGTTTCGTCGGTCATGGGCAATTTACCGGTTTGCGGTCAGGGATTATCGAATGGCTCCGGGATATCCGTGTGATGCGTGCAGCATCTTTGCAGTCCAGGTTCGTCACGCAGGTTTCCCGATGCAAATTTTCCTTTTTAGATTTGCAGCTTAGCGCTGTTTGATCAAGTGCAGCACTGCCGCTAATTGAGTGGTTCTACGGTGGAACACCGGGCATAGGTGCCCGGATATCACAGGCATTCTCCGCCATAATGGCGTCATGGCACTGCCTGGACCTGTTAACCTGTGTGAACGCGGTGCGTCGATTTATTGCAATTTTCTGCATTCAAGTAAGGACGCGTTAACCATTTGTTAGGAATTTGGAAACCAAAATGGCACTCCCAGGGGAAATCAACCGGATTCAACATCATGCCTATCAAATTAACTGTGCCTGATTCTACAGAACTCAAGCCGCGCATTACCGTGTTTGGCGTTGGTGGCGCAGGAGGCAATGCGGTCAACAACATGATCGAGTCCAACCTTGAAGGGGTTGAGTTCGTTGTTGCCAACACGGACGCACAGGCAATCCTGCAAAGCTCTGCAAGCCGGCGCATCCAGATGGGCACTGAATTGACGCAAGGTCTCGGTGCCGGGTCGCAACCGCAGATTGGCGCAGGTGCAGCCGAAGAGGCATTGCCGGAAATCCTGGATCATCTGGCCGGTGCCCACATGGTATTCATTACTGCCGGCATGGGCGGTGGAACCGGCACGGGCGCTGCACCGGTTATCGCGCGCGCCGCCAAGGAGCAGGGCATCCTGACAGTCGGTGTTGTCACCAAGCCTTTCCACTTTGAAGGTCAGCGCCGCATGCTGACTGCGGATCGCGGCATCGAACAACTCACCCAGCACGTTGATACGCTTATTGTCATACCGAACCAGAACCTGTTCCGCGTTGCCAATGAGAAGACGACGTTTGCAGCCGCCTTCGCCATGGCGGACGAGGTGCTGTATTCAGGTGTTGCCTCCATCACCGAGCTGATGACCCGGGACGGACTGATCAATCTCGACTTCGCAGACGTTCGTGCCATCATGTCCGAAATGGGCAAGGCCATGATGGGGACCGGTGAAGCGTCCGGCGAGAAGCGCGCCATTGAAGCGGCTGAGGCCGCCATTTCCAATCCACTGCTCGATGACGTGTCAATGCGCGGTGCGCGTGGATTGCTGATCTCCATCTCCGGTGGCCCTGACCTTACCCTGTATGAAGTTGATGAAGCTGCAACGCGTATTCGCGAGGAAGTCGATCCTGAAGCCAACATTATCCTGGGCGCAACCTTCGATGAGAAACTTGAAGGCACGATGCGGGTTTCTGTTGTTGCAACGGGTCTGGCGGAAGAATTCCTGCAAGGCAGCGAAGACTCTGATGCAGATGAAGATGAAGAACACACAGGCTACGGCTATGCCGCTCTGCAACCTGCCGCCAGAACAGCACCTCCGGCCCCGGTGGTTGCCTCGCGTCAGGTCGAGGACGAGGTAGATGAAGCCGCGCAAGTCGCTGCGGAACTGCAGGAAGCTGCGGACGCCGAACCGGCTCCTGCTCCAGCGCGGCCCGTCATGGCTGAACCGGCACCGGTTCGGCGCCCGCATATGCCGACCCGTGAAGAATTCCCACCAATTGCGCGCGAGCAAATGGCGGCGGCCCGGCCAGAAAAGCTACAACAGGTCGCCCAGGCCGCGCAGACGAAGCGCAGAGGCCTGCTGGAACGGCTGGCGAGCGTCGGGCTGGGTGTGCGGCGCGAAGAGGAGCCTGCACCGGCTCCGCAACCAGCCAAGCACGAGCCACACATGCAGCGTCCCCAGTCTGCGCCACAGGCACAGGGCAATGTACATCCGCTGCAGCCCGCAATCGATCCATCCCTGGAAGATGACCAGCTGGAAATCCCCGCATTCCTGCGCCGGCAATCCAACTGATTGCCAGACGTTTCTGATCTGACGATGACACAGAAGTGGACTGGTCCGGATTAAGTCGGACCAGCCATATTTCCGCCTGCTTGCTGCAGCATTCCACAGGTACAAACAGACGAGCAAAGCTGGCCGTACCGGGCTTTTTGCTTTAGTCTTTGTGGAAGACAGCCTGTACAAATCGATTCAGGCCGCAATTCAGCGGAGTAGAGCGTTGCCGTCAAAGTCCAAATTCACCACACTGACAGTGTTTTGTGCAGCGGGTATTGTGCTGTCTGGCTGCGCAGGCGGCAATCTGAGCGACTACCTGCCCGGCGGTGATGACAGCGGTTCCAGTTCTTCGCAAGGCTTCAGCCTGTTTGGCAGCAGCGGTGCAGTTGCGCCCAATCTCGGCACAGACCCGAACGGTGAGCCCATTGCGCGCATGTACAATGAAGGCGTCAAGGATGTCCGCAACGAGGAATTTCGTGCAGCGGTGAAGAAGTTCACCGAGGTTGAACGCCAGCATCCGTATTCCAAGTGGGCCACCAAGGCCATCCTGATGCAGGCCTATTCACAGTACCGGCGTAGTGCCCACCCGGAATCGATTGCAGCAGCCCAGCGCTTTATCCAGTTGCATCCCGGGCATCAGGACGCTGCCTACGCGCAATATCTTATCGCTCTCAACCATTATGAGCAGATCAACGATGTTCGCCGCGATCCGACAGCAGCGCGCAAGTCGCTGGCAGAGCTTGAAGAGGTGGCGCGGCGCTACCCGAATACGTCATATGCGCAGGATGCTGCCGGCAAGGCGTCTCTGGCGCGTGACATTCTGGCCGGCAAGGAAATGGAAATCGGCAGGCATTACCAGCGCAAGAAATCGTTTCTTGCTGCCATCAACCGATACAAGACCGTGGTTCAGAAATACCAGACCTCAACCCATACGCCCGAGGCCCTGTATCGGCTGACAGAGAACTATCTGCAACTGGGCATCCGTTCCGAGGCGCAGACCGCTGCTGCGGTACTGGGGCACAATTTCCCCAACTCAAAATGGTACAAGGATGCCTATGCGCTGCTGCAGGGCGGTGGCTTGAGCCCGGTTGCCGACTCAGGCTCCTGGCTGTCGGGGATATTCGGTTCCTAGAACGGTTTGAATGGCTCGGCTCCAGCCGGCGCGACAAATCAAACGTGATCATGGCCATTCCTGCCAATATCCTCCAGCCGTCTTGTGAGGCTCAGCCGGTCAATACTCGCCATCGGCAAATTTACGAAGGCCGTGATACGGTTGTTCAACAGTCGGTAGGTTTCGGCAAACGCTGCTGCAATCTCTGCATCTGACCCATCAAGTGCTGCCGGGTCAGGAACGCCCCAATGGGCGGTCATCGGTTGACCTGGCCATACCGGGCAGACCTCGCCTGCTGCATTGTCGCAAACCGTGAAAACGAAATCCAGCACCGGGGCACCGGGTTCAGCAAATTCTTCCCAACTTTTTGATCTGAACTGCCTGGTGTCATACTTCAGTGTCTCGAGCAGCCGCAACGCCTGCGGGTGCGGCTCGCCTCTGGGTTGCGAGCCGGCCGAGTATGAATTGAAGCGCCCTTTGCCAAGGCGGCCGAGAATTGCTTCTGCCAGAATTGAACGCGCGGAGTTGCCGGTGCAAAGGAACAACGCATTGAATGTTTTCTCGACCATAACTGAGCCTCCTGTGTCGGAATGTTTCTGCGTTACGTCCAGGATATGACAAACAGATGACAGCGGCCCCCTCGACACGGGTCATGAAAATACCTGACAGTGGCCGCCGGTGAGTTGACCGTGGCACCTACATCAGGTTTCTTGAGTCAACGGACCGGCATTTGATGCCATCAAGGACCGTAGAGACCGGCGCACAATAGGGGACGGATATGGAATTTGTTGAACGTATTGTGGCCTCGGCGCTGTCGCTGCTGGCGACCATGTTTGTGGTTGCTGTCGGATTGTTCGTCCTGGCGATAATTTTCATGTTTATTGCCGATGTCAGCCAGCACCGGGACGCGATTCGGCGCAACTATCCGGTGATCGGCCGCTTCAGGGGGTTGTTTTCAACGCTGGGTGAGTTTTTCCGGCAGTACTTTTTTGCCCAGGATCGCGAAGAGATGCCGTTCAACCGGGCGCAGCGCGAATGGGCCTATAAATCGTCCGAGGGTATCGACAATACCGTTGCTTTCGGTTCAACCCAGAATATTTCCGTTGTCGGCACGCCGCTGTTTGCCAACGAGATTTACGGTCTGCTGGACGAGGAAGTGTCGGACCCGCCGGCTCTCACCATCGGAGAGGGTGCGCGCCACCCCTATCACGCCAGATCGTTGATCAATATTTCCGGGATGAGCTATGGGGCGCTTTCGGCACCTGCCGTGAAAGCCCTGTCGAAAGGAGCCAAACTGGCTGGCTGCTGGCTCAACACGGGCGAAGGGGGATTGTCTGAACATCACCTGTCCGGCGGTTGCGACATCATTTTTCAGATAGGCACTGCGAAATACGGGGTGCGGGACGAATACGGTAATTTTTCGGAAGACAAGCTGAAGGAAATCACCGACCTGCCGCAGGTGAAGATGGTGGAGATCAAGCTCAGTCAGGGGGCGAAACCGGGCAAGGGCGGGCTGTTGCCGGCAGCCAAGGTAACCGAGGAGATTGCCCGGACCAGAGGTATTCCGGTTGGTGAAGCATCCATCTCGCCGAACCGGCATATCGAAATTGCCAGCAATGTCGAACTGCTTGATTTTGTCGCTCGTGTGCGTGACCTGTCCGGCCTGCCGACCGGCTTCAAAACCGCGATGGGGGACGTGGAGTGGCTTGAAGACCTGTGCAGCCTCATCACCATGCGCGGAACTGGTTCGGCCCCTGATTTCATCACCATTGATTCAGGCGACGGCGGTACGGGCGCAGCCCCCATGCCGCTGATTGACAATACCGCCCTGACCGTGCGCGAAGCGTTGCCGATGGTGGTGGACGTGCTGGAAAAGCATGACCTCAAAGATCGCATCCGAGTCATTTGCGCAGGCAAGCTGATCACACCTGCCGAGGTAGCCTGGGCCTATTGCGCCGGCGCGGATTTTGTCAATTCAGCGCGTGGCTTTCTGTTCGCGCTCGGGTGCATCCAGTCACTCAAGTGCAACAAGAATACCTGCCCAACCGGCATCACGACCCATCAACCGCATTTGCAGCACGGGCTTGACCCGGCAGACAAGGCGGTCCGGGTGAAAAACTACGTGGACAGAATTCACTATGGAACCGGCCTGATAGCGCATGCCTGCGGTGCACCGCATGCCAGGGCGCTGGAACGCCGGCACGTGCGGCTTGTCCAGGCAGATGGCAAATCCCGTCCGCTGAGCGAAATCTATCCACCGGCAGGAAAATCCAGTGCGGCCTGATACTGAACTGATCGCGAAGCGGAGGTGCAAGAATGCGTGGACTGAAGGGAAAGGTCGTCATCGTCACCGGCGGTGGCAGTGGTATTGGCCGGGCCGTGTGCCAACGGTTTGCGGATGAAGGAGCCCAGGTCGCAATATTCGATATCAATGCCGAAGGCGCTGCCGAGACGGTTGAGATGATATCGCAGGCTGGCGG
>Ga0316189_10003543_pt1 | contig 15119 bp, 19 predicted proteins | sample LowCovwburrow_MG_FD_204930 | JGI IMG/M metagenome (GOLD analysis project Ga0316189, IMG submission 204930) | Coastal sediment microbial communities from Maine, United States - Lowes Cove worm burrow | ecosystem: Environmental > Aquatic > Marine > Coastal > Sediment | place: USA: Maine... | reverse complement strand
CCGGCGTAACCCACACCACTCAATTCCACATCCAGGATCGGGGAAACCACTTCGGGGTCGAATCCATCCGTGTCACTTAACCATAATTTCAAACGGATAAGATCGTGCTCCACTGGCACCTCCCATTGGAGATCGTATTCCAGATCGGTCACATCACTTGTCTCCGCGGCCAGAGTAGAAGTTGGGAACAAGGGCGGTCCAGGAATCGGGTTGCTAAACTCGTGGGCAGTTGGCTCCCCATCCCCATCACTGAATATGGGAGTCACGGTAACTTCCATTTCCCTGTTCACATTCCCATCCGTAACGGCATCATTGATGTCGTATGTAAAAGTCCGGTCCGCATCCACAAGAAAGTTCGTGGTGGATATTAATACCGGATCGGAAGGAACGGTGTTGTCGTAAACCTTTACGTCATAGTTTAAGGCGTTAAGAACTTGGAGCCATTCAATGGTCCAAGTTATATCGACAAAGTCCTGAATTACATCCAGCCCCACCAGACTCCCAATGGTGGTCACGGTGCTTGCCCACGGACCCTGCCCGAACCCTACACCAGCAACGCGCACATAGAGAGTGCCGGGTCTAACTTGGAATTGGATACTGGTGCGGGCGGTTTCAGTTACATTGTCCCAGATAATTCCGTCTTCACTTTGCTGAACGATATAATAATTGGAACCAAAGGCAGCGCCCCATCCCACCAGGACCGAACCGATGGTCCCGTCTACTTGGGTCACGCTCACACGAGCCACCACGGGGAGTTCCGGAAAGACGGGAATGGTATCCTCCGATTCGATGGCGGGTGCGGACAGGCTATCAAAGGAATGAACCGTGGCATCTTCCTTGGCAACTGTCATCCGCATTATCTCCCTGCCCTGCGGTTCAATCTTTACGACTTTCGCATACTCGGTGATCTGCCCTTGGATACCGAACATGTAAAGCATCGGTTCATTTTCACCACCCGTAAGGAAATCAATATCCGTTAAGACCGTTCCCCTTATCTGTTGTGGGTCACTGGTCTCTACCACGTCATAAGGCCCAAGCACACCGCCCTTATTATCCCGCAATAAAATAACAAAGGAGTCCCCACTCTCACCAATGGTGAAATCAATGGGTTCGGATGTCCAAAGGATAAAGTCTCCATTGGATTCGAACTCTCCCCTTACAATAAATCCGGAAGCAGACCAACGGGGAACATCATGCGCAACGGCAACCAGATCCCCGAACGTTGGGATGTAACCCTCGAGCCCCGTTTCGAAAGAATAGTTTTGCCGCAGGTATCGCCTTTGTGCCAGCATGTAAAGGGCTTCATGGTAGGCAACATCCCGGTCTTGGATTCCCGGTATCCGGACATCTTGGGGATTGTCCGTTGTGCCGCCGGGGAGAGTGGCGAGAACCGTTTCTTGCAAGTAACCGGTGTTCGGGTCTGTGTATTCCAGTCGTATGCTATCCGTCTCCTCAAAGTCCCAAAGTTTAATGTCCCACGAAAAGGAACCTTCGATAATATTGTCCGGAGTGAACATGGCAACCGGAGTGGTGAGTTCCCCATCCCGAACCATTGTGATCTGTGAACCCGCAATCAACGGCACAGCCCGGCCGGCCCTTGCGATAGCCGCCGCTGCTTCCCATACGGTAATTGGATCACGGAAGTTCCAATCAAAATATTCCCCCCGTGATTCATACAGGGCATCCAAGGCATACAGGGCATCCCAATCGTAAAAGGTGTCGCTGGTTACTCGGCCACCATACGCAGCCCGGAACACGTCTACAAAAGCCCAGACAATGGAACGGGTCGCCAGTGCCACGGAAGTGAATCCATCACTCTGGTGCTGTATGAGCTTGCGCGTGGCAATGACATTAAATCTCTGTTGTGTCCGCTCGTTCAGGTTATTGGTTGCCCGAATTTTAACCGCAAGCAACGTAACATCCCCAAAGTCTTTCCCACCATCCACAAGGAAGGATCTTAACCCTTCCCATTGGACTTCATTGCCGTTCTTGTGGCTGGTGTTTCTTTCATTGGTGCGCCGCGCCCTTACCTGATACCGGACATTTGCCATCGTGCCGGAAAAGGTTTTCCGTTGTGGCGTGGTCGTCTTCATGGTGATGGTGAAAGGGGAATTCCCCAATGGTGCCCAGATACCGATTGGAGTTCCACTATCATCAATCTCCCGCGTCTCCACTTCGATGATGACCGTCTGCTGGTTTAGCCCACCAGAGTTCTTCGTGCGGTAAAGCCCTTTCGGGAATACCATATCCACTTGGATAGTGGAGGAGTCCGTGTTGGCAAGACTGGCAACAAATGGACCCACCCATCCATCATCCGTGTAATCGTCTTCGTTCGGTGCCAAGAGGTCTTGGCCACCTGCCTCCGAACTGGTGAAGACACTGGTGGGAAAGAGTGTGGGGATAACGCCCGGCGCATAATATTCATATTCCACTTCCTCGTAATCATCAATGGAGGAATCCCCGATCTGGGTTGCGTTGATTTCATACTCCCCCTGTCCAATACAAAAAAGGGCGTATTGGAATTGATCGTTGTCGATGTATTGGAAGTAAGGACGGGAGGCGAAGGAAGGATATATCCGGTTCCTGCCATAGCAACATTCAATCGGCTCACCCGTTCGAATGGCATTGGCTTGTCCCTTGGTGGAAAACACGGGGTCGCTAGCAGGTTGTTCCCCCGGTGTTTCAGGAACGCCAGTTCCAAAGGCTAGTTGGACGGCAATGGAAGCCACCGCCAGAACAATGGCAACGATGATAAGACTAATGCCTTCCGGTATGCCAATGAAGTTAACCACATCCTTTTCTTGGATGACGTAGTTCCAGCCCGCACGCTTTATGCCCTGCCCGTTCACGACACAGATTGTCGCGGTCTCAAACTCCACGAATCCAGGATGTTGTTCCCGCAACCACTCGTTAATGGTAATGCCGCCGGGATGTTCGTATTTTTGAACATCGGTTAACGGTTCAAAGGGATTTAAGGTTTCAATGATGTGGGCCATAAGCGGTGCCTGTAAAATGTAATTCTTCTTATACCTTTAAGCCGGATTCTGGACATCGTATCAATACAGACATTGTGCCTGTCCCAACAATGAAGAACCACTCCTCCACGTTCCGCCAAGTAAATTCCGGCATGGTGGTAGGCGTGTCGTTGCGACATTGCAATCGCACACCCATCAAAAGGCTTTTCCAACTTAATCCAGTCTTCCTGAATAATCTCATCCATCTGCCGGTGAACAGCAAGCGCGGAATTGGAATCCCGAATTGGGATGTCCGGAATATCTATACCGTAATGAGTGTGATAAACCTCTCGCAACAGACCCCAACAATCATAAGCATCTGGTCCACGAGCTCCAGGTTCATGTGGCTTGCCAATATATTGAGCTGCCCAGTGCATCATCCAAGGGAGGGGAATCGTATTCGTTGGTAGAGTTCGGAAGGAAATTTCTTGTTCACAAGATCCATAAACGTGCATTTACCGGTGACCTGAAAAGCGGTGATCTGGACATCCTTTAAATACAGCACCAACGGCGGGTTCATGGCAGGTGCGGAAAGATCGTTGCTTAGATAAGGACGGTAAGTCACGGTGACGGCAGTGGTGTCGGCCATGGCCGCAGTAACAAAGTCACTCGCCGCTCGGTTCACGTTGTCGATGGCAATGTTCAAACTCTTAAACCCATCCTCATCACTTGGTGGAAGTGTGAACTGAAATCCACTGGCAACAAAGGTGTGTTCCACACCATCTTCATCAAAGGCATCAACACTCACTTTACTCTGTGCAATATACACAGAAGGTTGAACGCCCGCTTGGGCGATCTGTAATGTGTGGATGATAGCCTTGTCCGAGGGCGCAATGGCGTATGCTTCCTTGATGGCATCTGTAAGTGAATTATTCATTCGTAAATAGCAAAGACCATTTCGGAGATGTGCATGTTCACTGCCGCAGTGTTCCACGCACAGCAGATGGCGTTTAGACTCCCGTCTGCTCCCTCATTGATGGCATTGGTTGAGACGTTAGAAGTAAGACCCGCAGCAATGCAAGCGGTAGGGAAATCGTCTTCCTCCATGGTTTGGATAAGGGTCGATTCAACTTGATCGGTGATGGCAGGGTTCGTGGACCAACGGATATCCCAGTTCGTTACCTGCCTTTCAATCTCAACCATGTAAATGCGGCGAGCCACGGTAGGTTCCGCGACCATTAGAGTCGTTGAAGATCCGCCGATTGCCGTTTCGGTTCCTAATACATTCTTCCCGGCTTGTTGAAAAGTTCCGTTCACATAATAATCCGGAGATGAAGCAGTAAGACTCCAAGACGTGTCTTGGGACATTGTTCCAACGTAATGCTTACAGTTCGCACCACTGAGAGGTCCGTTTGCGAATCCGGAAGACGGGTCACTACACATACCGAGGTAGAAGCGTGGAGTGCCGGAAATCGCACTGCCGGTGCTTCCCATTGCTGCCCGGCAACCGACACGGATCTTATTCCAAGTTGAGCCCGCGGTAAGGGTTGCCGCCCACTGGGCATTCGCTAAGACAAGTCTCTTCTCCGTGGAAGGGCTGACGATTGATTCAATTGTAACACTCATAATTTAAGCTAAATAATACGCATCGATTCCAGTTGTGCTCACACCAAGCGGCCCTTCCGTATGGGTTCCTGCCGTGTAATCTTCAAACGGGTCTCCTAGCATAACACTAAACTCCGGATTTCCGTAATACATGGTATTGAGACCGGAGTTGGACGAGGGCGAACCCAACACCAAGTTGCCATCCGAGAAAATCTCAAAGGGTTCCCCTTGCATGGCAAAAGGACTTCGGCCCTGATAGATTGCAGAAAGACCGGTGCCCTTTACTTCAAAGGCTGTGCTTGTATAATCCCCGACATCGTAACAATCAAACGTTGTGCCACCACCAGACCCGCTAGAAACACTCGGCCAGATAACAACGGCACACAGATCAATTGTAACTTCTGGGATGGCTACACCTAACTCTTCTTCAACAATAGCCGTTGCGGTGACGTTGTAAACGTTATCCGAATACGTGAATTGATAGGTGGCTTCGAAGAAGGCGTAATCGGTGGTGATGGTAAGGGAGGAATCTTCTACGTCCAGAAGAACAATGGTGAACGGGTTTTGCCCGTTACATAAATCATCTTCAAAGAAGGCTTTAAACTCTTCAAATTCATCCGCAGTAAAAGCCCACTCCAGATCCAGGAACTCTCGGTAGTCTTCGAAATACCTACGGACGCGAATCCGTTGGCTTTCCATTACATGGATCTCGCTCCGAGGTTGAAGAGTTCTCGGTGGCCCAACCAATGGCAAGGGAAGTGTGACCGGCCAATCAACTGATGAGCTAGTTGGCATGAGTGTTTTGTTTGATGTCGCTTAATGTTTCGGAAACCTTGGTTAAGAGAACCGTGTTCTGGGAATGGATTTGATTGGATTCTTTCATCATCTCTGCCCACACCTTCCGCTCTGTTAAACTGGTTATGTTCAAATCCCTAAGCAACGCTTCTGTCTCGGCCCGTGCCGTTGCCATTTCGCTCACGTGCGTGTCGGTTAACTTGGTCATCGATGCCACAAGTTTTTCCCGTTCACTTGTAAGTGTGGTGATGAAGGCTTCTGTTTCCTTTTGCCGTCCTTCGATAGCCATCGGCACGAGTTTGGTGGTGACGTAAATAGCACACACACCCAACACACCGATCGCCCCGTATTGTAGAACGGGAGTATCCCCCATCATCTCCTGTGCCAGCATGGCAATTCCTGAACCAAGACCACCAGCAGCACAAAAGATTTTAAGAGTTTGGGCGTATTCACTGAGCATAGATATTTTCCATTCTTAATCGACCAGAATTGCATCCGTTGTTTCCATGCGGTTTTTAACGGTGAAAAACTGATAGGGTTTATCCGTATCCACGATCAACTTGATTGATTGGTTAGTAGTCCATTCCCCGGGAACATCCGAAAAGAAAACGTCGATGATATAAACTGGCACCTTAACGATCCTTGGATTGGCTGGTGGGTTGGGAAGTTGTTCGACTCTTCGAGAAACCTCCTCGTCGAAATCACTTTCTACCCCATCCGCCCGAATGGCTTTGACTGAAAAGAAATAGGTAACGCCCACATCCAGACCAACGATCTTTGCCGAGGTATTGGTTCCGGTGTTGAGCTTCGAGGTGTAATTGGCCCCGGTGTTGATGGTATTGGTAACGGTTGTTCCATCCTCCAAAGCGAATTCCATTTCCACGATGGAGGAGTTTGTTCCCCAGTGCAAAACGTAGGCGAGCACATCCGGCTCCACATTCTGGTCCCACGCAATGAACACAGAACCCACTTGTCTGTCCACCAGTGGGGGCAAGGGGGCCGTTTGGGCGTGGCAGGTAATACATCCAAGGACAAGGCCAATTATCAGGCCAAGTGTGAGCTTTAAAAACGTTCTGGTGCTTATGGTCATATGTAGAAGAGTAATTCAGTTCAGGTTAAAAGTCCAGTTTAAGGGAGCGAGGTGTAAATAGGCTTGCCGACATTGTTGTAGATATCATCACAAGTGGTTTTGCCAAGTGCGGATTTCCACAAGCCAATCTGCCCCACACTCCCATTGAGTTTCAGGAAACTTTGAGTCCGGAAAAGTCGATTGAATGTCATTGTTCCAGGAGTTCCATCCGCACTGGCCAAGGTGAGTTCCTCTTCGTTGTTTTGGTAGCGGACACCCGCCCCATCAAATTCAAACACCGACATATGAACGGCGGTATGGTCTGCGGAACTTGCATTTGAAATTCTCTCGGCGGTGCCACCATACATGGAATAATTATTCCCACCCGAACGATCCCGTCTCACTTGGACGTTATTGGTGAGGTGCCCCATAAAAGCACTGTCACTTGTAACCGTCCAGAACACGAGAAGCGTATATGCCGAACCCATTGCAATCGTTGGAATGACCAAAGCATCATTGAGAGTTGGACCCATGGTTACGCCATGAGTCCCATCAAAACCGGTCGCACTGTAACTCGTTCCACCACCACCATCGTCTCCTGTAACGTCATTGCCGTTGCCCGTGTCGTCTGCCCAAGCCACCGTTGGATCACCACCACCAGCAAGGGATGCGGCGGTCCATACGGCTTCCGGTGTGCCGTAGTCTGTCAAGTTGCTACCACCAGCTCCACCAGCGGCTGCTCCGGCTGCTCCTAGAATGGCAGGATTAATTCCATACATATCAGCTCTCCTCCAAATATACGGCCCGGATATCGGCATCATCCACTCCGTAACAAGTAAGACTCAAAAGGGCTTCGGATGGGAACGTCATTGCCGTTGGCCGGCCACCGGAATTCATAAAGACCCACCCTGCCGGAAAAGTTAACACCACGCCGGAGGTATCATCCCCAACGATCCGGAGCTGAAGGGATTTCCCAGGAGCCCGGTTCAACGTGGTAAAAAGCGCAGCGCCCGTGAGGGTGATGGTTTTGTGGAACGCCGTATCGAAATCCAATACGTTGACTCCACTTTCCTCCACCAATGTTTCAAGGGATGCTGTTAACTGATGGGGACCAACGGAATGAGGATTGTTTGTGTCCGCAATGTGCGAATCCGCATTATCTAGTGTGGTGTCTATCTCTGCGCCGGTTCGATCGGATGTGTATGACATGGCTTTTCCTATTGGACAATGAATGATGTGGTTACTGCCGATTCATCTGTTTGAACAAAAAACTGTTCTTCCGGCGCACCGCTGGCAACGGGCAAGACCCAAAAGAAATGTAACTGGCTCACGGCTTTATCGTTGACCGTTGTGGGGATGGAAATATGTAGAGTCGTGCCAACTTCTCGAAAATGACCGTCCACGTTGGACACATTCAAATCACCTAGGAACTGGCACACCCATACATCCAGGTCCGTGGTCTTTGGATACCGGAGTTCCATCGCAAACTTGGCAGTGCCATTCCCCAGCCCCTCCCAGAACGTTTTAAACAATCCCCATTCTGTATGAGTAAGCCTCCAGGAGACTTCCAGGACGGTATAGGTAGAATACCAACGGAACCGCCGCCGACTCCGCCCCATGCTATTAGGGGAGACGATAGTGGAAACACCAGCCGCTCCCGAATAGTTCACAAAGGGAAGGGGCAGCGTGGATGGAAATGTATTGGTGATGTCTACGGGCAGGCTCATTTATCCCCATTTCTTTTTAACCCAAAACTAGATTTCATTGCTTTGGGAACGGCACCACGCCCTTCCTGAATGTCGGAGGCAATGGAGTTCTTGGCTTGTTGAATAATAACCTCAACCTCTCGCCCGTTCGGGCCATTGGTTTCTCTTACCTCGGCCTTGGCATTGGTGAAGTTGTTTACGGTAACCGTAACCTCACCGCCCAATTTATGATTCGGGGTGATGTTACCGGAGGCTCCCGGGCTAAATAGCTCCGGTCCTTTCTCACCCACCAGGAACGTCTTGCCTGCCGCAACCGGTCCACCCGTGGCTTTGCCACCACCGAACTCGAGTTGGACGGCTTGGATGGAAGAGATGATGGATGTGGTAGCAGCCACCACACTGGCCATCGCAGGGATGTTTGCCGGGAATGGTAATGCCGCAGCCCCGGCAATACCTTGGGCGATCTTAACCGTGGCATCCGCAATGGCGAACGCTTTACTTAACGCAAAGAGTCCTTTATAGATTCCGGATTGTTCCCCAGCAAAGTTGCCGGCGATTTCGGTAAGGTCTCCAAACATACCTTCTGCGGAGGTAAGGATGATCTGTGCTTGGGCAATTTGGAGTTGCCGAACCTGTTCATTATATCCTGCCTGTAATTCCAGAAGTCTTTGTTGGGTCTCTTCCTTCAACTCTATTTCCCGGTCCGCAACGTCTGCAAGTTTAGCCAAGTTCTCTTCGGCAAGTTCCTGCTGAAGAATGAACTGTTCCAGTTGTGCGGATGCGGGGTCTTGTCCAAGTGGTGTGCCACCCAATGTTCCCCCGCCCGTTGTCCCCTCTTCCCCAAACGCTTGAACGAACATCTTATCGACGGTGCCCGTTGCCTCCGACTTGGAGATGCGGTCAAAGTCACTCACCACTTTATCGGTGGTGATCTTTACATCCTCAACAATGGCCTTGTTCTCCTTCTTCACCCGATTGGTGACTTCGGCATATCCCTTTTGTAATTTATCGCTAAAGGAATCTGCGGATAGGGCGGCAAGTTCATTCTTAGATTCCTCGGTCAACTGGTGTAATGCCTCTCTGGCATCATCGGTGCCAAGGATATCCAAGCCCGGTAAAGCAATATCGACTTTCGGTAGCCGGTTGAGTTGGCGGATAACGGCCCGCACTGCTCCGGTGACGGTGTTAACCACACCCGACATCGCATCCAGTATGACCTCCCCCATGGCGAAGAACGTAACCTCTACGCCCTTACCAATTAATTTCAATCCCCACAAGGCATCCCCAATCGTTCCCACCACGGCAATGAGGGCAGGGGCAATAAACGTGGACCAGTGGTTGAAGGCTTCCCCCGTTTCGTCCACACCACCAATCGTCTGCTGTAACATGGTATTGAGAACACTGAGAACCGGAACCAGTTGTTCGCCAATGGTGAGCAGGACATCCTTAATTCGATTCCAAGTAATGGTTAACTGATCGAAGAAACTCTGCATCTGTTTATCCGCAACCTCTTGTGTGGTTCCGCCAGCACTGCGCAACGCGGATTCATACTCACGGATCGCTCCTGAAGTTCCAAGCAAGGGAAGGATAACACCTTGGACACGGGCTTTGAATCCCAACGTCTCCAACGCAACCACTCGTTCCTCATCGCCCAAGGAGGTAAGGGCTCTTTCCAACATGCCAACGATGTCGGCCATGTTCCGGATGTTACCTTCTGCGTCGAATACGGAAATCCCCATCTCCCGATATGCCTCCGCATTGTTTACGGCAGCACTGGTCATCAACCGGAGGACACGGGAGAAACTTGTTCCCGCCATCTCACCCTTCACACCCTGATCGGCGAACGCGGCCAATACCGCAACACCCTCTTCAACATCCATGTTGAATGATTTCATCGCAGCACCGGCTTCCCGTGTTAAGGAACTGGAGAACTGTTCAACGGTGGCATTGGCAAGTGTGTTGGCCTTAACAAGGACATCGGATATCCTTGTCATGTTGATCATGTTTTGGGTTGTGTCTTTAACGGTAAGACCTAAAGCGGACTGCGCATCCGTGAGCAAGTCCGTGGCCAAGGCCATATCAAACTGCCCCGCAATGGCGAATTGATTCACCGTGTTCAAGGCAGCGATACTTTGTTCTGCGTCCAACCCGGCAGAGGCTAAGAAGAAATAGGACTCCGCCAATTTTTCGGCAGAGGTGGTGGACTGAGTGGCTAATGTCCGTGCCGTCTTTTCCATTTCAGCGCGGAGATTTGCGGACACATCTCCCATGATGGCGGTGGACTTGGTCATGGCTTTTTCGAATTGTCCAAACTGAACAACTCCAGCCGCACCAACGGCACCCATCGCCGCGACCACACCCAAAGACATCTTAGCGGCAGAGGCAAGGATACGCGTTCCGCCAGTAGCAACGGCTGCTTCCGCGGACTTCATTCCCCTTACCACACCTGCGGAGTTCGCGGTGATGTTGAAAAACATCGTTCCGAGATTTCCGCCCATTCCAGATCCACCTAAAGCCATTTAATTTTTCTCCGGTTTAATGTTAAAAAATCCAAGCCACGCGGATTTAGAATCCTTGCCAGAGGGCGCGTTCGCGTCTTTATACTGGAGCAAGAAATCGTTTGTCTTCACTTTTTTGGCATTCTTAACAAAGCTGCGCCGAACTTCCGCCGCAATTTGGGCTAGGTAGTAATCCGATTTAGAATGATGTTTCTCATCCCAATCCAGGAACTCTAGCCAATTTAAAAACTCACGGTGAGTAATTCTTTCCGCAAGTTCTTCCACCGGAATGCCGAGGTGAGAGGCTACACGAAACCACGCGAGCCTCTCACCCGTCATTCGTTTTTTTCCAACGCTTCTGCGTGTTCCTGCCCGAGCTTGTTCATGTCTTGGGCATCTTTAAAGATACCTCCGACAACGGCAGCGGGCCAGCCTTGGACTTCTGCCGGAGTCACGGGAACCTCACCACGGAATAAGCAACTGGAAATGAGGTCTGCTTGAAGACCGTCGAACTTGGCCACACCTTGGGATTTTCCATCCGGACTAATCTTAATCCGTCTGGCTAACCGATCCAGGTATTGGTCTCGTTTCGATGCGGTCATTTCTCGCAGGCTCAACACCTCCGATTGCCCGGCTTCTTCTTTTTCAATGGTGATCTCGACTTCGTTTTTCTTAAGGCTGTAGGTTTTCATATCAGTTTTTTATTGAGTGCTTAGTTTGTTTACGCGGACGCGGATTCAAAGGCGTAGACCGGGGCAACCTCGTCACCAGCATCGTTTCTCAACGAGGGCTGGACGGTAAGGGTTGCGGTAGGCTGCTCACCTTCCACATTGGCTCCCGGTGTGAATTCTTCGATCCATCCCCAGAAGGAAACGGTGGAAGCATCCGGAAACGTAACCACGATCGGTTGATTGACGCCTACCTGCCCGTATAAGACCTCGATGGCATCCGTGGCATAGGCAACGGTCGCAGAAATCTGCGGCATCGTCTTGAGGGCTTTGGGGGCCATTGTGCGCCATGCCGTGTTGCGCATGGTGGTCGTATCAATTGGACCATTGGCGGTCATGCCCGGAGGATTTACTTCCTTTTCGAACAGTTTCACCGTGGGGATATTTTCGAACGTGATAAACGTTGCGAACCCATCATCTAATCGTAATTCATTTGCTGCCATATCTAACCTTTCATTTACGTTGTTTTAACTTATTACAGACTCGCCAAACGGTAAGTCATCTTCGCATTGATTGTGAAGTAATGACGCCGCTGTCCATCTTTAGCATCCACGCCCACGGATAAAACAGTTCCAATCCTACTCACATTGACAATAATGTAGGAGGTATCCGATTCCACCGCAACAGAAACATTGTTTTGAATATCCAGCGCAAGTGCGATGTCCATCGCCTTGTTCCATCCGTCTCGGTAGACAGGGCTGCGGATAACTATCTGCAAGCCATCGTGCTCAATCTTTGTTCCGGACATTAATCTCCCATCATCCACACCCTTCTCATCGTAGAAGGCTGCGGCCTCTGCGGGGAAGTCTGGGAGGAACCCTACGTAGCCCGGCCACGTAACCGGCGAACCGGCAATGTCGGTGTGGCCCAAGTCCCCACAAAGTTCTCGAATAATATCGGCGGGTGATGTCATGATTCTATTAAAGCTCCAGAGTATTCAAAGTAAACGTGACCGGTCTGTGCGGTGACGGATCCGCTTACCCAGATATCTGTATAAGACGGCACGAGAAAAGGGGCGTCAAATTTCCCAGCAACGGAAGCCTCGATCCCTTCCATTTCTAACAGAACACGGACTGGACCTGTATGTGGAGGACCGGCCACGATGTTGGCATTTTCAGCATATCGAAAATGAACAGTGGCGACCTTACCCGAAACGATCTGCATGTTCCAATTTCTAATAACGAGCTGTTGATTGCGACCCGTGGTCCAATGGGAAGAAGCACATTGTGAATGGCCAACGGGCATCGCAATAATTTCTTCCGCAGGGCTCTCCGTTTCTTGGACGGTGACGATGCCTTTATTCCCTCCACGGTAAGTTCCAACGGTAAGGCCATAAGAACACAAAACCCTTATCCAGTTGATTCCCGTGGTGGCAACTGGTGTTATCCCGTTCAAAGTAACATCGGCTTCTTGCCAATCCCAATTCTCATCCAATCCCAGTATCCTCACCGTCTGCAATCCCAAACCACCCACACCGTCTTGCGCATCCGTGCTTACCACTTCCACCTCTTGTGCCACTAGAGGCATCCAAGGAATTGCCTTGCCTGAGATATTGGTAATGACTTCTTCTACGGTCCCCACGGTAGCATTGATTCCAAATCGTCTCCAAGGTTCATGTCCTTGCACCATCCCCCTTGCGACCATTTCACCTTCATCAAAAATCCCCATAAGTTCTTTGACGGCGGTGGTATTGCCGATTGCTGGATGTGTAATTTCTCTCGCCATAATAAAACCTTTCTATTTTCCTTTGGGGATACGCCTCATCAGTTTAATAAATAATGCCCGCAGTGCGGGTTCGGTTTCGTTCGCAACACCTTGCAAGAACTTGGCCCTTCCTCGACCTTGAGGATCCCAATACTTGCCCTTGGATGGTGCCCGGCGATCCAGCCCCTTCCCTTTCATCTCGGTTAACTCGTGAACGAACAAAGCGTATCGTGCGGTATAGCCCACGGTCACAGTGGTCTTAACACCTCCAGACGTGGCCCGTGTAAAAGCGGATGCCTTTAAGTTACCAAGGTCTACGGGAACGGCTTTCTGGCTGGAGGCTTGGAGCGTTAACCCTACCGCCTTCAACGCCAGAGGAATCCGGATAGCAATCTGGGCCTCATTCAGCTTCAAATTCTTGAGGATGCCAGTTACTCCCGCACTCTTAAAAGTTTGTCGAACGAACCGTGCCATTATAAATACGCCGTGTAGAGTGTTTCGGTGTTCTTAATATTCGGGGTCTTGTCGAACCGTTTGATTTCGTAAGCCGTTGTCTCGGTGGTGGGGTCGCTGGCGGTATCGCTTTCCAAATCCCCTTCCATTAACATATCCCCAACGACAAGAACCCGATCCGGATAAACCGTAGAATCGCTCATCACGGTTTGCCCTTTGTTGTCCCTGAATTCAACTCCTTTGGTGTCCCAACGGCATTTGATTTCCACTGGCTCATCATACGTGTATTTGCCAAAGCGATCCACCGAGGCACTCCTCGCCCACCAGACCGCGGTTTGCTTCCGCATCTTTTTGATGATACTCATAAGGCGTGTTCCAGAATCCGCGGGCAGTGTTTTGATGTTGGGGCGGAAGGTGTAACGTAGTCCACAAATTCGGCCATGCCACACTTCCGGAAAAATGGTAGACGGGATTCCCCGTCAATAACGTGAACCACTTCCACATTGTGAAGGGCCAGTTGTTCATGGATGGCTTGGAAGCCTTTAATGAACCGGGCAAAGATTGGTTCACGTGTAGGACCGGGCCGTAGATCATGCCAGTGGGATTTATTATTGATGAGTTGTAAATCCATCCCCAGAAGGAAAACCCGTTTGGCCCCGTAATTGATGGCAAGGTTTAGAGCAGACCCGCCAGTAGAATAATTCCATCCCAGACTCTCGCCGGCATGTATCCCCAATCGTTCCCGTTTCATCTGGCGGAGGAACTTGATATTCAACCGCATTAAGGAAGGGGTGACGGTATAGATGGGATTCTTAAATTTCTCCAAGTCCCATTTCGTTTTCTGGAACCAGCTTGCATCTCCAAAAATGCAGACCTTGATAACGTCTTCCCCAAGACGAAAGGCATCATTACATCCAATGGTGTTGCGACCCTTGAGCAAAGAGAAATCGAAATCCCTTAGACTGGCGCCACCTCCTATGATGTAAGCGTCTTGGCCTTCCCATTCTTTCGTAACTGTCCATACCATATCAAACTCCGTCCGACAACCAGACCACCCCGCCAGCCACCTTTCCTTTGGAAGCCGATGTTAGAAGCCCGGTGTTGTCGAGTGAAATTGCCATCTGCCCGTAATGGGAAGAGTTGAATCCCAAGTCCACTTTGCTCTGGAACGTTTGGGACACGGGGCCGGCCCTTTCGGATACCGGTCTCGGATCTCGTAAAGTATAAAAATGAGCTGATAGATATCGCTCTATCAGCTCAAGTCGTGTTGCGTTTGGGCTTCCGTCCAACGCAGCTATGTCGTCAACTAAGGCACTTGCCCCTTCAATAAAAGGATCTAGGGCAATGGAGGAATCTACTTCGATAATTCCTTGGACCGCCGCCTCAGTTGTTCGTATAGCCATCAGTCATCCCAATCGTCTGCCTTCGCCGTCTTGGCCTTTTTCTTCTTGGCCTTGGTAGGGGGAAGGGTTTCAGTTTCAGTTTCGGTCTCGTCATCATCCCCCAGATCCAGTTCTTCTTGTGGGGCAGGTTTGGCCTTCTTAGCCTTTTCCTTTACCGGTCCCTCTAAACGGAACTTCCCGGGATACATTTTGACGAGGTCTTGA
>Ga0316189_10003542_pt1 | contig 15125 bp, 10 predicted proteins | sample LowCovwburrow_MG_FD_204930 | JGI IMG/M metagenome (GOLD analysis project Ga0316189, IMG submission 204930) | Coastal sediment microbial communities from Maine, United States - Lowes Cove worm burrow | ecosystem: Environmental > Aquatic > Marine > Coastal > Sediment | place: USA: Maine... | reverse complement strand
AATGGAACTGTCTCAAATCAGATATTTTCTCGCTGTTGCTGAAACTCTCAACTTTTCAGCCGCTGCAAAAACCTGTGCGGTTTCACAACCGGCTCTATCGAAAGCAATCGGCAAACTCGAGGATTCTCTTGGGGCCAGATTATTTGACAGAAACACCCAGCAGGTTCAGCTAACTGCTTTTGGCTCTACCATGCGCATCCATTTCGAGCGCATCGAAGAAAATCGCCGAAAGGCGCTTGACGCGGCCAAGGCGGCTTCTGTCTCAGGCATGGAAAAGCTGGATATTGGTGTCATGTGCACAATCGGGCCACACCGTTTCAGCACGTTCTTAAAGTCCTTTTGCGCCAACCATCCTCATATTGAAATCATCCTTCACGATGTTACCGCCGGCGTAATCCCCGAACTGTTGCTCAGTGGCAGCCTTGATTGCGTTTTTTGTGCTCGCGCTAACCAACACGACCAGCGGTTTCAGGTCGTTTCTCTTTTTGAAGAAAACATGGTTGTTGCCTTTTCTGACAACCACCATTTCAATCATAAGGGCAACGTATCATTAAGCGAGGTTGCCTTAAATTCTTATCTGGACCGCCTGCATTGCGAATTTCGTGACGACTTTCTGACCTTAACCAAGGCCAGCGGCATAACGCTTGATGTAAAATTTCGCAGCCAGCGCGAAGACTGGATTTTAGCTTTGGTCGAAAGCGGGGCCGGTGTCAGTGTCATGCCACAAAGCTCAGCTCTTTCAAACCGTGTCGCCTATCGCAATATCAGTGACCTTGCCAATATACGCAAACTAGAGCTCGTAATGACTGAAAGCGCCACCGTTTCCCCCGCACTAAAAGTTTTCCGTGATGCCGCACAGGACTTTGACTGGATCCCTTGACACCCACAACCCTGTCCTAATGCCAACACCTGCTCTGACATGGCCGGATTTACATTTGTCGCAAGCTGAACTAAACTGATCCCTAGCGGGCGGAGTGTGGCTTCGTAAGAAACGACATAACAATGCGACAGACTGTAATGAACCAACAACGAGGGACAGCACTCGTAGGGCGTATATTTGCGACCCTGATGGGCTTGCTTCTTTTCGTGCCCTCCCTCTTGGCTGATGAAGCCAAGATTGAGCGACCACCGCGTCCTTCCAAATTACAAATTGGTGTCGAAAAGTCCACTGATCCCCGTCTTGGAGCGTATCGTCTTTTTCAGGACAAGGGCATGAAAACACTCGATAAAGCCCTGCATGATATTTGTCCGTGCCTGTTCATCCGGGTTGTTCGTCACAAGGATGCTAAAAACAAGAAAAGCCAGAGCACCAAAGGTGAAATTATTGTTCGCCAGCCAGGCGACATTGATGATTTGCCAGAAGATTTGCAAAAAAGCGATTTCGAGCCCAAAAGCGATAAAGATAAAAAGAAGAAAAAGGATGAGCTTTGTGACTGTTACAAAAATCATCGTGCCGGCTGCAATCTGATCTGGAAGCTTGCAACCAATGACAAACAAACAACCATCTGGAGATCAAAAACTCAAGATGGTGACGCCTCAAGTCAGGGTAATAAACATCAGCGCGGCAACGTTGGCTGGAACCCGGATCGCAAAAAGGGTGGCGGAACTGAATCCCTCGACAAAAAAGGCAAACCGAGAAAAGGCCAAAAAGGCACGAATAAACGCCCGCCTAGCGTTGGACTGGCCCATGAGTTGGCCCATGCCCTGCACACACATGAAGATCACCGCGGTAAAAGCCGGATTGAAGAAGAATTTAAGGCCACCCGCGCTGAAAACCAGATACGTCGCGAAATGCTGGCTGCCGAGAAACTCAAAAAACGGCCAAACAAAAGCCGAATAGCCCGCCTGAGCAACCGCATTGAATATACCCTTGATGGCACATCCCATCCTGTACCTGACTATAAGGGCAAGGATATCGACACTTCGGACTTGCTTAAATGCGATAAAAAAGACAAAAAAATTGGCTTCTTGCCATGGCCGCTGACACCGAAAACAGATGAGGCCTATGCCTATCGCATAGCTGTTCAAACGCCCCAAAGGTGTGTTGCAACCACTTACTATTTCAATGAAACGACATACCAGCCTTCTCAAACAAATGAAGGTACAGCTATTGCCCGAAAGAAACAGCCCGACGAAATGATGAGCAGTGCCCCGGGTGAACCGGTCACAGATGAAGGTCCGGGTGAATACGTGCCCGAATGCGGCAGACAGCCCATACCGATTTCTGTTTCAATACCACCACCTGCACCGCAAAGAGACACGCCAAAAACCAAAACCCCGCAACCGACACAGGAAACACCAGACGAAAACGGCAAAGACGAAGATCAACCGGACCTCGGTTTGGTAAAAGCAGGATCAAGTGTTGTGGATCTTGTTTTGCGCGGTGAACAGACAGGTGATCCTGTCAATGGCGTGGTGATTAAACTTCAATCCCCGCCTCCAACCTTGCCGTTAACAGAAGAAGCAGACCCGAGCCTCGTTAATATTCGTCATTATCAGGCTGAAGTCGCGGCAACCACAACTGACGAACAAGGGGCTGTCACATTGGGTGAATGGGAGGACGACCCCACCCCATCTGCCAATACCGAAACGGACAAATCTCCATCACGCCCCAAAGCGCCACCTGTCACGGTGAAAATCCGCCAAAAAGCAGATGGCCGAGCTATCGTTGCCCTAAAGCCCGGCAATTCAACCCTTCTGTCCCCAAATGGTCGCCTTAAACTTTTGCGAAAAGTTGCGGGCAGTTCGGCAAAACTATGTGTTTCAAACAGTTTCAAAATTGGTCCAACACCGGTTTTCATCGTCAATATGCCTCTGGCTGATGCCAGCAAAGTCAAGCAGCGCATTGCCCGCAATGAAGGCGTTGATTTTGTTGAAGATGACCCGTGCCGCAATAAGGAAGGCAACGATGATCCTCATTTCAAAGGAAGCGGTTTGTGGGGACAATTATTTGCCAACCAATGGGCCATTCGCAAGGTCGGTTACAGAAATGACAAAACATCCGCCTGGTCTCATCTCAACAACAATTCAACCCCTGTGAAAGTGGCAATCGTTGATACGGGCCTTGACTGGTATCACCCCGACCTTGCCCACTCATCAATCTGGAAAAACAAAGGCGAGATTCCAGCCAACGATATCGATGATGACGGTAACGGATATGTTGATGATGTCATTGGCTGGAACTTCATTGATCACGATCACAAGCCTTGGGACTATGACGGCCATGGAACGTTCGTTACCGGCGTCATTGCTGCCGGGCGCAACAACGGCATTGGCATATCAGGCATCAACCCTTCTGCGCAGATTATGGTTCTTAAAGCTCTTGACTCATTTGGCAACGGCCGCGCCTCCACCATCGCCCAGGCAATAGGTTATGCAGCTGATAATAAGGCAAAGATCATCAATTTAAGTCTGGGTGGACCCGGCTTGACAAAAGTTGAAAAACTGGCCGTCGAGCACGCACGCAACAGCGGAGCAATTATGGTGGTTGCCGCAGGAAACTCGGCCAAGTCTGTTGCCGGGTTTTCACCGGCCGGGCTTGATAATGTTATTACCGTTGCAGCGACTGATCGCAAAAACCACCGCGCCGGGTTTTCCAATTGGGGTCCACAAATAGATATTGCCGCACCAGGTGTTGATGTCTTGTCATTAAGGGCAAGAAATACCGATTTGCTTTCCTATATCCGCAATGTCGATTATGACACCGGCACAGGGATTGTCGGCAACGACAGAGCATATTTTCGTGCCAGCGGCACATCATTTGCCACCCCTATTGTCTCGGGCACCTTGTCATTATTACTTGCCGAAAACCCTTCATTGACGCCAGAACAGCTCACCCGCATGATTTTGAATTCTGCTATCGATATTGAAACACCGGGCATAGACAATTACACCGGCTATGGCGTTCTTGATGCCTCTGCCGCGCTGGAAGCAGACCCGGCTTATTTTATCGATAGTCGTATCTCTGGCATAAAAGTTATCAAACGATCAGGAAAATTATCGCTTCAGGTCATTGGCACCACCAAGGCAGATAAGTTTTCACACGCAACGATCATGCTTGGTAAGGGTAAAAAACCCAAAAAATGGTTCCGCTTAAAACGTAAGATATCAGCTTCCATAACAAACAGCACATTAATGAATTTACCGGCAACCCTTTTTAAGGGAGCAAAGCAATGGACCGTCCGTTTGATCACAGTTCATAAGGATGGAACAAAACGAGAAGCCAGATTTGCACTGAAACTGGGCTAGGAATTTTGCCCCCGGCATTTCAAAAGCATTGGAGATGATGATGAAACAAAACCGTATTTCCCTTTTCGCCTTGACGCTTTTGTGCGCTGCGCTGTTTCCTTTTGGCTTGGCAAATGCTGTGATCGTCAACATCGATCTCACATCAGAAGGTGAGCCGCTGCCCAATGCTTCCGTGACTCTGGAAACACCTGAAGGTGAGCCCATTGATGTAACCGAAAAAACCGAAACGCCCGACACACCCGAGACGGATGTTAAGCAGCCGGAAACCACAGAAGATGGTAAAATCATCATTGAAGTGGATGACAAGCATAAGGATAAAGAAATCGTGGTGGTTATCCGCAAGGATGACCGAATTGTTAAAAAACAGCCGGTCCGTCTGCGTGATAATGACAACACAATCTCGATCAGCGTACCTACCATCAGCTTTTTAATGGAAAAAACCCAGGGCAAAAAACCATGTGCCCCCGGCACCTATTGTCGTTTTGAATTCAAAGTCACCAATACCGGTCTTAATGCCTGGAACGGACCTTTGATCCTGTCTGATCAAATGCCTGTTTCAGTCCGCCACAATCGTAAAACTGATGAAGATTGGCAGTGCGGACAGGGCAAACGCGGGCAAACATTGTGTCTTGTCGAAACCGCTTCACTGGCCCCGGGAGCTGACATTGCAACATCACTGGCCTTAAATATGGCCCGGCGCACAAATGCACGCAATTCTAACAATTGTGCAAGTGTCTTGTGGCCTTCAACACATGAACAACTGGGAACACATCGCCCCACAATTCAAATATTGCAACTTGCCGCCAGACTGCGCGGCATAAAAGTGGGTAAGGCTGACGGCGTAATGGGCCCTAAAACCCGGCGGGCCTTTACCCAATTGCTTGATGAATCAGACAACCCGCCAAATGAAATGAGCGTTGCCACCCTGTTTACTGCCTTGGGCTGGCAGGCAATGCTCAAGGCACGCCCAGACCTGTCATATGCCCGTCATTGCGTTGACATCGTTGAAACCAAAAAACCTCGTCCCCGCGTTACAGAGAGAAGAAAAAAACCAAGGCACCGCAAATCCTATTCACGCGATGAACGTATCAGAATTCCAGTAGACGTTGGCATTTCAATTGGCCTTGGATTAATTGGCCATCGACACCACAAAAAACGCAGACGCTACAAAGAACCCAGGCGCCACAGGGGAACATACAAAAGATATTAGGCAAGCTTATTGGGCTCAGGACCTAACTAATTCATAGGCTTTGTCATAAAGGCACGGCTCGCAAACTCTGGCCGCAAAGGCTTTACCGATTGCCTCAACCTCAAAGCCAGAGCCGATTTGAGCGTATTCTGGGTCGACAAATCCCATGGCCAGATTCTTCCCGACCCGATGCCCCCAGGCAGCAGATGTAATGGTGCCAATAATTTTGCCATTGTGAACGATGGAGTCACCCGGATGGGCCGGGGCTTCATCTGTATCAATCTCAGTTGAAACGAAAATCCGCCGTGGTTCGCCAGCTTGCATGGCAACCAGTGCCTCGCGACCGACAAATTCCTTATCCATTTTCACAAACCGTTCAAGCTTGCTTTCAAACGGATTAAATTCACAGATCAGATCAGCTTTCCAGTGACGATAGCCTTTTTCAATCCGCATGGATTCTGTAGCAAGCAGGCCAAAGGGCTTAAGGTTAAACGCCATGCCTGCCTCCCACAATTTATCAAAAGCAAGCTTGAGCTGTTCATTGGGGATGTGCAGTTCCCAGGCCAGTTCACCTGAAAACGAAACAGACATGGCCATGGCTTCGGCATTGCCAATATAAACTTTTTTCACCGACAACCAGGAAAATGCCTCCTTCGACCAATCAGTTCGCGGCGCACACTTTTGCATAACGTCCCGTGACTTTGGTCCGGCAACAACCAGAATGGTGTAATTGTTGGTCAAGCTTGCAACTTTGATTGAACCATCATCGGGCAAATGTTCGACCAGCCAGTCCATGTCATGATATTCTGCCGCGGCTGCTGATCCATACCAGATTTTGCCATCTCCAACATTGGCGATTGTTGCTTCGCCCTTCACATTGCCCTGATGATTGAGAAAATAAGTCAGACCCACTTTTCCTGTTTTGCGCGGAACACGTGAACACATAATGCCATCAAGCCAGTCATGGACATTCTTCCCGCTGATCTCATAGCGATTAAAACCTGAAACCTCCATGATACCAGCATCGTTTTGCACGGCCGCCACTTCTTTTGCTACAATGTCAAAACTGTTGTTAAAGCGAAAAGAGTGCTGTTCTTTGAAGTCATCTGATGGCTTGAAATAAACCGCCCGCTCCCAACCATTAACCGTTCCAAATTCTGCCCCCATTGTTTCAAGCGTATCCGTAAGCGGTGTGGTTTTCATGGGTCGGCCAGCCGGTCGATGCTCATGCGGCATATGAAAACGGAACTCGTTTTGATAGTCTTCAATCGCCTTTAAGGCCGTATATTCCTCATTTGCGTAACGGGTAAATCGTCTCGGGTCGATACACCAGGTATCATAACAGGCTTCACCATGGGCAATAATCTGGGCCAGCAGCCAGCCATGGCCACCACCTTCGCCCAGCCCGGCACGCATGCCGGTAATGCAATAGGCATTGCGCTGGCCAGGAATTTTACCAACCAGCGGCAATCCGTCAGGGGTATAGGTAATCGGCCCGTTGATGATTGAATGAATTCCCGCTTCCATCAAACACGGCAGACGTTGAAACGCCCCCTCCATAACATCAACAACACGATCAAGATCATCCGGGCAAAGCGCCATGGTAAATTGCGGGTCGATACCATCCAGTCCCCAGGTTTTGCAGCCCTGTTCATAAAACCCGACCAGCAGACCGTTTTTCTCCTGTCGCTGATAAAAATCATCGGTTGGACAACGGATCAGCGGCACGCGAAAATCAAGTGCTTCTAGCTCGGGGATGGCCTCGGTCAGCATATATTGATGCTCCATCGAGGCAACCGGCAACTGCACCTCCATCATGGCCCCAAGTTCATTACATCGATAGCCACCGGCATTGACGATTTTTTCACAGTGAGTATCGCCCTTTTCGGTATGAACAATCCAGCTATCATCAGGTTTTTGGGTCAGTCCGGTAACCGGATTAAAACGTTGAATTTCGGCACCGGCCTGACGCGCCCGTCGCGCCAGCGCCTGACACAATTGGGCCGGGTCAATATCACCATCAAGCGGGTCCCAAAGCGCCCCCAACAAATTATCTGTTGTAATAAGCGGATGGCGACGTTTGCACTCGGCTGCATCAATCAATTCAAAATCAACACCCATGCCCTTGGCCAAACTCATGAAATGGTTATAGCCATCAATATGATCCTGAGTGGACGCCAGCCGCAGCCCCCCGGTGCCATGATGATAATTAATCGGGTTTTCGAGGTCATCAGCCAGCTCTTTGTAAAGCTTGATCGAATGGCTTTTCAATCCGATCATTGTCTGATTAGGCCCAAAATTGGTGACCTGCGCCGCCGAATGCCATGTTGTGCCCGAGGTAAGCTCGTCACGTTCGATCAAAACGCAATCTGTAATTCCCTCTTGCGTCAAATGGTAGATTGTTGAGCAACCGCCAATCCCGCCACCGATAACAACAACTTGTGTATGCGTTTTCATACAGCTCCCTCTTGGTAATAAAGCCAGAAACCACCACTGTCTTATCAATTGAACATATTATTCCAGTATAATTTAACTCATTCAGATAAATTAACCGATGCGTTCATATTTAATGAATTCGGTAAATTCGCTTCACTCAAAATCTGAATTACGACAATCTGCAAACAAGTGGTTTTGCGCATTTAATAAAGCGCGATAAGGTTACATTGGCAAGGAGACGTGATGACCAGTGAGGAGTTGAAAATCGGCAGACGCGGGCGCGCTTCGCGTGTTGCGGCCAGAACCGCGCCGGTATCTGAGGTTAACCCCTGCCCTCCCGGTCAGCGCGGTGGTCAATACAAACCCCTCTCGCCAAAACAACTTGACGATATAATTGATACTGCTTTTCGAATTCTCGATGAAATCGGCATGGCCCAAATACCCGATGAACTGCTCGAAGCCGCTCAAAAAAAGGGTTGTAAATTAAACGCCGATGGCCGCTTGACCTTTTCGCGCTCAATGATGGAAGACATCATTGATGGTGCCGCCAAAGAGTTCATATTTTATGGTCGCGACCCCAAATATGATTTCGAGATTGGCGGCGATAAAGTTTACTTTGGCACTGGCGGTGCCGCAGTTCAAACCCTTGATATTGACAGCGGCTCTTATCGCAGTTCCACGCTGCGCGACCTTTATGATTTCACCAGACTGATCGACACACTGGAAAATGTCAGTTGGTTCACCCGTTGTTGTGTTGCAACAGATGTGCCCGACAGTTTTGATCTGGACATCAACACTGCCTTCGCCCTGTTGGCTGGCACCACAAAGCCGGTGGGTACAAGTTTTACCCTCGCCAGTCATGTTGATCCGATAATTGATATGTTCGACACCGCCCTTGGCGGCCAAGGTCATTTCGCCAAACGACCCTTTTGCAAGGCGCATATTTCGCCAGTAATCTCACCGCTTCGCTACGGCGAAGATGCCGTTGATGTGACCCTTGCCTGCATCGCCCGCGGTGTTCCGATCAATGCCATTGTTGCGGCCCAGTCCGGTGCCACTGCACCGGCTACACTGGCCGGAATGCTGGCCCAATCCACCGCTGAAACACTGGCATCACTGGCGCTGGTTAATCTGTTTTCACCCGGCTATCCTGTGATCTTTTCAAACTGGCCACTGGTTGTTGACTTAAGAACCGGCGCCTTTTGTGGTGGCGGTGGCGAGAGCTCTATCCTCAACGCCGCTTCGGCCCAAATTTCAAACCATTTAGGACTTCCCTCCGGCTCAGCCTCTTCAATGGCAGACGCTAAGGCAGTCGATGCCCAAATGGGTGCCGAAAAAGCCATAAGCGCCGTTGCCACCGGCTTGGCCGGATCCAACATGGTCTATGAATCGTCTGGCATGATGGCAAGTCTTCTAGGTGCCTCTTTTGAAGCCTTTGTTCTTGATAATGAAATGCTCTCGCACATTTATCGCATGATGCGCGGCATCGAGGTCACCGAAGAAACTCTTGGGTTTGAGGCCATTCGTGCCGCTGTTGCCGGTGAGGGTCATTTCCTTGGCTCGCCTCACACAATGGCCGCCATGCAGCGTGATTATTATTATCCACCACTTGCCGATCGCGATGCACCGGTAACCTGGGATGAAAAAGGCAAGCCCGACATCTGGCAGACAGCCCGGATAAAAGCAAAGCAAACCCTGAACTCACACTTCCCGCAATACTTGTCTACAACCGCTGACAGCGCCATTAGAGAGCGCTTTAATATTCTTCTTGAACCGGCATTTATGCGCCCTGAAAAATAGAGCCTGCTCAGACATCTTCTTCAATAACTTCAATCATCTCTTTGGCTGATCGCGCAATTGGTTCAAAGCGGGGAACGATCAGCTCTGAAATAATCTGCCGGCATTCCATCGCCAGCTGATCTGGCAGCAAACCTAATTCCTGGGCCCGGGCAACCAGATAAATCGTGCGATAAAAACCTGTAAACGGTAGTGGTTTAATATCCAGTTCCGGTAAAAATCGTTCACCATCCAAAATGCTCAGCGGCGTCGTAATCGTCCACCCTTTCACATGAGCAACCATAGCCAGTATCGACCGCGAGGCTTCAAATGAAAACTGCTCGGACACATTAAACCGGACACGCTTTAAATGCTGGGCCACAGCCCGACCGATTGGCATCGCGTCACTGTACTGAACAAAGGGCAAGCTGGACAATTGTTGTTTGGCATCCTGATCAGGGTCCAGCAAGCCTTTGGCCGTTACCAAGAGATAAGGTTCTCGCATCATCGGCAAGGCGCGATAGGAACCAATGTCTGCTGGCAGCATAGATGTAACAGCGATATCAGCTTGTCGGGCCTCCAGTTTTTCAATGATATTGTCAGAGCGACCGGAAAAGGCGCTAATAAAACAATTGTTGAACCGCCCTTGCAGATTAGACGCCAGCACCGGTATCAGCGTTGCATCCAGATCATCAATAATGGCCAGTTTTAACTGGGGCAATTTCGACATATTGAGTTCAGCCATATTCATCCGCGCCTCGGCCACCATCTCCAGAATACGATGGGCATGAGGGCGCAAAACGCGACCGGCAGGGGTTAGCGCAACCGGCTTTGATTTGCGATCAAAAAGTATCGCCCCGACAGCGTGTTCCAATGCCGTGATACTCTGGGAAACGCCTGAAGAACTGCCCCCGATACACTTTGCTGCCCCGACGACGGAACCAGCTTCTTCCAGCGCCACAAAAACCCTGAGCTGCCCCAGTCCAAATTCAGCCGGACCGGTAATTTTGATTTCTTCGACTTCAGAAACCTTGTCTGCCATTTTCGAAAAATCCATTTCAATAGAGCCGATCAAATACATTGATTAAAACAGTCTAACACCCCGGCAATCTGGTCTGCCATGAAAAGTTGTGAATGCCGTAAAACGCCTAAACCATAGTCCTATTTGGGCTCTGTTGGTATTAGGGTTGATTGATCATCGCATCCAGACTGGGCAGATTGGCTGTTACAAACTCGCAAAAATAACAGTTAGCATCATGTCTGATCATAAGAAAAAAATAAAGGTCTGGGACCTGCCAACAAGAATATTCCACTGGTCTCTGGTGGTTCTCGTTGCTACGGCACTGGTCACCGGTTTCCTGTCACCTGAATGGTGGATGGATATTCACATCTGGGCCGGTTACGGCATTATTTTCTTGATTATTTTCCGACTGGTATGGGGTGTTTTTGGATCAGAATTTTCCAGATTCAAAAGCTTCGCCTTCACCCCCGGCGTGGTTTTGACCCACATACGAAAACTGATCATTTTGCGCCCCCTTCATTATATCGGCCACAACCCGGCTGGAGCCATGATGATTATCGCGCTGATTTTCTTCCTGTTCAGCATCACCATTAGCGGCTTTTTTGTGCTTGGCGGTCAAGAAAATCAAGGGCCGCTGGCTGGTGTTATAAACTATAAGTTCGGCCACATGGCAGGCGAGCTGCATGAAGTCATGGCTTTCATCCTGATGGGATTGATTGCTCTTCACATCATCGGTGTCATCATCGAGACACGCCTGAGCCGGGAGAATTTGGTCAAGTCGATGATCGATGGTTACAAGACCATCCCTGAAGACAAAACTGCCCCCAAAATACGCCCGGCCAGACCCCTGGCAGCAGCAGCTGTCCTGCTGGTCTTCACCGTTCTTGCAAGTTCTGCTCTATGGGTGCTTTCGAGCATACCGCCATCCGGTATCATCTCGTTGACACAGAACAAGGAATATTCCACCGAATGTGGCGACTGTCACGAAGTCTATCATCCCTCATTGTTACCCAAAACCTCATGGGCAAAAATGATGTCAGGGCTCGAAGATCACTTTGGTGAAGATGCTAGCCTTGATAAAAACACCGCTGCTCACATTACCACCTATCTTGAGGCCAATGCGGCAGAGGCCTGGGATACAGAAGCCTCAAACCGCTTCTCCAAAGTCTCATCCGATGCCCCCTATCAAATTACGGCCACCAGATATTGGCAACGCAAGCACAGAGAAATAGGCGCCGATATCTTCAAGCGCAAAAGCGTTGGCGGCAAATCTCATTGTGCATCATGTCACCTTGATGCCGCTAGCGGGCGCTTTGATGACCAGCAAATTAACATCCCGAATTGATCATTATTCAACATTGGAAACAATAAGGACGCTACTCATGAAACCATTTAACAAAGCCATCACCATTGCAACAGCCGTCATAATATCAGGCACCATATCTTCAAGCATCGTTGCCGCCAATCCGGCTCGCGATGCCATAATCAAAAGCTTTGCCGCCAAAGCTGGAGCGCCCCTTTCAGCACAGCGTGGCAAGGCTCTGTTTGAGTCCAAAGTTGGTGGTGGAAAACCTGAAACAAAATCATGTACGGCGTGCCACGGCGCGTCTCCATTAAAAACCGGTCAAACCCGCGCTGGCAAGCTGATCGAACCAATGGCTGTTTCCAAAACCCCGCAGCGTTATACCGAGCTCAAAAAGGTCAGTAAATGGTTTCGACGCAACTGCAAAACCGTCCTCGGACGCGAATGCACCCCGCAAGAAAAGGGTGACTTCCTGACCTTCATGTCATCGAAATAAACCCACCAGTTTTGAAAAGGAAAAGCTATGTTACATATCCAAAAATTAATGATATTAATCCCTGCATTGTTCTTGGTGGCCACTCCTGCCACAAAAGCCGATGAACGCTACAAACCCATCAAGGACAAGATTGTCTCACAAGAATGTGGAGCCTGTCATATGGCATTCCAGCCGGGAATGTTACCCAAAAGGTCTTGGGAAAAGATCATGAACGGGTTGCCGGATCATTTCGGCGAAGACGCCTCATTAGAAGCCGCAACCAAAGATCATATCGCGTCATACCTCAAAGACAGAGCCGCCGATAGTGGCATGTGGAGCGGGAAATTCATGAGAGGTATCAAAAAGAACATGACGCCTTTGCGCATAACCGAAACGCCTCATTGGATTCGAGAACACAGGAAAGAAGTTCGTTCCTCGGCCTGGACCAGTCCAAAAGTAAAATCCAAGGCAAATTGCCTTGCCTGTCACTCTCAAGCCAATCGTGGTTTTTATGATGACGATTAGGAAATCTCGAGGTAAAGCTTGATCTACCAGATCGCAATTTGCCCACAGGAAAGATCAAAAGAGACAAATCAATGCAGATAAAACATAAAGGTGCTTTTGAAATCCAAACCTTGACCATTTCATTTTTGGTTATTCTGGTCTGCGAGGTTTTTTTCCTGCTCGATGTTTTAGCTGATATTTTTCAGATCGATATTTCCACATCATGGATTGACCACAATTTGATTGAGCTCATTACAGTGGCTGCACTGACCATGGCCCTCATCATTATTGGTTTGCAGATTTTGCGCTTGCTGCGCGAACATCGTGTAGCGCAAGATTCCGTCAAGGTTGCATCAGGCGAATTAATGTCTGTCATCAATGAAAGATTTGCAGCCTGGGAGCTCTCTTCATCAGAAATGGACATTGCATTGTTGCTGATAAAAGGATTTACCGCTCAGGAGATTGCCGATTTACGCAACACCCGTCCCGGAACCGTAAAAAGTCAAAGCAGCACAGTCTATCAAAAGGCAGGGGTGCGCGGCAGAAATGAGCTTGTCGCCTTCTTTGTTGAGGATTTACTTGGCAGCGAACAAGCATTGTCAGGTTAACAAACCTGGGCCATACGAAATCTGACCAGCAAGTTAATCCGACAAAACCTTAGAGCGGTTCCATGTTCACATGGAACCGCTCAAGGCCGTGACTGCGGCCCGGCGCCCCTGCGCCGCACAAGTGTAGGCCCGAACGAAGTGAGGATACGCCGTGAACAGTTTAGAGTCCCATCACTCAACGACAAAAATTTCACGCGGCACAACAGACAGGCATTCAGCACCGTTCGGTGTAATGACAAAGCTTTCAGTAATTTCCAGTCCCCAGTCGTCCTGCCAAAGCCCGGGCATGAAATGAAAAGTCATCCCCTCGCCAAGCACAGATTTATCACCGGGACGAAGAGACATCGTACGCTCACCCCAGTCAGGCGGATAGGAAAGGCCGATCGGATAACCGGTGCGGTTGTTCTTGACGATACCGTGTTTCTTCAAGACAGCGAAAAAGGCATTGGCAATATCTTCACACATATTACCGGGACGGGCCTGCTCAAGCCCGGCCTCAAGTCCCTCAAGTACCGCTTTTTGCGCTTCCAGCATATCTTGCGGCGGCTTGCCGATGTGGGCGGTGCGCGACAAGGGACAATGATAGCGTTTGTAACACCCGGCAATTTCAAAAAAAGTCCCCTCGCCTTGTTTCATTGGAAGCTCGTCCCAGGTTAGATGACTGGCCGAAGCCTCAACGCCCGAAGGCAACAGCGGAACGATGGCTGGATAGTCACCGCCAATGCCATCAACACCGGTCAGGCTGGCATCATAGATTTGTGCCACAAGTTCGTTTTTGGCCAGCCCCGGTCGGATCGTCTCGCGGATGCGGGCATGCATCGCCTCAACAATTTTCCCCGCCTTGCGCATATAATCCAACTCTTGCTCAGACTTCACCGCACGCTGCCAGTTCACCAACGACAGACAATCTTTCAGCGTCGCATTTGGCAAATTGGCAACGAGTGAAGCATGGGCGGCAGCAGAATAGTAATAATTGTCCATCTCCACCCCGATGGTGCCCTTGGCAAGTCCACGATCTGTCAATACACCGGCAAGAAAATCCATCGGATGACGCTCTGTGCTCATGACATAATGATCGGGGTAATCGATAATATTGTCTTCAGATAGCCAAGTTCTTAAACGCGCGCCATTGGCATCAATTCCACGGCCATACCAGATTGGCTCACCCGAATTTGGAACAATCACACACTGATGCACATAAAACGACCAGCCATCATAGCCGGTCAACCAATGCATATTGGATGGATCGACAATAACCAGCGTGTCGATACCGGCAGCTTGCATGGCTGTCTGTGTTTTCAACAACCGCGCAGAAAACTCATTACGGGTGAAATTGAGGCGGGGTTTGAAACTTTTATTGACCATGCTGTAATTCCATTTTGTGTTTAAAAAATTGACTGTTTTTATTTCGTCATATGGTTCCCGAGTTTGTCGAAAAATTTCATGCATGCGGTAAGCTGGGAAATTTCGATATATTCATCAGGCTTGTGAGCCTGATCAATGCTGCCCGGCCCAAACACAACCGTTGAAATTCCATCCTTGCAAAAATGACCGGCATCGGTCCC